>JAEEGL013455083.1_pt1 | contig 13858 bp, 16 predicted proteins | sample 9134231 | NCBI WGS metagenome assembly JAEEGL01 (sample SAMN16246548, study PRJNA631951) | gut metagenome | biome: gut microbiome; feature: rumen; material: fiber-attached | host: Bos | place: Iran: Karaj | collected 2018-10
GACATTTATTTTCTTTCATACTATCTAAATATGCATCAAATATTGTACTACTTTCATACCAAGCAGCACATCCGCCCAAACGGCGCCCTTCAATAGAATTTGAAAATCCTTCTCTTAATAATCTCCATGCTTTTGCATCTGCCATACGTTCTGTTGGATTATATTTATAAAACTTTTTGTACTCTACTGTTTGGTAGGCTCTAAGTTCCATGTAAGAAGCATTTCTAATAAAATCAGTTTCGATTCTTAATAATGTTGTTTCTAATGATTGATCATCTAAATTATCAACTTTTTTGTATTGAGCAGCGTGCTCTAACTCATGCAAAATAGATTTAACTGCTAACATATATGCATACATATTTCTCTCACATGAGGTTAATGATGTTAAATCAGTATTTCTTTCAATATCCTTCATCTTTAAGAAAATATCACGGTTAACATAAATTAATCGATTAAAATAATCATATGCTGCTAGTGTTTCGGTACACCAATAAAATCCATGTACGTATTTATATAATTCTCGTGATTCTACTACCGCATTAACTACTCTACTAACAAATTCATCATCTATTTCCATGTCATGCTTAGCATAGTAATAAATAAGTGTAGCTAACTCAATTTCTAATGGCATACACATACCCCTTTTCACGCTGTTATTATAGCATATCAGTTTTAATTGTCAAATTAAAAGATCACATACGTGACCTATATTATTCTTCCACCGTGGCAATTTAATGTATATACTTTATTTTCCCCTTTATATATGTTTTCTTCCCCTTCAAAACTATTTAAATCACCAGTAACTTCAAATGTATATTTATACTCTCCATTAACATATTCTTTAGGTCCTCTTACAGGAATTATATCATCACTACCAACTTGCATAAGGGCGGGACGAAGTGCTGTATCCATAGCTTCCTCTGATAAATTCATATCTAAAGTTCTACCATAATAATTCATAGCCCAAATTGGATTATCATTTTCATATACTACTTCTTCTCCAATAAAACACAATCCGCCAAAATAAGTATCATGATATACCATATTATTACTTTTGTATTCATAATCTTTAGATCCTACTCTAGTAGATTCTACCTTTTCAACATTTTCATTTGCATATGTGCCTTTTTTGGCTTCTATTAAAAATTCTTTTAAATTCATGATAACCTCCTTAAAATTGTATAGTTAAATGTGATAATACATAGACTACAACAATAATAAACGTGATTACTAAAGTTATTATAACTTTAGTTATTTTTTTAATTTTGAACAATTCTAAAACAGACATTATTGGAATAATAAATAATATTAGTATTACGAAACTATAACGAAATGAAAACCATAAAACCAATTCAAAACTTTCTATTGCTTTACTTTTATATAAATAATACGTTTCATGTAAATCAAATAATGTTAAAAATATAAACCATATTATAAATACTATCAATGAGTTTGATAAAATATTTTTAAATTTTTCTTTCATATAGTCGCCATTACTTTAAATTCTCAGTTAATACATTTATTACTTCGTCATGTACAATAGAATTACTTACAACTGCACCTTTAATACTTTGATCATATCTTTGTTCTTCACCAAATAAATTTGTAACTTTTCCACCAGCTTCTTCTACTATGACTTTAGCGGCTGCTATGTCACAATTTTTGTGTGTTGTTCCTGGAAATATAGCTAAATTAAAATCTCCATTTGCAACGCACATACAAGCTCTAATTACACTACCAATTCCTACAAAATAAGTTTTCTTTCCTATCTCTTTTATAGAATCATATAAATTATATTTTGCCTCTGGCCACATATCTACGTTTGATACACTTCTCATATCTTCAAGTTTTGTATCGTTAACAGAAATCTTTTCACCATTTCTATATGCTCCACAACCTTTAATAGCAGTATATAAATTTTCTAGAAAAGGATCATATACTACTCCAACAGTTGATACACCGTCTATTACAAGTGCAAGAGAAAATACTGCGACTGGAATATGTCTTGCATACATTGCTGTTCCATCTACTGGATCACATACCCATACATAATCACTTTTGCCAAATTGTTCTTCCTCTCCATCAACTGAATGTGATGGGAATCTTTCTTTTACTCTTTCTATAAGTAAACTATTTATCTCAGTATCTGCTTTTGTTACAATAGTTTGATCAAATTTATAATTAGCTCCATTATCACCAGTAAAATACTTCTTCATTATTTTACCTGCATCATAAGCCATTTCTTTTGCAAATTCTAAATATTCATTCATATAATCACCAAATACATTATACCACAAAAAAGACCACAAATGTGGTCTTTGTAATATGCAAATATTATCTCTTTGAGAATTGTGGAGCACGACGTGCAGCTTTTAAACCTGGTTTCTTTCTTTCTTTAGCACGTGGATCACGAGTAATTAATCCAGCTTTCTTTAAGATTGCTCTATAACTATCTTCGTTTCCTTCATTTGCTTCATCATATTGTAATAAAGCACGTGCAATACCTAAACGGATAGCTCCTGTTTGTCCAGCAGCTCCTCCACCAGTAACTTTAGCTTCTACATCAAATTTGTCTTCATTTCCTGTAGCTACTAGAGGTTGTTTTAAATCCATTACGTATGTAGCATATGGCATAAATTCATTAACATCTACACCATTAACAGTTATTTTTCCTTTTCCAGCAGTTAATTTAACTTGAGCTACTGAAGATTTTCTTCTACCTGTTCCTATAAATACTTTTGCCATCTAAAACCCTCCTATTTAATTTCCATTACTACAGGCTTTTGAGCCATATGTGGGTGTTCTGCACCTTCATAAACAAATAATTTTTTAATTACTTGTCTACCTAATCTAGTATGAGGAATCATACCTTTTACTGCTCTTTCAATCATCTCTATTGGATAATTTTCTCTCATTTCTTTTGCTGTTCTTTCTCTTAATCCACCAGTATAACCTGAATGATTGTAATAAACTTTATCTTCAAGTTTATTTCCTGTTAGATTAACTTTTGAAGCATTTACAACAATTACGAAATCTCCACAATCAATATTTGGAGTGTATGTTGGTTTATGCTTACCACGTAAAACATCAGCTACTCTAGTTGCTAAACGTCCTAAACTAACACCTTCAGCATCTATAACGTACCAATCACGTTTTACTGTTTCCTTCTTTTGCATATAACTATTTTTCATCATATACTATTTCTTCTCCTTCTTAACATTTAATAAGTTTTCCCAGGACTTATTAGATGTGGGATTAAATGTACCAAATAAAATATTACTAAAAAAAATAAAAAAAGTCAATAAAAATATATGATTTTGACTTTTTTTTATTACTATTTTACTTAATTTTACTCAAAGTAATCCAATTTCATATTTTTTCTTACTTTTTTCATTATTTCTTCAGCCTTTCTCTTAGTAGCTGCAGTACCATCTTTTAGTATTTGTTCTACTAATTCTGGTCTTTCTTCATAGTACTTTCTTCTTTCTTGAATTGGTTTTAAGAATTCAGAAAGTGCGCGTGATAATTCCTTTTTACAGAATACACATCCTCTTTCACCTTTTTTACATTCACTACATATTTTAGGTGCTTCTGGATTACGTATTAATTTGTGATAATAATATACCATACAAATTTCTGGATTAGCAGGATCATCTTTTCTCATTTTAGATGGATCTGTTGTTGCACTCATAACTTTCTTATCTATTGTTTCAGGATCATCTGATAAATATATGCAGTTACCAAGTGATTTAGACATTTTTTCATTACCATCTAGTCCTTTGATTCTTGGTGTAGAACTTAAAGCTGGTTCTGGTATATTAAATGTCTCTCCATATATATTATTAAACTTTCTTATTATTTCTCTTGCTTGTTCTATATGTGGTAATTGATCTTCACCTACTGGTATTAAATCTGAATTAATGAATGCTATATCAGCTGCTTGACTTACCGGATATCCCAAAAAGCCATATGTAATACTTTCTCCTTCATTACCAAACTTTTCCTTTTTTTGAAGTGCTTCAAATTTAGTAGTAGGATTTCTAAATAATCTTGAAACTGTTACTAAATTTGAAAAATATACTGTAAGTTCTGCTACTTCTGGAATAAGTGATTGTATATAAATATGGGCTTGTTTAGGATCAATACCTGCTCCTAAATAATCAAGTGCAAGTTCATGTACATTCTCTCTTACCTTTTCTGGATTATCAAAATTATCTGTAAGTGCTTGAACATCAGCAATTAAAATATATGTATCATAGTCATATTGTAGTTTAACTCTATTTTCAAGTGAACCAAAATAATGACCTAAATGTAATTTTCCTGTTGGTCTATCTCCTGTTAATATTGTCTTCATATTTCCTCCTAGTATATATAATATTTTATATATTTATTAAATTCTAATTCTTTATTTGTTAATACTAATTCTAAACCTGTTGTATTACTATAATAATACAATCCATCTTCATATGTATAATATAAATAATCATTACATATTTCAATTTCATCTACAGGTAGTTTAATTAAAAATTCTCTTGAATCAGTATAGTTTTTATTTATTCTATATAAATTATAATTTTTAATAACATAATAGTAATATTCGTTTTCATATACCTTATCATATTCATTATATATGTTATTTAGCGAAGTGTAATCAAATAACAGTTCTTTTTTAGCTTGCTTTACACTTACTTTTGTCCACTTATTATTACTATAATACTTTATATAATCATTTGATGTTATATTAATTTTCTTGCTTTTAGGGTTTATTTCATATTGTATTTCGTTTTCCGGATCAAATATATATACCTTATCATCTACAATTCCTTGTATATAAGAATCAAAAGAAATTGGATTCTTTACTTTTATTGTAGATATTTCATTATTAGTTAAATCAACTATATAAAACTTATCAAATTCATAATTTGAATTATAATCCGCAGTTAAATACATTTTATTAACATAAACACTAATTTTATTACTATAAACATCTTTATCGAATATTTTAACTTCTTTATTGTTTGATATAATTCCTTTATATGTAGTTATACTTATATTTTTATTTAAAGAGTTATAAAATGATATTATGTTATTGTATTTTATTTCTTTTTCTTCTTTAATATTAAAATTTTTATATTCTTTTATAGTCTCAACATAATTATCAAGTTTCTCATCTTTACCTTTTATTGATTGATAATTATATATTGTACTATCTTTATAACACATTATATCTGTTAATATCTCATCATTAAAAATAGGTAGTATACATGAATATGTATTATTTTTATAACTATATATTTTACTTATTCTACTCTTGTTTTTTGTATTAAATATGTTTATAGGATATGTTTTTTTATTCCATGATATTTCATAATACGAATAATCTTTTTTAAATTTTTCTACAATATTATATACTTCATCATTGTTCTTAATCTTATATTTTAAAACTTTTACATTAGATTTTTTAACAGCTATTAACAATATAATTAACGCTACTATTCCTATTATTATTTTTTTCTTCATAATATCCTACTCCATACAACAAAAGATAGAATTATGTTCTATCTTCCTGATTATTTATACCATATTTTTTCTTTTCATCCATCATATACTCAGTAATGTTGGTTTCAATTTCAGCTGCAGCACGTTTTGAAATATTTGATAAAACTGCAGTTTCTTTTATAGTATCTATATACACAGTACACCATATGATTCCAGATTTTACTGTTAAATCATTAAATAAATCTGGTGTGATTGCTAAAAAGGTATACCCAAAAATTAAACGTTTTTGTGCCAATATAATTCTTTTGTTTGTAAGAACCACTGCAAATGTACTAAAAATATCCAATGGGGAAAAACCTTTTTGTGCAGCAAAACAATATAATACACGTTCATCAGGATTTAAATGTCTCTCTACTACTTTAGAATGTGCTTTAATACGCCATGCTATTGTTGAGCGATATTTTCGTTTAAACTGTTTTATATTTTCGTATATTGACATATAATCACCTCAATTATTCAATTATTTTTTGTTTTTTAAGTACGTTCTTTAATTTAGAATATGCCATCTCTCCACCAATAGAGTATTTTATTTTACCGTCTTGAAAAATAAATGTTGTTGGTGTTCCAAATGAACCAGTTGCTAAAAAGTCTGGATCATCATATCCCATTTCTCTTAATCCTACAAAGAAATCATTGCTATCTTCTTCTGCTATAGTTGCTAAATCTAAATAATATATTGCTACATTATCATTTTTAGCTACTGCATTAAGTGCTGGTTTAATAGCATCACAATGTGTACAACCTATTTGTCCAGCAGTAATAACTACTGGTTCTTCACTTTGTGTTAATTCTTTATATTTACTGTAATTTACTGTTTCATATCCTGTATATGCTACATCTTGAGAAATTATTCCACCTTCTTGTAAGAAATTAAATAGAACACTTCTATCCATATAACTTTCTACTTTAGAAACAACTTCACCTTTTTTAACTATTGCGAATGTTGGAGTTCCTCCACTTATTCCTAATTTTTCTTTAACTTTTTCATTATCAGCTGCTGTTATATCAAATATATTAATCTCCATATATTTGAAGCCATAATCTTTTGCTAATGCTTCAAGTATTGGTGCTTGCTTTTCGCAATACATACAACCTGTTCTTCTATAATATATTAATGCACTTTTATTACTATTTAGTTGATTATTAAATCTTTTCATAAAGTTTTTACTAAAAAATAATGAATAAACTGCTCCTCCAATGATTACTAATAATACTAATACCTAAATTATTAATAAAATTATACTTTGCTTTTTGTTTTCCATAATATCCTCTTTTCTAACTATGAATATTATAACATATATATTTTCAAACTAAAAGTTTTATAATAAAAAAAATAAAAAAATAAGATTACTCTTATTTATATTTTATATCATGAATTATATAATGTATATTACTTTCATTATTTATAATACACTTTTTAATTTCTTTTGGTACTAGATTAATTGATTCTAAATCACTTAATTTTACCCATTTAAATCCATGTTGAACAGAAGTACCATGATCATCTTCTAATCTATCAAATTCTATTTTATTTATTTCCTCTGGGTTACTAAATTTTGCTTTATAATATAGGTTTATACAATGAGTTTTAATTCCTTCATAATTAATATAAAACTCCTCTGTAATTCCAACAAAACTATCTATGTCAAAAATAACTCCTATTTCTTCTTCTAATTCTCTTTTAATTGCATCTTCTGAAGATTCATTAATACTTACTCTTCCACCAGGTAAGCGATATTTATTATCTACACTATGTTTATCAAGTAATACAGAATCACCATTCATAATAATTCCTGTTACTCTTAGTTTAAAATTGTCATTTCCACCTTTAAATGAAATATCCATACTATCACCTTTATAAATATATCATTACATAATAATTGTGTCAATAAAAAAGGAATCTTATGATTCCTTAAGTGAACTATATAAATTATCAATTCTATTTATTTCAAAATCAGTATTGAATTCACTAACTCTATTTTTTGTAACACTTCTATTACCAGGTCCAATTGGAATTCCTTTTGCATAATATCCTACTAGAATATCATTTTTATATAAATGATAAGTACCATCTTCTAATTCATCTGAACTATATACTAATGTTGTAAAATCTCTATCTGTTGTATATTCAAAAATTATATTATCATCTGGATCCTTGAATGTAATTTTTTCATCTGGCTTCACTCTATCAATAAATGACACTGCGATAAATTTTTGCTTAGATCGTGATAGTATTGCATCATACATAATTCCTGTTGCAAATACGTTTCCTCCATTTATATAGATACCCATATTACTATCTATTCCCGAATCTTGTTCTTTAAATGCTATTGCAGTTATATTACCACCATTTATTATTAATGATCCATTGGAATCTATACCATCGCCTTCTTTTCCATCGAGTGAAACAATTGTCTTTAAAGTGTTTACATCTATTACAATATCATTTCTTCCTTCATAAGTTGTTGTATTTAAACCATCGTTCATTGGATTAATTTCGTAATCCCCTTGACCACCTATTAATTCCAAATTACCTTTTGATTCTATTCCTTCACCATTTTTGCTAGTAACTTTTAAATAACCTTTTCCTTCAAAATATAAATCTATATCTGAGCTTATAGCGCCAGCTGCTTTATAAAATGAACAAGGATTTTTTTCTGCAATATCTTCTGCATCCGCTTTTACTTTTGCAAATAATACTTTTTTTAATTCATTACTTGTATATAATCCATAGTAATTATTATATGTTTTATACCATTCACTAGATTTATCTGCGAAACATCCTTTTAAATCTCCTTTATTCATTAAGCTTATTTTTTTTAGTTTTCCACCTTCTATATAATTTTCTGTTCCTTCAGTAGTTTTTATTGTTACTTTATGTTTAGTATAATTTATATCTTTATTGTATACATATATAGCAGGTGCTTTTTTAGTATCTGTAGCAATGATAACACCGCTTAATATTAAATTAATATCTCCTTTAAGTTTATTTGTATTGACAAGAATTGTTCCTGTAAATTCTCCAGTAAATTCAATATTTCCTGGTGTATTAATATTAATTGCCTTTATTGATAATACTTTTGTTTTATAACTGTTACCATTTTTTATATAATCATCTATATCGTATGGTCTATACATATCAACACCATCAAATATAAATTCTGTTACATAAACTGCTGGTAATTTTTTATTTTTATAATCACTTAAAAACTTATAAAAATCATCTTGGGTATATATTTTCAAATTCTCATTATCCATTTTCAATTCGGTTAAATTTATTTTAATATCGCGAATTTTGATATCTTCTTTAATTACATTGCTACCTAAATATATTCCTACAATTAAAACTATTACAAGTACCGCACTCAATATAATTTTTTTGTTCATATATCCTCCTATAAAATTGGCATTAAAAAATAAAATAAAAATAAAACTGTAACTATTATTGTTATTATATTTATATCAAACTTGGTTTCTTTTCCAAATAATTTATCAAAAATATATATAAGTACATTAATTATTGTATATGAAATAACACCTATACCTATCCCGTCTGTTATTGAATAAGTAAGTGGCATCAATATTATTGTAAGAAATGCAGGTACTGCGTTTTTAATATTATTAAAGTCTACTTTAATAATATTTTTCATCATTAATACACCAACATAAATAAGTGCACTTGCAGCTGCTTCTATTGGTATAAATGCAAAAAGAGGTAATAAGAATATTGATAAGATAAATAATATGCCTGTTGTAAGTGCTGTTAAACCTGTTTTTCCACCTTCAGCAACACCTACACCAGATTCTACCATAGTTGTAACTGTAGCTGTTCCAAGTGTTGCACCTATAACAGTTGCAAATGAATCAGATTTCATAATTTTACCATAATTCTCGGGTTTTCCATTTTCATCATTTAATCCAGCATTAGTTGTACATGCTAAAACTGTACCCATGGTATCAAACATATCTACCATAGAAAGAGATACTACTAATATTATTGATGTTAATAATGAACCTGTTGGAAAGTCTAAACCGCCTTTAAAAAGTTCTAAGAAAGTTCCACTATCACCAGAAAAGAATGTTTTTACACTTTCAAATATATTCCAAGTAATACCATCTACTTTTCCTAGTAATATATCAACATTAGCTACTCCAAGTGGTATAGCAAGTATTGTTGCTGATAATATTCCAAATATTACAGAACCTTTTACTTTATAATGAGAAAGTAATGTAATAACAAATAAACCAAATAGTGCAACTAACGCTCTTAATACAACACCGCCTGATACCCATAATTCAGGTTTATTAAATTTAACAAGTTCTACTAAGGTAAATTCATTTCCATTAATAATTCCTGCATTTTTTAATCCAATAAATGCTATAAAAAGACCTATTCCTACTGATATAGCATTTCTTATAGTCTCTGGCATTCCATCAAATATTTTTTCTCGTAATGGCGTTTTGTTTGTACCGACTTTAATATATGATAATAATAAGAAAATTATTCCACTTAAAAATACTAAGAATAATGCATTACCGAAAGAATAATTTATTCCTACACTACCACCAATTATTCCTCCTACTAAAGCATTTATACCCATACCAGGTGCTTGAATAAGCGGCATTTTCGCATATAAGGCCATCATAAGTGTTCCTATTGCTGCGCCAAGAGCTGTCGCAATAAATACAGAAGCCCATCTTGGATCCATTGATCCATTCGTGAGTATATTGTTAGGATTTACCGTTAAAATATATGCAGCTGCTAAAAAAGAAGCTATTCCCGCAAATATTTCTATTTTAATGGTTGTTTTACTTCTATCCATTGAAAAGAATTTCATAATTTTATTTTTCATAGTCATCAACTAAATTATAGCATATTTCATTAATAGTTTAGTGATATTTCTTGGGAAATAATAAATATTACAATTTATTTACACAAAAAAAGCAGTTTTTAACTGCTTTAAATTATTTCCCAAACTTTAAATTTCTTTCTTTAAATTGTTGATAACATTTTTAATAAGAATACCTATTTCTTCTTTTTTTAGTAATAAACTGTTACAAGCAATCTGACAAGACAAACCATGTGTATAAATTCTAACATCTCTGTATAATCTTTCAGATTGTTTTTTAGAAATGTGATATTGTTCAGGAATAGAAGATAAAATTTCATTATTATTTTCCGTCTTTAATATATCATTTATAGTTTTTATACCATCTAAATCACTCATAAAAAGTGCTTCAAATAAATATGGTTCCTCTAATGCAAATAATGTGTATGAATAATTCATTGTATATAAATATGCATTCTTATTTACTATCTTATTTATAAAATTTTTATAATACTCTTGTAAGTATTTTTTAACTTCGTCTTTTAATTTTTCCATGTTGTTAAAATTTTTATAAATAGGTTGTGTAGAACATCCAATATATCTACACAAATTTCTTGCTGTTAATGATCCTATACCATCTTTTCTAATAAAGTCTATTGTTCGTTCTAGTAAATATTGTTTATTAAATTCTACCTTTCTTGCCATTAACAAATTCCCCCTTAAAACATGAATTGGCTTTTATTATACATATAAATTTCAATTTGTCAACTCATTAAATAACACTTGTTATTTAATTTTATACACACACTTATGAATATTTATGAGTTTATTTTAGGGTGTTAATATTAAGTGACAACCACTATATTTAATCTACTTACACATCAATAAAGCCTTATTTCATATGACATTATATATTTTTGTTAGAATTGTTAATCATATTCTTATAACTGTTTTTTTAGTATATTTTATGTTAAAAAATCATATTTTTTAGCATTTTTTAAATAAAATAAAAAAAGATCAAAAATGATCTTTTTAACTAATTAATTGGAATTTGTTTAATTTCTTTTGATTTGTCTTCTGAATCTTTTTTAGGAATTTCTATATTTAATATTCCGTTTTTGAATTGTGCGTTAATGTCTTCTTCTTTAATTTCATTTCCTACATAGAAGCTACGAGAACATTCTCCATAGAACCTTTCTTGGCGTACAAATTTTTCTTCTTCATCACTTTTTTCTTCCTTATTTACCTTTGCATGGATGTTTAAATAGCCATTATTAAGTGATAATTTAATGTTCTCTTTTTCAAAGCCAGGCAGATCTATATCTAATATATATTTATCCTTCTTTTCTTTGATATCTGTCTTCATAAGAGCACGTTCTTTCTTGTGGTTTGCAGGAAAAAAATCATCAGAGAAGAATTCATCAAACAAATCAAAATCATTTTTTCTAGGTACTAACATCATATATATCAACTTCCTTTCATAACGTGTTACGATTGGGTAGCACTCATATATAATTATACCCGGTAATAAGGTTGATTATTCCTTACTACACTCTAATTGTATCACTATTTTTGGCACTTGTCAAGTAAGAGTGCTAAAATTAGGAAATTATTTCCCAAAATAAAAAAGCTATTGGCTTTTTTAAAGATATGAACATTAATTATTTCCCAAATGCACTCTCATCTATTAAAAGGACAATATCTATAGCTAGTTCTTCATATGGATATATTTCTCTCAATTTTTTTATTACATCACATATTACTTCTGTTCACAATACATTATTCCTCTTTTATCAATAGACAGACACACACTATTTTTTTCTATTCTTATTGATCTAGAAGCACTAATATTGGCTTCTGAGTTTCTTTTGCATATGTAAGATTCATTTTTTGTTTCTCTACAGTCATTTGGATTATATACTTGATTTAATATTTGTTTATTATTTTCATATGTATCTTCAGTAGTAGAGCTTTCAAGACAATATGCTGTTCGATCTTCTATACCACATACAAAAGCTTTTTGTATATTTTTATCCTCATCAATTATAAAACCTAAAAATGCTTCACGTTGATTACCTTTATCATCTTTTAATTTAGTGTAATCATCTACGTATTCAGTTAATTTTGAATTAATAGTTCTACTATGTGTATAATATGCAAACACACATTCTTGGCAATTTATAAGTTGACTAGTAACCGTTTTAAATTCTTCTGTTTTTGTACTGTTTTTAGATGTTTCAGTTTGCTTCTTGTTGCCGCATCCTATTACAAATATTTCTAATACTAAAATAAGTATAACTAAAAATATTTTTTTATTCATATTATCACCAATTTAATTATAACATAAAAAAACTCACAGACGTGAGTTTTTTCCCTTTTAAATTGGTATTTTTATTTTAAATTTATAATTTTCTATTCGATTATTGTAAGTTTTTTTCGTACAACTTATCTAATAACTTATCTAAAAAAATCTATTTTTTCTTAACAAGACAGTTAGGTTTATTTTTTTTGCCAGCAATTATTTGTAGCAAATCTCTTATACTGTGTTCTTTATCTACTATATAATAATCAATGCCAGCATTCTCTGCACCAACTTTATCACTTTTAATACTGTCCCCTATCATGATACAATCTTCTTTATCTGTAGCACCAATAGCTAATTCAAAGGATTCTAAATCGGGTTTCATTGCATCTTCTCCGGCAACTATCTTATCTATATAATCATATAACCCTGTTCTCTTTAATCTTGGTATTTGAGTTCCACTAAACCAGCTAGTAAGAATTACTATGTCCTTACCATTTGACTTTAAATAATCAAATAATTCAATAACACCATCAGCAACCTCATCTTTTATAGTTTTACCATTATGAATCATCCAACCACTAATTGTTTCTTCACTAACTGTAAAGTCATAACTTTTAAAGAAATCACTTAATGTCTTAAAATCATATTTTGGAAATTCTAATTCATATTTATTTAATATAGGTTGCTTTTGTTTAAAAAATTCTTCCTGCTCCTCTAGAGGTATGGTTCTTCTAAAATAATCATCTTCTTTAGACCAATCTGGAATTAATAAGGTATAATCTAAATCAAAAATATATTTTTTATAATCTTTCATAGTTTTCCTCATTTCTGGTAAATTATTATATACTAAAATAATCATTTAGACAATGCTAAAATCAGTAAAAAAACTTATCTAAAACTTATCTAAAAGACTTTTTTAAGGTATAATTACCTAAAAATTGTAATCAACAAAAAGCCCACAAATCCTTTATTTATGTGGGTTTGCAGGCTTATTTTTCACAACACTGTTTATACTTGCGTCCACTGCCACATGCTCCCTTTTTGAGCATATTATCACTATATTTGGTACATATAGTATTATGGCTTTTAGCCTTATTTTATAGACATTTAGTACATATTATTATCAGTATTATTTGTATTATAAATATTACTAATAATTTGTTCA
>JAEEGL013514118.1_pt1 | contig 13858 bp, 10 predicted proteins | sample 9134231 | NCBI WGS metagenome assembly JAEEGL01 (sample SAMN16246548, study PRJNA631951) | gut metagenome | biome: gut microbiome; feature: rumen; material: fiber-attached | host: Bos | place: Iran: Karaj | collected 2018-10
ATTCCGGAGACACGGAGGAGACCAAATATCCCATCCCGAAATATCTTTATGACAACAATGTCATAAATGACGTGAATTATCTGCTGAACAAGGATGTGCTGCTGAACTATGTGCTGCGACCCATGGCGGATCCGGAGCCTACCAATCTGTCCCATGTCTATGCCAGCTGGTGGACGGATGATTATTACAACGAGGAATGGGTGCTGAGGAACCATGTGCCTCCCACCCCCCGGGAAGATCCCATGAGCCCGGATGCTTTTGAGGAACCCATCCGGCGGAATCTTGAGGTCAATATCCTGCCTTATATCAATGCCCATCCGGAAACGGAGTTCGTGATCTTTTTCCCTCCCTACAGCATCCTCTTCTGGGATGACGTCATGAGGGAAAACCACCTGGAGGCCACCCTCAGGGCTTACCAATGCACCGAAGAAGTGTTGAACGGCTGCGATAACGTGCGGATGTACTTTTTCCCCGCCTGTGAAGAGATCGTGACGGATCTGAACAACTATGCGGATTACAGTCATTATCACCCGAGATACAACCGCTATATGACGGAATGCTTTGCTTCGGGGGAATGCCTGATCGCCAAAAAGAAGGAACCGGGCGTTCATATGGAGGAATATCTGGACCGTATGCGAAAGATCCTGAAGGAATACGATTTTACGGCTCTGGAGGGAAAACTTGAGGAATATCATCCCCGCTCCTGAGGGATCCCGGGGATGCATACAGGGAGAAAAAACATGAAAGACAAAAAGAAGATCCTGTATCTGTGCATGCTGGAGGGTGCATTTCTGCTCTACAGCATTCAGAGCGTCTTAAGCAAGATCGCATCGGGTTACGATCCCATGAGCCTTCCCTTTCTCATGTTCTATGCGGGGATCGTGGTGCTCCTTGGGATCTATGCCCTTCTCTGGCAGCAGGTGATCAAACACTTCGATCTGTCGGTGGCCTATGCAAACAAGGCCGTAACGCTGCTCTGGGCCATCGTCTGGTCCATCGTGATCTTCCGGGAAAAGATCAGACCCGGACAGGTCATCGGGATCCTGATCGTCATGGCGGGGATCTTTCTCCTGAATTCCGGAGATAAGACCGGAAGTGAAGGAAAGGAGGAAGAAGAATGAATATCTATGTGGCAGTTCTTCTGGTCTCCCAGGTGATCGCTTCCTTTTCCCAGGTGCTTCTGAAGAAAAGCTCCCAGAAGGAATATCCCAACAGGATCAGGGAATATCTGAACGTTCTGGTGATCGCGGGATACGGGATGATGTTCATCTCCCTGTTTCTGACAATGGTGTCATATCGGGGGTTCGAGGATTTTGCGGCGGTCCCGGTGCTGGAGACCACCGGATATATCACCGTGATGATCCTGAGCAGGCTCTTTTTCGGGGAAAAGATCACCCTCCGGAAGCTGGGGGGAATGACCCTCATCATCGTTGGTATTTTGGTCTACAATATGTTAAAATAAGCGACAGTGATGCTGTATCGGCATGACGTTCGCTTATGAGAATAAGCGCGAGGAGAGATTTATCTATGAGCAGACTGTTTTCGAAAAGAAAGTCCGCGAAAAAACGCCGGCCCGTAAAGGCAAAAAGCCGGCCGGAAACCCTGTACGACGAGTCATACGATGAGGAGTATGAAGAAGAATACGACGAAGAGTACGGGGAAGAGTACGACGACGGGTACTACGACGACGAATATGATGAGGATGACGAAGAATACGACGTCGACGAAGATTTCGACGACGGATATGAAGAAGCATCTTCAGCCCCTGAGGAAGACGGTTATTACGACGAAGATGAGGAATATGAGGAAGACCTGAGCTTCGAAGATGACCGGGAAGAGTATTACGACGACGGGGAAGACTACGACGACGAAGGCGACTTCGAAGACGAAGAGGATTACTACGACGACGAGGAGGACTTCGATGACGGATCCTATGAAGAGGATTATGAGAAGCCCGGCGTCATCACCCGGATCGGGGACTGGTTTGCGGACCGCTCCCTGACGGATTATCTCATTATGGGAAGCGGTCTTGTGGCCGCGGCTCTCATCGTGGTGGTCTGCTTCCTGTTCTTCGGAAACCGGCTGGACAGCAGGCGGTTCGAGGCCATGGCGGGAGTGGGCAGCCAGATGGACGATCTGGAGATCATCGGTCAGAGCGGACTCCTTGCTTTTGCGGATTCCAGAAGATCCGGGATCGCTGACGTGGATGAGGAGACGGAATTTCTTCCCGAGGAGGAAGAGGAGGAGAAAGCTCCGGATTACGTAGTGGTCATGAACCTGACCTCCATCCAGAAGGACCTGAAGATCAAGTTCGTGGATAACGGTACCGGACGCCTCATTTCCGGCGTGACCTTTGAGGTGGCCATTTCCGATCCCTCCGGCAGGTCCTCCACGGAAAAGGATACGGATCAGGACGGGATCATCTATCTCACCGGTCTTTCCGCGGGGAAATACCAGGTGTCCATGATCGGACCGGATAACAGCGAATACAGTTTTTCCAAAGACGCCGTGACCATCGACGTCAAAGGAACCATCGAATACAAGAAGGTAGACGTTAAGGACGAGATCAAGAAAGAGAGTGAGATCAACGCCGCCAAGGAGGATACCCAGCAGAAGACGGAGACGGAATCCCAGCTCACGGATACCGTGGAATATGTGGAATCCACCCGGACACTGATCGCGGGTACGGAAAAGACCTCCACCTCCTATGAGGCGGTGAGCAAGGATAAGGTGGCGGATCCTTCCAAGAGTGCGTACCTGAACATGCGGCTCCTGAGTAAGAAGTTTGCGGAGCCGGATACCGGCGAGGGGAACGAAGGAACCCCCACCGATGCACCTACACCGGATCCTACAAGCCCTCCTACCGATCCTCCTGCGGATCCTCCCACGGAACCGCCCACAGCGCAGCCTACGGAAACGTCCGCACCCACGTCGGAGCCCACCGCTACGGCACAGGCTTCGGCAACTCCCACGTCGAATCCCACCGCCACGGCACAGGCTTCCGCAACACCTACAACCGCGCCTACGGCTACTTCGGGAGCCACGGCAACCCCCACTGCTACCGCTTCGGGAACCGTGAGCCCTAGTGTCACACCTACGGCCACGGCTACGGTGAATCCCGAGGAGAAAGCCAAGGCCGATACCACCAGCACCCTAAAGACTACTTCCGGGGAGACCCTCTATGTCAAGGACGGAGATTCCTACCGGGAGGCAAAATATGCGGATTATTACAAGTTCTCCACCTTCTATGTGCTGAAGAAGGAGATCACGGGAGAATACCGGTATACGGGCTGGCAGACCATCGACGGCTATCGCTATTACTTTGATAAGAACGGAAACCCGGTGACCGGAGAACAGGTCATCCAGGGTGCAAAATATACCTTTGACGGAAGCGGCAGGATCGGAACGGGATCCGGCGTGCTGGGGATCGACGTATCCAAGTGGAACGGCTCCATAGACTGGGGCTCCGTACGGAACAGCGGCGTCTCCTTTGTCATCATCCGGTGCGGTTACAGAGGTTCCGCTACCGGGGCCCTGGTGGAAGATCCTACCTTCCGTGCCAATATCCGGGGGGCGCAGAACGCCGGATTAAAGGTGGGGATCTATTTCTTCTCCCAGGCCGTGAACGAAGTGGAAGCGGTGGAGGAGGCCTCCATGGTCCTTTCCCTCATCGGCGGATACAATATCAGTTATCCGGTGTATCTGGATGTGGAGGGAAGCGGCGGACGCGGAGATACCGTGTCCGTGGATACCCGGACTCAGGTATGCCAGGCTTTCTGCAAGACCATCCAGAATTCCGGATACAAAGCCGGGGTCTATGCCAACAAGACCTGGTTCAACAGTTACATCAACACACCCTCCCTGACGGGATACAAGCTTTGGCTTGCCCAGTACGCCGCGGCACCCACCTACTCCAGGACACGCTATGATATGTGGCAGTACTCCTCCGGAGGATCGGTAAGCGGGATCAGCGGCAGAGTGGACATGAACATCAGTTATCTGGGATATTAAACATACGAAAGGAAGAAAATCATGAAAACCTATCTGGTCACCGGAGGAGCCGGTTTTATCGGATCCAACTTTATCCATTACATGTTCGGAAAATACGGAAATGACATCCGTATCATAAATGTGGATGCCCTGACCTATGCGGGCAACCTGGAGAATTTAAAGAGCGTGGAAGGTCGGGACAATTACACCTTCGTCCGGGCCGACATCTGCGACAAGGAAGCCATCGGCAGACTCTTCCGGGAGAACGATATCGATTATGTGGTACATTTCGCGGCGGAATCCCATGTGGACCGTTCCATCGCGGAGCCGGAAGTCTTTGTCCGCACCAACGTGCTGGGAACCGCTGTGATGCTCAACAGCGCGAGAGCAGCCTGGGAAAAGGAAGACGGAACATACATGGAAGGCAGGAAGTTCCTTCATGTGTCCACGGATGAGGTGTACGGCTCTCTGCCGGAAGACGGGGGGTATTTCTACGAAACAACCCCTTATGCGCCCCACAGCCCCTATTCGGCATCCAAAGCTTCCTCGGATATGCTGGTGAAGGCTTACATGGACACCTATCATTTCCCTGCCAATATCACCAACTGCTCCAACAACTACGGACCTTATCAGTTCCCGGAGAAATTCATCCCCCTTCTGATCAACAATGCCCTTTCCGGCAGGAAACTTCCGGTATACGGCGACGGAAAGAACGTGCGGGACTGGCTTTACGTGGAGGATCATGCCAAAGCCATTGACATGGTGATCAACAAAGGACGTCTCTTTGAAACCTACAATGTGGGAGGGCATAACGAAAAGCAGAATATCGAGATCGTAAACATCATCATCGAGACGCTGGGAGAAATGCTTCCGGATTCCGATTCCCGGAAGGCTCATATCAATACGGATCTGATCTCCTATGTGGAAGACCGGAAGGGACACGACAGACGGTATGCCATCGCGCCGGACAAGATCCGTTCCGAGATCGGATGGGAGCCCGAGACCATGTTCAAAGAAGGGATCAGACGGACCATCAAATGGTATTTCGAAAACGAGGAATGGATGAAGAACGCCACCTCGGGGGATTATCAGAAGTATTACGAAAAGATGTACAAAGCTTAGATCTACGGAGGATGACAGGATCATGAAGGGAATCATACTTGCGGGAGGAGCGGGCACCAGACTTTACCCGCTGACAAAGGCCATCAGCAAACAGATCATGCCGGTATACGACAAACCCATGATCTATTATCCTCTGTCCATCCTGATGCTGGCGGGGATCCGGGAAGTGCTGATCATCTCCACACCCCGGGATCTTCCGGTCTTTCAGGAACTACTGGGAGACGGCAATGATCTGGGCATGCGTTTTTCCTATGCCGTCCAGGAGCAGCCCCGGGGACTTGCCGATGCCTTTATCATCGGTGATACCTTCATCGGGAATGACCGGGTAGCCCTGGTGCTGGGGGACAATATCTTCTACGGACAGAGTTTTTCCAAGGTGCTTCGGGAAGTGGCTTCCAGAGAGAAAGGAGCCACCATCTTCGGATATTATGTACGGGATCCCCGGGAATACGGTGTGGTTGAATTCGACAGCAACGGAATGGCTGTATCCATTGAGGAAAAACCGGAACATCCCAAGAGCAATTATGCGGTACCGGGACTGTATTTTTACGATAACGATGTGGTTGAGATCGCAAAGAACGTAAAGCCCTCCGCCCGGGGAGAGATCGAGATCACCAGCATCAATAACGAATACCTGCGCCGGGGAACCCTCCATGTGGAGACTCTGGGACGGGGGTTTGCATGGCTTGATACCGGAAATCACGATGCGCTGCTGGATGCGGCGGATTTCGTGGCGGCATTCCAGAAACGGCAGGGACTCTACATCTCCTGTATCGAAGAGATCGCCTACAAGCGGGGCTTCATCGATAAGGAGCAGCTCCTGCGCCTGGCACAGCCGCTGATGAAAACGGATTACGGGAAATATTTAAAGGAAGTGGCCGAAGGGCTGTAAGAGGTAGGACATGGGAAAACTGTATGTGGAAACATGTGAGATCGAGGGTTTAAAGATCATTACCCCCCAGGTGCACGGAGATGCCCGGGGATACTTTATGGAGACCTACAGCCGTCGTGATTTCACGGAGATCGGCATCGATATGGAATTCGTACAGGACAATCAGTCGGCTTCCTCCGGGAATGTGCTCCGGGGCCTGCATTTCCAGATCGATCATCCCCAGGACAAACTGGTAAGGGTGATCAAAGGTGAAGTGTTTGACGTGGCCGTGGACTTAAGACCCGGCTCTCCCACCTTCGGGAAATGGCACGGTGTGGTGCTGTCGGATGAGAACAAAAAGCAGTTCTTTGTTCCCAAAGGCTTTGCTCACGGATTCTATGTTATGAGCGAGTATGCGGAATTTACCTATAAATGCTCGGATTTCTACCATCCCAACGATGAAGGGGGATTAAGGTATGACGATTCCGAGATCGGGGTGGAATGGCCTTTTGAAAAAGGAAACGTTCCGAAGCTTTCCGACCGGGATACGAAATGGGGATCCTTTGCGGAATACCGGAGAGAGAAGGGGCTGTAGTTAAGTGCCTATGGATATCCGTTCCAGAAGACAGGAGATCAGAAAAAAGATCATCAGCAAGCCGGTAGCGATCGCACTGTTTTACACCGTGTGCATCGTACTGGCTGTTGTTATTGTGCTGCATAACAATCCTCTGGCGCCGGATCCGGCCACGGAGCGGTTAAAAAAGATCTGCGCCTGCCTCCTGCTGGGACTTGCCTGCCTGATCTTCGGATTCTTTTACGACCGGATCTTTATCATTCCGGGAGAACTGTTCCAGTCCAGGGAACTGATCTGGAAACTTGCCCGGAATGACTTTAAGAAGCGCTATGCCGGTTCCTATCTGGGATTTGCCTGGGCTCTGGTCCAGCCGGTGATCACGGTGCTGATGTACTGGATCGTATTCGATGTGGTCTTTCAGGCCCGGTCTCAGATGCTTGCATCCGGTGTGGAGGTGCCCTATGTACTCTATCTCACCGCGGGACTGGTTCCCTGGTTCTATTTTTCGGAAGCCATTACCAACGGGACCAACGCCCTTCTGGAATACAGTTATCTGGTGAAAAAGGTGGTGTTCAAGATCAGTATCCTGCCCATCATCAAACTCATCGCCGCCACCTTCATACACATCTTTTTTGTGGTGATCCTGCTGATCGTGGCCTCCTTCTACGGATATTTCCCGAATCTTTATACCATACAGGTGGTTTACTACAGTTTCTGCATGTTTGTACTGGTACTGGCCCTGAGTTACAGTACCTGCGCCATTGTGGTCTTTTTCCGGGATCTGGGACAGATCATCAATATCGTACTCCAGGTGGGCATGTGGGCAACCCCCATCCTCTGGGATATCAACATGATCCATGACGAACGCCTGATCATCCTGTTTAAATTAAATCCCCTGGTGTATATCGTGAACGGTTTCCGGAACGCGGTATACGGAGACGAGTGGTTTTTCACCCATTTTTACAGTTCCACCTATTTCTGGATCTTTACCGTGACTTTGTTCCTCATCGGTTCCCTGATCTTTAAGCGGCTGAAGGTGCATTTCGCGGACGTACTATAGGAAGAACGTATGGAAGACAAAAAGATCGCCATACAAGTGAATCATCTGGTTAAGACCTACAAGCTTTACGACAAGCCCAAGGACCGGCTGAAGGAGGCGCTGGGCTTCGGACGGAAGAAAAAACGCTATAAAGAGCACAGTGCGTTAAAAGGCGTGGATCTTACCATTTATCAGGGAGAAACGGTGGGGATCATCGGTACCAACGGTTCCGGCAAATCCACCATCCTGAAGATCATTACCGGGGTGCTGAACGCCACGGAAGGGGAGGTTGCGGTCAACGGCCGGATCTCAGCCCTCCTGGAGCTCGGTGCCGGTTTTAACATGGAATACAACGGCATCGAGAATGTCTATTTAAACGGGACCATGATGGGCTTTTCCCGGAAAGAGATCGACGAAAAGCTTCCTGCGATCCTGGAATTTGCGGATATCGGGGAATATATCAACCAGCCGGTAAAGACCTATTCCTCCGGTATGTTTGTCCGCCTTGCCTTTGCCCTCTCCATCAATATCGATCCGGAGATCCTGATCGTGGATGAGGCCCTTTCCGTAGGGGATGTTTTCTTCCAGGCAAAGTGCTATCACAAGTTCGAGGAATTCAAGGAACAGGGCAAGACCATCGTCTTTGTGAGCCATGATTTAAGCAGTATCAGCAAATACTGTGACCGTGTGGTCCTGCTCAATCAGGGCGTCAAACTCGGAGAAGGGGATCCCAAGGAGATGATCGATGCCTACAAACAGGTTCTTGTGGGACAGTATCCCCTGCCGGAAGTGGATACCGGCGCAAACGATGTGACCTTACGGGATCCGGATCACAGTTCCACCGGAACCGGGGAAGCGGACCGGGGAACCGGGGCAGCCGTGAATCCGGAACTGCTGGAATACGGAACAAAACAAGCCCTGATCGATGAATATTACATTGAGGATCATACGGGAAAAAAGGTGAGTGCCGTTCTGAAAAAGGATCTGTGTGCCATCCACATGTATGTAACCTTCCATGAGGATATCGCCGCGCCCATTTTTGCCTTTACCATCAAGAATATCAAAGGGGTGGAGATCACGGGGACCAACACCATGTTTGAAAAGGCCTTCTTAAGCAGCGTGAAAAAAGGACAGCGCAAGCACATCGTATTTCAGCAGCGCATGGACCTGCAGGGAGGGGAATATCTGCTCTCTCTGGGCGTCACCGGCTTTGAGAAGGAGAATTTTACGGTCTACCATCGATTATATGACGTGATGAACATAACGGTGATCTCGGACAAGGATACCGTGGGATACTATGACATGAATTCCGAGATCACGGTGGAGGATGTATGAGCGCTTATACACCGGTGCATTTAACCGAGGAAGAGATATTTAACCGCCTGCCGGAGAAGATCGGGCAGGTTTCCTTAAATTATGATCACTACGGCGGCAGGGACTTATACAGCGACGGGGAGATCGAGGATGAACTGCTGTCCATCGTCAAGAATGTTTCCCGGGTGGAATACAGGTCTGTCATCGAAGAGCGGAAAAGCTGGCCCATTCTCTATCATCTCTCCGATTTAAGAGGAAATATCGTGGATTTCCTGCCCATCGGGAAGTCGGACAGGGTGCTGGAGATCGGCAGCGGGTGCGGTGCCATCACGGAGAAGCTTTCGGACATGGCAAAGAGCGTAACCTGTGTGGAACTTTCGGCTAAGCGGAGCCTGATCAATGCCTACCGGAATCAGGACAGGGATAATATCGAGATCCACGTGGGCAATTTCAGTGCCGTGGAGCCTCATCTGGACCGTGATTTCGACTGGATCCTCCTGATCGGCGTGTTTGAATACGCATCCAGTTATATTGACAGCAAAACGCCTTATGAGGATTTCCTGGGGATCATCCTGAAGCATCTTGGTAAGGGAGGGCATATCGCCATCGCCATTGAGAACAAGTTCGGTCTGAAGTATTTCGCCGGCTGTACGGAAGATCATCTGGGGACTTTCTATGCTTCCCTGGAGGATTATCCGGAAGGAGGAAGTGCCAGGACCTTTACCTGTCACGGACTTCGGAAGATCTTCCGTGCCTGCGGGGTGGAGGAGTATGAATTCTATTATCCCTACCCGGATTACAAGTTTCCCAGCGTAATTTATTCAAATGCAAGATTACCGCGGCCCGGAGAACTGTCGGATAACATCCGTAATTTTGACCGCCACAGAATGGTGACTTTCCGCGAAAATATGGTGTTTGACACCATTCTTGAGGAGGGTGAGTTCCCCCTGTTCTCCAACTCATACCTTGCAATTTTGGGTCCGGAGACTGCAAGAATTTATGCAAAATATTCCAACGACAGAAAAAGCGCTCACGCCATCAAAACCGTGATCGAGAAATCAAATAAAGATTTAGTCATAAAGAAACTGCCGTTCTATAACGATTCCGAGGCGCATATACGGGATCTGCGGGATTATTATGAGCTGTTGACCCAGCGGTATGAAGGCAGCGGATTTCATATCAATAAATGTCGATTAGAGAAGGATGAACAGGGCCGTGACACAGCGGTTTTTGATTATGTAACAGGTGTGACCTTAAGCGAACTCATGGATAAAGCCCTGTTTTCCGGGGATTCCGAAGGGTTCCGCTCCTATTTTAAGAAATTCCATGAAATGGTCTCCTATAATCCGAAGCATATCGCCATTACGGATTACGACATGATCTTTTCCAATGTTCTCGTTGACCGGGAAGATTGGACCATCATTGATTACGAATGGAGCATGAAGGAAGAACTGGATCCCAGACAGGTATCCTTCCGTGCACTCTACTGTTATCTCCTGGAAGATGACCGCAGAAACAAGGCGGACGTGGACGAACTCCTGGAGATGATCGGCATTACGCCGAAGGAAGCGGAAGAATATCGGGAACGGGAGCTGATGTTCCAGAAACATGTGACCGAGCAGCACAAGGCCCTCGGGGAGATCCGGGCCGAGATGGGGACTTATGCCATCGACGTCAAAGAACTCTTTGCGGAGAAACTGCAGAAGATCCTGCAGAAACGGATCCAGATCTATTATGATGAAGGATCCGGATATTCGGAGGACAACTCCCTTTATCTGCCGGATGTATACCGGGAGGAGCATGTGGTGGAGACGGATATTCCCTTTGACGGGAATGTACACGCCCTGCGGATCGATCCCATGGATGAAAGCTGCGTGGTGAAGATAAGAGAACTTGTATTGAACGGCAGGAGCCTTTTGGGCACCAAAAAATCCATAGAGGCCAACGGACGCATGGTCGCGCCCGGTACCTATGTGTTCGAGACTGCGGATCCCAACCTTGCACTGCGGTTTGAACCGGGCATGATCCGCGGCGAAAACCTGCTCCATATCAAGATGGAAGTGATCCCTCTTTCCACCGAACTGGCCACGGATATCAAAAATGCTTTGAAGAAGCCTTTCTTTTCATAAAACAATTGATTTAATTTTAGGACACGGGTAAAGGGTGTTGACATCGATCAAAGGGCAAATTAAAAAACTTCTGGTTGCAAATGCGGAGAAAAACTACCGCAAAACACTTGAGTCCCAAAATTTGGATTATCATAAGTGGATCGCCCTGGAAGAAGAGACCTTTCAAAGCCATCACGTTATTCTAAATTTTACGTCAAAATATCTGACAAATGATTTCCGGATTCTATCGAATGAAGAAATAAAAAAAGAAAATGACGCCGAACTTGCAAAATCCGATTCGTTATGTAAATTAATCGAATTTTTAGCAGATTTTGATCCGAAAAATGACAGACCACAATATCTTGTATGTGCCCCCGGACGACTTCCACAAGTCCGTTTGGAACTCGAAAAAGGGAATTTGGACGTCAAAGGGGTGATCGTACAAAATTACAAGGGTTATTTTTCGGATTTTGCCTTCTCGGAAATCCATCGGGCATTTTCCGAAAACGGAAATTTAATTCTGATTTATTCCGATGAAGATGTTGCGGAAAAGGACGGTCATCGGGTAAAACCCTGGTTTAAACCGGACTGGGCACCCGAAGATTTCCTGTCTTTCCTTTATTTTGGCGGGTTTGTGGCATTACGCGCAGAAGCGCTTCTTAGCCTGCCCCCGGAGGAATGCAAAGATCTTTACGCCATGATCTGTCGTCTTCTTACGGAAAAAGGTGCTTTTGACAGACGGCAGGGTCTCCATGGGACGGAGGCGGTCCTTCATATTCCCATGGCCCTGTTTCATTCCGAAAAGGAAGGATATGATTTCGTAAAGGACAGATCCCTGAAAGAAGCATGCAGGGAAGAGGAAGTAAAAGGTCTGGTCTCCGTGGTGATCCCTTCCAAGGATCATCCGGATATCCTGGAGCGGTGTATCTCTTCTCTGAAAGAAAAAACGGTGCTGCCCCCGGATCTTTCCTACGAGATCATCGTTACGGATAACGGGAGCAACCCGGAGAACCGTGCCCGGATAGAGAACATGCTCCGGAACGATACCTATCTTTATGAGGAGGAAGCATTTAACTTTTCCCGGATGTGTAACCGCGGGGCGTCCGTGGCAAAGGGGGATTACCTGCTCTTCCTGAATGATGATATGGAGATCACGGAACCGGACTGGCTTTTGAAACTGGTAAGCTCCGCCTCCCTTCCCAGAGCGGGAGCCGTGGGAGCGAAGCTCCTGTATCCTTCTTCGGACAGGATCCAGCACGCGGGGATCACCAATCTGCGGATCGGTCCCGCCCATAAGCTTCAGTTCCTGTCGGATTCCGAGGACCGGTATTACGGAAGAAACCGGTATGTGCATGACATGATGGGCGTGACGGGAGCCTGTCTTCTTGTGAGAGCGGAACTCTTCCGCAGCATCGGCGGTTTCGATGAGGTGCTGAAGGTGGCCTTCAATGATGTGGATCTTTGTTACCGCATTTACGAAGAAGGCTACTATAATATAGAAAGAAACGATACCTTCCTGTTTCATCATGAATCCCTGAGCAGGGGGAATGATGCCGAGGACGAGAGCAAACAGCTCCGGCTCACCGCGGAAAAGGATTATCTCTACGAAAAACACAGGGCCCTGTACGGGAAGGATCCCTTTTATAATCCCAATTTGACCACCGACATGCTGGAGACGGAATATGCCCCCGCATTTCACTATCGTGTGGACCTGAACCGGCCATGGGCGCGGGTTTCAGACATAACTTCCGTTATTAATAACGCCCGGTTTGATCACTGTGTACGGGTGGGTATGGAGGCTGCCACGGACCTGTTCAAGTGGAAATACGGGTTCGCAAAAGAGAAGAGTGACACCCCTGTGCTAAAAGAAGATTTAGGGTTTTACTTCCAGGGATATACCTTCGTGATCGGCGGAAATAACGCCTGCTACGAAAGAACGCTTTTGCTTGAAAACAGGGACTCCGGAAGGGTTTACGGGGTGGAGGTGGCCACTATCCGGAGACCGGACATCGCAGCCAATATTCCGGATCAGGTAAATGCAGATTTAGCGGGATATACCGCCAAGATGAAGTGGGATGCGGTGCCCCCGGGAAACTACCGGTTCGGCATGTATATGAAGGATAAGACCTCGAAGACGAGACTGTATAACTGGAGCAACTGGACGCTTAGGGTAGAAGGATAGGGACAGGAACATGGATTACAAGGAACTGTACGAAGCGGAACATCTGAAGAATGCCGATCTTGCGGGACGGGTGGCGGAACTTTGCGCAGAGGTGGACGATCTTTCCTTTAAACTCAACAGGATCAAGTCCAATCCCCTGTGGAAGGCATCCAAGCCGGCCCGGGTCATGATGCATTTTGTACTGAGGCAGGTCCGCAGGGTGAAAAACCAGGGATCCCTCCGGGGCGTCATGGCAAAAATCCGTTACAAGAAGAATGAAAAGGAAGCCATGGCCCAGTTCGGGACCCGGAGCTTTCCGGATGAGGAGAGACGGAAAAAGGAAAGGGAGGAACGGTTCCCTTACATGCCCAGGATCAGCATCCTGGTACCCCTTTACAATACGCCGGAGCCTTTTCTGCGGGAAATGATCGGGTCGGTACTGGATCAGACCTATGAGAACTGGGAATTGTGTCTGGCAGACGGTTCGGACGGATCCCACGGATCCGTGGGGCAGACCGTGGCGGAATATCAGGACGATCGCATCGTTTATAAGAAACTGGCGGAAAACAAGGGGATCTCCGGGAATACCAATGAATGTCTTTCCCTGGCCACGGGAGATTATATCGGACTTTTCGATCATGACGATATCATTCATCCCTCCGTTCTTTATGAGTATGTC
>JAEEGL016044684.1_pt1 | contig 13858 bp, 5 predicted proteins | sample 9134231 | NCBI WGS metagenome assembly JAEEGL01 (sample SAMN16246548, study PRJNA631951) | gut metagenome | biome: gut microbiome; feature: rumen; material: fiber-attached | host: Bos | place: Iran: Karaj | collected 2018-10
GCAAATGATTACAATAGTTTTCTGGCTCAATACGACACTGATGCAGTACGCTCGAATGTAAGGCACTATTGGGGAGTTGATTGCCTGCCCCTATCGCAGATTTCAGTGGCACGAAAAGACTACTGTTCCATTGTTCGGCAGGTTTACTCTGGACGAATGCCACAGGACATCGAAAAGCCGAGCAATTCCCAAGCACAGGATGCAGTCGAAGCAATCATGGGGCGCATCAACATGCTTCTAGCTGTTCAAGAAGAAGGCCAAAAGCGTTTATCTGGATTGGTTGTCGGGCGTGTTCAGTCCGGCAAGACTTCAAGTTACATAGAGCTCCTGCTTAAGGTGGTTTCGGAAGGCTGGAATGTTGTCATTGTTCTTACAAGTAACAACGCAGCATTGGGACGGCAAACATATCTGCGCCTTGATGACAGAATTAATAATTCCCGTGTCGCAGAAAAAGCTACGCCTCTTAATCGCTTACATGAAGACAACAATATATCTCTAGATACTTCCATCCCTTCATCTGGAATTGACAATGGAGATTTCTACTGGGGGATTGTCTTGAAAGAAACAAATCATCTGGACAATGTGTTGAATTGGCTTGGCAATAACAGGAACTATGTCAAGAAGATGAGCATCCTTGTCATAGACGACGAGGCCGACAACGCCTCCGTGGACGCAAATCCTCAAGGACAACTATTGACTGAAGATGCGGTTCAGGCTTTTATAGAGGAGATTCCAAATGAAAATCAACTATTGAAGGAATGGCTGTTCTCGCTTTTAAACCTGGAACTGAGCAAGTCGCAGCGTGATACTTTGGATTCCTGCATGAGTCGTGGTACAGCTGGTGAAAAGATGGACAGACTTCTTGGAAATCCAGATGTCATATCCATGCTCTCCTTGAACGACTATATGAACGAAGATGAAGAACCATGCAATATCATACCTGTCATATATGATTATTTCGACAACAGGCGGAATCATGGAAACGACCGAACAAAGGCGGCATTTATCCGCCTTCTGCGCTCGATTTTCAATATCACCCAGGCATCTTCCACTATCAACAGGAAAATTCGCCAGCTGATTTCCATGCGCGATTACGCTGATGATTATGAATATGACTTCAAACGCTGCGCATATATCGGATATACAGCGACACCTTACGCTTGCATTTTCAATCGTCCCGCAAATGAGACGCCTTTGTATCCAGATTTCATCTATTCACTGGATAAATCCCAGGGCTATTTTGGCCTTGATGAAATCTTCGGCAGCGACATTTCCCACGCCGAGCCGCGAATGCCAATCGTCACGACCATCAATTCAGATGACAACAACATTCTCCAGAAAATAGAGGATGCAGAGCGGTGTGAAGATTTTGATGCTCATGACGCGAAAGAGGATACTCTGTACCTATCATACAACACGTTGCATTATGCGTTGAACGATGAATCGTATGGCGAGATGAGTTGCGAACAGTTGAAAAATTCCATTGCCTGGGCGTTCTGCTGCGCGGCAGTAAGGCGTTTTTATCGTCGCTCTTCCAATCAGCAGGATGGCAGCCGCGAAGCCTGCTTCACCACTATGCTGATCAACTTGTCTGCAAGGCAGAATTACCATAAGAAGCTTCAGGCCATCATTTCCACATACATTGATTTCCAGTGCTGTGAAAGACAGCGAAATACCTTTAGGGAGGAATGCAGAGCAGCTTGGTTGACTCAGACAACGAAACTTACCTCAGAACATTTCAAAGAGCTGTTTGGCTATGAAGCCACTGATTATCCTTCATGGGAAGATATACAGGATGATTTGACATGGTTCTTTGACAAATCCCATCGCATGGCCATTCAAATCAACAGCACCCCAGATGGCAAGGAAGGACAGCTACTGTACGAGGACGGCGGCGAAACGGAAGAGGCGCAAAGCAGTCGCCAGGACACACTTTGGTTCATCTGCGGCGGCAATACGATTTCGCGCGGCTTGACGCTGGCAGGCCTGTGTGTCAGCTTCTTCGACAGAGTGAATCGCCTGACTGCCGTTGACACCTACATCCAGATGGGACGATGGTTCGGCTACCGTCGCGGATACGAACTCCTGCCAAGAATCTGGATGCCATTTGAGACTGTGACTGAATACAAGCGGGCATCATACGTTGAAAACAATCTACATATAAAACTTAGAGAAGCGTTTGATACTCAGCAATCTCCAGAGGATAGTCAGGATTTCCTGATTGTTTACTATTGGGGAAGAAAACTATCGAATCGTGCGTTTGCAATGAAGATTCTGTCTCAAAAACTTGGCACGAAGTTTGCGACCGATGAAATATCAACATCTTTTGACAATGTGAATAGTGTCGCCGAATCTGTCAAGATTTTCCTGGAGCGTCTTGATGATGCTCAATGTAGATTTGACAACAGTGAGGCCTTTGAGGATTATTCCAGATTCCCAGTCTGGAGTAATATAGCATCCTCTAGTATAAAAGATTTTCTGCGTAATCTTCTTCCATTCTACCCAAGAGAATCACAGCAAGTCTTAAATGGCGTTATTCAAGAAATCGAAAAGGAAAATGGTGATTTCCCATGGTATGTTGTATTGGGAAGCCAATATGAAACGCAGAAGACTTCTGCCACACCATTCAAAATTTGGAGTTCCTATTGGACAGGAGCAGGAACTCCGATGCCATCAGTTTATGATGGTATAGCCCATTATAGTAATGCGGCTTCAGTAGTAGCCTATTACGGCATGGTTGACAAGCGTTTTTTGAATGCCATTGATGCCAATATTTTAGAACGGAATAAATTACGCATCCTTGCAAATCTCCGAGATAAAGAATCATCAGGCGATATTTTGAAGAACATGCCTGTGGGAAATACCATTGAGGAGCAATTCGACAAATACATTGACTATTTGAAGCAGAATACTGAAGTTGCGATGTCCCACGTAATGCGAGGACTCATGAAAAGCACCGAGGGGCTTTCTGGTTATAGCAACCGCTCCCGTCTGGATTATCAGAATGAAGTGTATAACACAGCAGGCATCACACAGCCAGTTCTGCAGATTTATCCCATAATAGCCCCGCCCGAAAGCGGTCTGCCGAAGAACACATTGCTTTTCTCCATTTCGTTTTTCTGGCCTAACCATCAGTCTGATGACTTCCTGCGTGTTGCCATTGGAGACAACACCGAAAGGCGAATTACATTCCCCGAATTTACTCAAGCCGTTAAACGAATAATAGAAGAGTACAATTTCGTCATTTCACGACGAAAACTTTGGGAAAAAATCTTGATGGAACTAAACGAACGATGCTCAAAAAACTATTTTGACAATCATATACACAAATCGACACAGGCTTATAAACAGTTTCCTGGTCGCAATGGTTATTATGTAGAATCCTGGGCTGCAAATCAAAAAATAGCCATTGAGCGCTTTGAAAGTCAAGTGAAGTTGTCTGCGTATAATGTTTTGAGAAGTAATCCAAATAAGCTTTTTCCCATAAAAAAACTCTTAAACATAATTTCCATGGACGAAAAACTTGATTCTCTTCTTAGAACAACAGGTACAAATAACGATTGTGCTTATCTGGTAAACATTCTAGACCAAGCATTTTGCCGATGTTATGGCATTAGAATCGTTCTTCGTAGTCACAAAATATATTTCATCTTTGAAGAATAATAAAGGAGACCATCATGGGCAAAAAACAGCAAAAACTCGAATTGACGTGGATTGACAAGGATAAACGGCCAAATCTGGAACCGAGAATCCTTATAGAAGATACAGAGAAATCATACCACGCCCTTGTTCGTCATGGAAAGGATGACATCTTCGACAATATGCTCATTCATGGAGATAACCTTTTGGCACTAAAAGCCCTGGAGCAGGACTTTGCTGGTCAGGTCAAATGTATCTATATCGATCCTCCGTTCAATACGAAGGCAGCATTTGATAACTATGATGATGGCTTAGAACATTCAGTTTGGTTGGGATTAATGCGTGAGAGATTAGTTATTTTGAATAAATTACTCGACAAGAGCGGTTCTTTGCTTATTCATCTTGATGATAATGAAATAGATTATTGTAAAGTAATTCTAGATGAAATTTTTGGGAGAAAAAACTTTGTTAATCGAATTGTAATTGAAGCAAGGGCACCTTCTCAATTTTCAACAGTCAATCGAGGAGTATTTAAAGCCACAGAATATATTCTGTGGTATGCAAAAGATAAAAATTTTTTTGTGGATATTAGTGCTCATGTTCCCCGTGAGCCTGACTATGCTTACTCAAAGTGGTTGATCAATCCAGAAGATGATTATTCAAAATGGACATTTAAAAGTGTAATTGACGCTTTTGCTGAAGCTGAAATAAAAACTAAAGGTTCCTTAAAAGGCGATAATCCTAGAAAACAACTTGACAAATTTAATGCTTTTATAATAAAAAATGCTAACAGAATTTGTCGTTTCGCTAGTATAAGTGATAAAAAAGCAGGTAAAAAAACAGTTGAAATAAAAAAACAATCCCTTGAAAATCCTGGAAAAATGTTTTTTTTAGATAGGGGAACTGAACTTGATCCTGTTTATATTCTTGATGGCGAACAACTTATTTTTTATTCCAAAAATTTTTGTGAAATTGATGGAGAACTGAATGCTACCAATTTACTGACTAATATTTGTACAGATATTGCATGGGAAGGTATTGCAGGAGAAGGAGGTGTGACTTTTAAGAATGGGAAGAAGCCAGAGCGATTGATTCGTCGTGTTTTAGAGCTGACAACCAAGTCAAAAGACTTGGTTTTAGATTCGTTCTTAGGGTCGGGCACGACATGTGCAGTTGCCCATAAAATGGGACGTCGTTGGATTGGGATTGAATTGGGACAACAATGTTACACGCATTGCCTTCCGCGTTTGCAACGTGTTGTGTTGGGGAAAGACACGACAGGCGTTTCTCAAATACTAAACTGGCAAGGCGGGGGCGGTTTCCGTTTCTATGAATTAGCTGAAACCTTGATTAATGAAGATGACTGGGGGCAGAAGGTCATTAATCCGAATTACAATCCAGAGATGCTGGCCCAGGCAGTATGCAAGTTAGAAGGATTCACCTACAAACCAAAACAATCTCGTGATGAATATTTCATCCATGGATATAGTACAGAGCATGATTATATATTCGTGACTACTAGTTTTATGTCCGTTCAACATCTTGAATCTTTGAGTAAACGATTAGGAACCAATCGTACCCTCTTGATTTGCTGCGGAGGATACGAGCCGAGTTCTACACATGCATTTGGTAATATTACCTTGAAGACAATTCCACAGGCAATAATGAACAAATGTGAGTATGGTCATGATGATTACAGTTTAAATATAAAGAATCTTCCGATGATGCAAAAGGATGAGAAGCCCACGCAAATGGAATTTGATTTTTCAGAGGAGGAACAATAATGGAACATCAACATATTATTCAATACATTGAACAGCGTTTGAGTTTGAGAAAGCCTCAAAAAGATTCTTTGGAGGTTCTTGACAAGGTTCTTGATGCAGTTGAACTCAAGAAAAATACTGATGTTCAGTCCCAACTCTCCGTTGTGACGCAGTTGTTTCCAACGGTGACGGATTTTGAACGTCCCTTCATGAATCTCTGTTTTGACTTGGCGACAGGTGTCGGAAAGACTCGGTTGATGGGTGCTTTTATTGCTTATCTCTATAAGTCGCATAATATCAAAAACTTCCTTGTCATTGCGCCAAATCTTACTGTCTTTAAAAAATTACATGCTGATTTTACTGATACCTTGTCTAAAAAATATGTATTCAGGGGAATTGATGTTTTTAGTACTAATCCTCCTAATATCATATCAGGAGATGAATATAAAAAAGGAACTCAATGGTTATATTCACCTGTAACAATAAATATTTTCAATGTGGATTTGCTGACGGCAAAGGATGGCGGAGATAAAAAACATCTTTTGGAAGAACTTAAATCAATTGCCAAAATTCGTCGCATGAATGAAAACATCGGCGAAAGCTATTTTGAATATTTGTCCTCGTTAGACGATATGGTCGTCATAATGGACGAAGCCCATCATTATCGTTCAGAACAAAGGGCAAGTGCTATCAGTGAATTGAATCCTGTTCTAGGAATCGAATTGACAGCGACGCCAATACGTGTACAAACGAACAACAATAGAAACAATAGCAATGAAGATGAGGCAATTGAAGGTGATGAAAAGTTCTTGTTTAGAAATATCATATACAGATATGATTTGGCAAGTGCCATGAGGGACAAGTATGTAAAAGAACCGTGTGTCGCCACTCGTGATGGATTTGATATAGCAAATTATAATTACGATAATGAAAACCCAGAAGTTAATGAACTGGATAAATTAAAATTGCGCGATGGAATCATCATACATGAAAACACAAGGGATTGCCTCAAAGACTATCATTTCAAAACCAATAAACCCTTGATTAAGCCATTTATGCTGGTTGTCGCACCTGATACTGAATATGCCAATAAGATATTTGATTTTATTACAAGTCAAGACTTCTGTAATGGCGATTATGCGAATAGTGAGGATCATCTTAAAACTATTCTTGTACATAGCAAGGCAAAAAGAGGCAGGGTCCAAGATGACGATGAAACTGTAAATCAGAGTTTGCTTGAAATTGAAAAAACAAATAATACTGTGGAAATAGTCATCCATGTCAATATGCTAAGTGAAGGTTGGGATGTGACTAACCTTTATACAATCGTTCCTTTGCGTAGGGCAAACTCCCCAATTCTTGTTGAACAGTCCATTGGACGTGGTCTACGTCTGCCATACGGTGCGCGTACTGGAGAATCGCCTGTGGATAGGTTGACAGTTATTTCCCATGAACACTATGCTGAGGTTATTAAACGTGCGAAATTAGGTGAAGGAATCTGGAAGACAACAACATTAGGCAAAAATCAAGGACGCTCTGCTACAAAATCAGACATGAAACTTCAACCTTTGGTTGAAAAAGCTATTCCAACAGGACCAATTGAAGGGGGCGATGATACTGTCAGTGAAATCAACAAGATAGCAGGAGCGATAAAGCGAGCCGCTGATGGTGGATTTGCCCAAGGTGAAACCAAAACAATCAGCGAATATGCTGCAACCATCGTTCAAAACGGGATGTCGAAAGAAAATGTTGATAAAGCCGTTGAACAATTGAAGAATTTAACATTTGAAATTCCTGACATCCGCTTAATTCCCAAATGTTCAGGTTTCCTTTCATATAAAGATTTTGATTTAAATACCAGTGAAATTCCAAATGAGCCGATTCCAAATGGTTTAAGAATAACTAAAATATTAGATGACAAAAAATCTGTTTGGTTGAATGAAAAAGGTAATAAAGTCAGTGTAAAATCAGCATGCCAAGGGCTACTGACAAAACTCGTTTATTACCGCTCTGATTCTAATTATGCTGGCAATGAGGCACTATTTCAGAAATTAGTAACACAATGCTGCCAATATCTTCAAAAAACACTTCAGGATATTGATGTCTGCAATATTCTTGAAAAAAGAAGGGAAGAAATTGCAGGAATCATATACAAGCAGTTGAAGGGACATATTGTCTATGAAAAAGAAGAATACGAGTATGAGATTACCAATGGATATGTAAAATTATCAGTAATAGAATGTACAATGGATCAATATGAGACAATCCGTGATTATTCGAAGCCATTATTGCCTGGCGAGAAAGACAAGATAGGGGGAATGATCTTTAGTGGCTTTGAGAAATGTCTCTACTCTCAAGTTAAATTTGATAGTGACGCTGAAAGAGAATTCGCCTGTGTTCTGGAAAAAACGCAAGAAGTCAAAAAATGGTTTAGACCTTCGTATTCGAACTTTAGTATAAGTTTTGATAATGAAGGCCACAAATACCATCCTGACTTTTTAGTGGAAACAGATGAAGCCAAATATATTTGCGAGGTCAAGGCTGACAATCAGATGGACAATCAAGAAGTTGTAAGGAAGATGAATGCCGCCTTGGAATGGTGCAACGCTGCAAATCAAAATGCCGAGAAGAAGGCGCAGTTGCCTTGGTATTATCTTCTGATTCCGGGAAGCAAAATTGATAAAGCTTTAACATTTGGAGTTGCTTGCGCAAAATTTCAAAAAAATTGATATAATTCTAGAAAGAAATATCATTCAAAGGAACTTAAATGTCTCGAGTCACTTACAACATAGAAAAAGTCGATGGCCGTTGTTATTTCAATGACGGGACAAAATATGTCCTTATCGACACTGGGTATGGTCGATCTGTAGCTGACAGGGGAATGATAGGGCCTTTCAACGTCAACAACTGCGATATAAAGCAGTTGCAATCCTTCAATCCGACCATCATGCACGATGGTCAGAAAATTGGAGCCATTCTCTATCCACTGGATGGGGTCAGTTGTTTGCTGAAAGGCGATACGGTCACAATCGATGACAATGCGATTGAACTCCCCGAACACGAATGGTTTCTGCCGTTCGTTGGTGGATTTCCACTTCTTGAATGCAATGTGGATGGAAAGAAAAAACTGCTATACTTCGATTCCGGAATGAGACTTCCTGTGCTCGACGACGATTCGCTTGTCGAAGGAAAAGAAAAGCTAGGCGTAATCACAGAATGGATCGGTGCCATACAAATATTGGCGGAAGCACCATATTATCATGCAACGTTTGATTTTCCATGTGGATTCCACTTTGAAGGTCATATGGAGCATGACTACCTTCATGCCTTTATCAGCCAGTTTGGAAATTTTGGAGTGAAGGGCTTTCTTGGCATTGAGTTCTTCAACGAGTACGATTTGTTCATTTCGGCAATCAAAGGAAAAAGTGGCCTGGCGATCATCAAAAGATAATTCCAACAAATGCCCACATCTCAGTAGTCAATTGTCTCTAATATTTTAATGTAATGTAAGAATAAGAAATGACGACACAACTCATTCCATATTATTCGGATCCTCTTGATATTGTTCGTGAGGCTGAACATGATAGAGGTATAACCGATGCTAAACGTCGAGGTCTAGAAGGTGAAGCACGCCTTTATGAAATGCTGCAACAGCAACTACCTGAAGAATGGAAAGTTCTTTACAGCCATACAACTATTCATTTGCAAGAGCATGAAATAGACTTTTTGGTTATTGTTCCAGGAAGAGGTATTGTAAACCTTGAATGCAAAAATTTTCATAAACCTAGAATAGTAAACCAAGGAGATGTTTTTATATTAGGAAATGGAGAGCGTAAAAATCCTTTAAGAGATTCGATACAGGCAATAACAACTTTTTACAATGAAATAAAAGAACGCTATTTTGATAATAAAGACTGGACACTTTACTCACGGGCTGTTATTTTTCCGTGTGAGGACTTATATGAGAATGAAGAATCTGATGAGTATTTTGATTTTGGCAATAAACCAATTTATACCAGAAGACAATGTGTAAATGGGGGATTAGTAAATATTATTGTTTCTTTGTTAGAAGAATCTAGAAATCGTCTTATTAATGAATATGGAATTTCAAATCCAACATCCCTTTCCCCAGAAAAAGAAGATTTTTTATTCTCAAAATATGCATTACATGGCACAAGTAGTTCTGCATTTATACATTCAGGTGTTTGTAGAAATAGAGAAACTATGGATGCTATCTTGAAATTGGGTCAAAGAGATGCACTAGCTATAATTCAGGATCCAAATAATCAATTTATACATATTCAAGGTTCAGCAGGAACTGGAAAAACTTGGATAGCAATGGCTGCTGCAAAAATGTTTGTAGAAAAGGGAAAACGTGTTTTATATGTTTGCTTCAATAAAGCACTAGATTATTCCTTGTCCTGTTTTGAAGACCAATTACCTGCAAACTTTAAGATTTCCCATTTTGATACATTAGATCTATTATGTTTTAATTGTAGTTTATCAAAAGATTTTAAAACAAAAGTTGATTCAGAAGGCACTACAAAAGCTGAATCTGATATGCTTAATTATGTACAAAATCCACAAAATTTCAAAATTGAAAAATTTGATGTTATTTTAGTAGATGAAGCACAAGATTTTAACAAACCTAAACTCAAATTCGTAGAAAAACTTTTCAGAAATTGGCCTCCAGAAAAGTTGGTTTTATTTTCAGATTCCAGACAAATGATATATCAGAAAAATAATATTATTGAAATTCTAAAAAACGAACTAAGTGAAAATAATAGATATATTGTCGAATATTCCTTGAAAAGTAATCTTCGTAATACAATACCAATTTTTAAAAAATGCTCTGAAATAATAGATTTAAGCGATACATATGAACCAACTATAAGTGGAGATGAAATTACAGAAAATCAACTATCTCTTTCTGACACCTTGAACTTAATTCATGACTTACATTATTCTCAACATTTTGCCCTTTCTGATATTGCTGTATTAATGCCAACATCAAAAGAGTTAGAACAAATTCATTTGCCAGACTTTTCATTCAATTCCGAAGTTAATAAAAAAGCCGTAAGAAACTGGAAACTCGACAAAATTGCATGGAAAAGTACAATACAAAGCTTTAAGGGATTAGAGGCAGCATGTGTTGTCATTATAATTCCTAATACTTTTATCGACAATGATAATTATGCTCAAATGGTTCAATATATTGGAATGAGTCGAGCTCAATATAAGCTGATTATCATAAGATTACAAAGTGAGGAAGCGACTTCAGCAGTGTAACAAGGTCTTCACTGACTATGTCCTTCAAAACATCTCCCTAGAGGACACCGGACTCACTGTAAAAACAGTTGCATGCCGTTCAAGGGCGGAAAATTCCAGTGCAAATTCTAATGACTGCAAGGAAATAAACCAGTAAAAGCTTTAAATTAACACAGAGTCACAGAATAACAGAGGTTTTTAACACAGAGCCACGGAGTCACAGAGATTTTTAACACAGAGCCACAGAATCAACAGAGAGTGAAAAATGAGACTGTAAATCCCCAATTCACCTCCCAAAAACGGAAGGATGAGGGAGTAAATGAGCCAGTAAATGAGGGAGTAAATGTGTCCCTATAAGGGTAGGTAATAGTGTCCTTATAGGTGGCCACCCGGGTGCGATGGGACAGGAGGACATCTTACCGCCAGCTACGTTCACTACGTTCGCTTGCAGGCGGTTACCGATATATCGCCCCTCGGGCGGATGACGCCGCTTGCGGCGGCTAGTGGCGCCCTCCGGGCGCGATGAGGCAGGAGGACATCTTGCCGCCAGCTGCACTCACTGCGTTCGTTTGTAGGCGGTTATGAATATCTCGCCCTCCAAGCGGATGGTCGCCTCACGGCTTCCATAAACACCCCTCTTAGAGAATAGACGTCATCAAAAACTATGACCAACACAGTAACATAATAACCTCCTTAATTGATTTTTGAATTGTCAGGGAGCAAAAGTTCCCCTGAATCACCGCAGTGGAGTTCCTGGCAGTCGCTGTCCATCACCGTCGCCTTGCCATTTAACACAAAGACCTTGGAGTGCACACCATGCACATCGGCAACGCCATCACCTACCCAGACAGTGGCTTCCTCTCCATAGACATGGACCGTTCCATTCATCACCGTCACCTCGTTGCCGTGCCCCATCACGTCCACGACGCCATTTCCCGATACGGTCACCTGCGCGTTGTTGGAGCAGAAGCGAATATAACCGTCATTACTCATGACATCAGCATGGACATTGTTGCCGTAAACGTTTACATTCTTGTGGTTTCTGTACACGGTCACCTGCATTGGGTTGTACACATTGACAATCGCCGTGTTGTCTTTTATCACGGCATGTTTGTTGTCGCAGTGCATGTAGCGCTTATATGGCCCGTGCATTTCCTCCTCAGCAGGGTCGAAGACCTCCTTGGGGAGATTCTCGTAGTCCTCCGGTTCAGGACAATCCATCATCATTCGGATCGTCTTTTTCAAAGAATCATCGATATCCATCTGTTGTTTCCTGTATTCCTCGTCATCCTCATCCACGGTGGTGTACTCGTCAGGGACGATTGCCACATGGAACCCGACGATACTTTTCCGAGTTTCAGGCACGCCACTCAGGAATACACCTTTCACACAGACGTCGGCATCGCCGTTCCAGTTCCCCCCAGGGGCGACACGCATCGCATTGCCCTCCGGTGGCGTGGGACAGCCAGGCTTCCCCGCATTCTCCCACTCGGCGTCGCACCATTCGTTCACATTGCCATATAGATCGTACAGTCCGAACTGACTCGGCGCTTTCAGACCAACCTCGTGAGTCTCGCCGTCGGCGTTCTTCTCGAACCAAGCAAACTCGCCGAACGCCTCCTCGTCCTCGAAGGAGACAGTTCCTCTGAACTTTGCCACATAGTCCCACTGGAACTGGGTCGGCAGGCTGAATTTCCTGCCATTGGCCAGGGAGATCTTTTCGTTCATTTTCTCGCAGAACTCCTTCGCCTCCGCCCATGTCACGTTCTCGACGGGACGTTTCGCCCCCTTGAACTCGGACGGGTTGCATCCCATCACGGCTTCGTACTGCTCCTGTGTGACAGGGTATTTCCCCATCATGAAGTCCTGCCGGATTTCCGCCATCTTCTCGTTTGGCACACCTTCCAGTGTTCCTTCATAGGCCGGTATGTTCACCATTTCAAGTTCGACATTGTCTGCAAGTGTGAAGATCTTAGTACCGAATTCTGCTTTTTCCATAATTGTCTCCAGTGTGTGTATGGTTATGCCCAATCTGGGGGCCTTTACCGATTATACGCAAGCCATCATATAAAAATTTCATTTCATCATCTTTTGCGTTTTTTGCTAGTCTCGCGTCTCGGGGCAAACTGCGTGATGGCCACGCCATTATGCCCCATGGAGTGAAGATGACATGAAACGCGGGACGCGAGACGAGAGTGGAGACGATAAGACATTGGACGGGGGATGTTGGCAACGGCGGGACGCCGTCGGTACCCCGAAGCCATGGCAATGGCGGTACCCCGCTGAACAGATACCCGGAATTATGAGAAAAGACATTTTTGCATTTAATTTTCTTTATTCAGATATATATTTATAGAAAAAAAAGGGATGATTACGCTTCAAACCATCGATGGAAATCATCTTTGTGATGTTTTTTTTGCGTTCTTAGTGAAAGTTTTCGCGGGATATTAGCGTAACATCAGTAAACAGTTTGATTGAACAACAAACAGGGAGACACAAATGAAGATATTGCATGTCGGTGACATCCATCTGGGATGCCGTCTGGAGAACAATTCGCGCAACGAAGAGATCGGAAAGGTCTTCGATTTCCTTCTCAAGCTTGTAAAGGACAGGCAAATCGAAGCGACGCTTTTGGCGGGCGATGTCTTTGACAATGGCCATCCGTCAGTGGAATCCCAAGACATGTACTACAACTTCCTGCTGGATCTCCAGAAAGCAGGTTGCAGACAGGTTGTTGTGATTGCCGGCAATCACGACAATCCGGACTTCCTAGATGCGCCGAAATGGCTGTTGCAGCGCATGGACATCCATGTGGTCGGCAACGTGGATACAGAGCATCTGGAGCAGGAAGTCATTCCTTTGGGAGAAAAGGACAATCCGGCCGCCATTGTCTGCGCCGTGCCGCAGCTTGAGCACAGGGATGTCTGCGGGCTTGTTCCCGAAGGGACTGAAGGGGACCGCGCACAAGTTTTTGCACTTGGCGTTTCCGCGCATTACACGAAAGTCTGGAAAATCGCTGATGATTTGCGCAATGGCCGAAACATACCCATCATCGGCATGGGGCATCTCTACGCATCAGGCAGCAGCTTCAGAAGCAACGATGACAATAACATCGTCGGGAAACTTGAAAGCATTGACATGGCGACATTCGCCGATGGCTACGACTACATGGCGCTAGGGCATATCCA
>JAEEGL010120132.1_pt1 | contig 13857 bp, 12 predicted proteins | sample 9134231 | NCBI WGS metagenome assembly JAEEGL01 (sample SAMN16246548, study PRJNA631951) | gut metagenome | biome: gut microbiome; feature: rumen; material: fiber-attached | host: Bos | place: Iran: Karaj | collected 2018-10
CATACTCCAGTCCCGGCACGAGCTTTGTAACGGAGACCGTATCCTTTATGACGAACACGCCGTCAACCTTGTACTCCTCGCCGTTGACAACGAGTGTATCGGCTTTCATACTGCCCCGAATCTCGTAACGCGCATTCTTCGTCATGCGGAAAACCGTACAGCCGATACTCTCAAGGAAATCTGCATCCTCTGCCGCTTCCGCGCCGTTGCCGATAACCGCTACAGTCTTGCCTCGGTACAGCATTCCATCACAGGTAGCACAGTAGCTGACGCCGCGGCCCAGGAACTCTCCCTCGCCGGCATAGAGTTTCTCACGCGTAATGCCTGCTGCAAGAATAACCGCCGAGCAGGATGTAAACTCGTTGCCGAAGGCAACGCCGAAGTAGTCTCCCATGGGCATAACGCTCAGCACACGGCCGTGGATCAGTTCCGCTCCGCTGTCTTCAAGCTGCCGAAGCAAAATCTCGCTGATTTCCTTTCCGCTTGCAGATGGAATACCGGGATAATTGCTGATCATCTCTGCCTTGTACAGACTGCTTGTCTCAGCATTGTTTGCGATAACAGCTACTGATTTGCCGCGATTTGTACAGGTGAGTGCGGCGGAAACTCCGGCGATGCTGCCGCCGATTATCACGACATCATATTTTTCTTTCATATCAAAGCCTCCAACGCTTCCCAGTGTAGGGCAAAGGCGCAGCCAGCTGCCGTATCGACGTTCAGGAATACTCTTCCATGACGCTACGAAGGCTGACTTCATCACCGTGCCTGTCCTTCACCCAATATGCGGATGGTTTTACGGCTCCCGCCTTTTCAGGGGGAGCCGTTTTCCTGTTATTCAGCCGGGGCCGTCTCCGGAGTTTCCGGTGCCTCAGGCGCTTCCGCATTCTCAGCCGCTTCCGCTTCTTCCAGAGCGGAGAGCAGTTCAGGGTTCTCGGTATACACTACGTCCAACTCGCCGTCACCGTTGATATCAGCCAGGACAGTATCCGCCACGCCGTCACCGGTGGTGTCAACTGTCACAGTATCGATGTTTCCGTCTCCGCTCAGATCCTGGAGGACTGCATCTTCCTGCCCGTCACCGTCAAGGTCCAGCAGGATGGCGTCGTCCATATCATTCTCGCCGTTCTCGTTTTCCTCGCCGTCGATATCACGGGTCACTTCCTCCTGCTTTTTCATCAGCAGGACAGCTGCAGCGGCGGCACCTGCCGCAACAGCGGCACCCAGAGCAATCAGTCCGCCAAGCTTCCATTTCATTGCCATGGTATTCAGCTCCTTACATTTGGTTTTCCCTATTGTAACATCTTTGGTCTGCATATTGTGTAAACTTTTCTTGAACAATGCACGTAGGAATCACTGATCCCGGAACCGGGACGGAGTTGTGCCCTCAAACTTCTTGAATGCACGATTCATGGACAGAAAGCTGGTATATCCCACCATTTGGGCAATCTGCTTCATGGTCATGTCAGACTGCATGAGGTCTTTGGCTGCAGCCAGGCGCACATGCTGAATGGTCTCATAGATTCCACGTCCTGTATACTGCTTGAACACTCGGGTGGCATAGGACGGGGTAATGCCGAATACGGCAGAGACCTCAGTCAGTCCCAGACTCTCGTCCGTATAATGCTCCCCGATATACAAAGCCATTTTGTCCACCCACTGGGGCTTCGGCTCCTGGCTCCCCGCATCCTTACTGAGGCTTACCGCGTCAAGGAGTTCGTCCATGCTGCTTGTCAGCTCTGAAATAGTTCCGGCATCCACAATGCGCGTCAGGGCCTTCAGGCGGGTATCGGATCCGTCTCCAGACGTACTCTTGAGCTCTTCCAGAGCGTCAATAATCCTGCAGCAGATTCCGCCCAGCCTGGTCCGCAAAAGCCTGATCGGTGGCCGGGACTGGAGGAATTCCCTGTCAATCATCTCATGGAGTACGTATTTGATGCCGTCAGGGTTCCTGGCCTGCAGCTCGGCCATAAGCTTTTTGTCGAGAGCCATCAGGTCCGGTCTAAGCGTTGGATATCTTTCACCCCACAGATCCTCATAAAACAGGATCTGCATGTCCAGTTCCAGGAACATATTGTACCAGAGAGCTTCTCTGGCCTCAACGTATGCTTCCGGCAGTGCGTTAAGTCCTCTTACTTCCCGGCTTACGGAAACGGTGACGCTCACGTCGAATTCCGCCTCCAGAATCTCCATCATCTCCTGAAGGCGCTGATAGGAAGATGAGCAGAACTCCTGCCAGGATCTGCGAAGCGCCACCAGACATACCATCTGATAGTCCTTTTCCGCCTCCACAGACAGATCCTCCTGCCCCAGAAGCTCATGTAGCATATTGTGCAGAAGGAAAAAATGGTGCTTGCTGGCTTCGTGTTGCTCGGCAGCTGTTGCCAGAACGCTGCTCCACCGTTCAATCTGCACCACAACCAGTGCAAACCTGTCCGTATCAAGTGATAAGCCGCATCCTTCAAAGAAGCGTCTGCGCTCCGCTTCGTCTCGGATAAAATGGGGACTGGTCAGGTGAGAAATCAGGACATCCTTGAGATGGATATCCATTTCCTGACGTTCCATGCGCATTCGCCTCCCTTCTGCTAAGTCTGTGCCCTTATAGTATCAAACTTTGCGGTATCGAATCAAGCCTTTTGCATAAAAACTGCAAAAAAACATACCTCAATCCGGCTTTCATCCCTTCCCGGGTCCTGTGTTGTCACTTCCTGCCAGGATGCGCAAAAGGAGCGGACAGATGTCCGCTCCTTTTGTATTTGATCTGTTGCAGCTTACAGCCGGTATTTGGCCTGAGGCTGATAGCTGGTGTGAAGGATGTGGTGGGCCTTTTCCCCGCCCCATTCGCCCAGATAGTTCTCATAGACCTCTTTGACGATGGGATTGTGGTGGCTCTTCCGGAGCTCTTTGGCAGCATCCTCGTCGTAGAGGGCCTTGGAACGGAGCGCGCGGTAATCCACAAAGTTCTTGACCTCCGCAGGGACATAGGGCTGGCCACCGCCGTTGATGCAGCCGCCAGGGCAACACATGACTTCGATGAAGTCATATTCCTTCTCCCCCGCCCGAACCGCATCCAGCAATGCTCCTGCATTCTTGGTGCCAGATACAACTGCCACGCGCACGGTCTTGCCGGGAAGTTCATAGGTTGCTTCCTTGACTGCCTCCAGACCACGAACCTCATGGAACTCGATAGGAGCGTTTTCCTCGCCGGCCAAGAGAGCAGCCACGGTACGCAGCGCCGCCTCCATGACACCGCCGGATGCACCGAAGATATCCGCCGCACCGGAGGCAATGCCGAAGATCGGATCAAATTTCTCATCAGGCAACTCAGGGAAGTTCAGGCCGGAGCGCTTGATCATTTCACCCAGTTCCCGGGTAGTAATGGAGACATCGATATCCTGATAGCCGGGAGCCGCCTGCATGTCATCACGCTGGATCTCATACTTTTTGGCGGTACAGGGCATGACGGACACCACAAACATATCCTTGGGATCAATGCCCATCTTCTCGGCGTAATAGGTCTTCATCAGGCCGCCGAACATTCCCTGAGGAGATTTGCAGGAGGAGATGTTTGGCAGGAAATCGGGATAATACTGCTCTGCATACCGGATCCAGCCGGGGGAGCAGGATGTGATGAGGGGCAGCACGCCGCCGGTTTTGATGCGTTCCAGCAGCTCGGTACCTTCCTCGATAATGGTGATATCCGCAGCGGTGTCCACATCAAACACACCGTCGAATCCCATACGGCGCATCGCTGCCACCATCTTGCCCTCCACGTTGGTGCCGATGGGCATGCCGAAGCACTCGCCCAGGCCGGCACGAACTGACGGCGCAGTTGCAATAACCACATGCTTGGTCTCGTCGGCAAGGGCTGCCCAGACTTTTCCGGTATCGTCCCGCTCTGTGAGTGCTCCGGTGGGGCAGTTCACAATGCACTGTCCGCAGGAGATGCAGGCAGTCTCAGCCAAGCCGCGGCCGAAGGGGGAACCGACCTCTGTAGCAAAGCCACGCTCATTGCAGCCGATAACACCGATGCCCTGTGCATCGCAGGCAGCCACGCAGCGGCGGCAAAGGATGCACTTGGAGTTATCCCGCACCAGGTGCAGCGCGGAGTCCTCAATCTTGGGCTGGGGTTTCTCGCTCTGGAAGCGCACTTCCTCGATTCCGAAGTCCTTGGCGAGATCCTGCAGCTCACAGGTACGGTTACGGCGGCAGGTCAGGCACTCCATCCGGTGATCCGAAAGCAGGAGCTCCAGGGTCATCTTCCTGGCATCCCGGACGGTCTGGGTGTTGGTCCAAACCTCCATGCCCTCGCTGACTGGGTACACGCAGGAAGCCACAAGGCCTTTAGCGCCTTTAACCTCGCACACACAGATGCGGCAGGCACCGATTTCATTAAGCCCCTTCAGATAGCACAGAGAGGGGATCTTGATCCCTGCCAGGTTCGCAGCCTGAATAATAGTAGAGCCGGCGGGGGCCTCCACTTCTATGCCGTTGATTTTCAGTTTCACAGTATCCATATCGCTTCAGCCTCCTTAACCCTTGGAAATAGCGCCAAACTTGCACTTCTCAATGCAGCTGCCGCACTTGATGCACTTGGATTGGTCGATCGAATGGGGTTTGCGTACCTCACCGGAGATGGCGTCTGCGGGACATGCACGTGAGCACGCCGTGCAGCCTTTGCACTTATCCGGATCGATCCTGTACTGGAGCATAGCCCGGCACTTTCCGGCAGGGCAGCGTTTCTCGACTACGTGGGCAACATACTCGTCCCGGAAATTGCGGAGCGTGGAGAGCACCGGATTGGGCGCTGTCTGACCCAGACCGCACAGGGCGTTAGCCTTGATATGCGCCGCCAGCTTCTCCAAGGTATCCAGATCTTCAAGCGTGCCCTGGCCGGAGGTAATCTTCTCCAGAATCTCGTACATGCGTTTTGTGCCGATCCGGCAGGGGGAACATTTGCCGCAGGACTCATCCACAGTAAACTGCAGGAAGAATTTGGCGATATCCACCATGCAGTCGTCCTCGTCCAGAACAATCATACCGCCGGATCCCATCATGGCACCGATGCGAGTCAGGTTCTCATAGTCAATGGGAACATCAATCTGGCTTGCGGGGATACAGGCACCGGACGGTCCGCCGGTCTGCACTGCCTTGAACTTTTTCCCGTTGGGAACACCGCCGCCGATCTCCTCGATGATCTGACGCAGAGGAGTGCCCATGGGGATCTCAACCAGACCTGTATTGTTGATCTTGCCACCCAGAGCGAAAACCTTGGTGCCCTTGGATCCTTCAGTACCCAGAGCAGCATAGGCTTCGGCACCGTGGTTGATGATCCAGCAGACGTTTGCATAGGTTTCCACGTTGTTGAGGATGGTAGGCTTGCCGAACAGTCCCTTCACCGCCGGATAGGGAGGACGGCAGCGGGGCTCGCCGCGCTTGCCCTCGATGGACACCATCAGTGCGGTCTCCTCGCCGCAAACGAAGGCGCCGGAGCCAAGCCGGATTCCGATATCGAAGCTGAAATCTGTACCGAAGATGTTCTTGCCCAGGAAGCCATACTCATGGCTCTGATCCAGTGCCTTCTTCAGGCGCTCTACAGCGATGGGGTACTCAGCACGGACATAGATATAACCCTCCGTTGCACCGATGGCGTATCCTGCGATAGTCATCGCCTCCAGCACGGAGTGGGGATCACCTTCCAGAACAGACCGGTCCATAAATGCACCGGGATCGCCCTCATCAGCATTGCAGCAGGCATACTTGATCGGGCCGGGAGAGTTGGCAGCAAACTGCCACTTGAGACCAGTGGGGAATCCCGCACCGCCGCGGCCCTTCAGTCCGGAAGCCTTGATCTCATCAATAACCTGCTGGGGGGTCATTTCTGTCAGCACTTTCGCCAGAGCGGCATAGCCGTCATAGGCAATATACTCGTCTATATCCTCCGGGTTGATGACGCCACAGTTGCGCAGGGCAATCCGGACCTGGTCCTTATAGAACGCAGTATCGGTAAGATTGGTAGCCTTCTCTGTCTGCTCTGCGTCACCCTGAATCAGCCGTTCCACGGGACGGCCCTTCAGAAGGTGCTCTTCCACGATCTCGGGAACATCCTCGGCGGAAACAAAGTTGTAGTAAATGCCCTCAGGGTAGATTACCACATTGGGTCCTTTGGCACAAAGGCCCAGACATCCGGTTTTTACCACACGGATCTCCTGGTCGAGCTGGTGCTTCTTCAGCTGCTGCTCAAACGCATCGATGATGCCATCCGCGCCGCCATGCGTACAGCCTGTGCCGGTACATACAAGGACATGAGCTCTGATAAAATTCATACTTGCTCCTCCTTACTCCGCGGCGCCGATGGTGTAGTCCGTTACCACCTGCTTGTTGACGATATGCTGGGCCACGATGGCGGGCACCTTTTCTGCATTCATCTTTACATAGGTTACTTTCTCCTGCCCGGGAACATAAACCTCAACGATGGGCTCCAGCCGACACACGCCGATGCAACCGGTCTGGGTCACCTGGACATTGTTCAAGCCGCGTTTATTAACTTCCTCCAAAAATGCGTTGAGCACAGGCCTGGCGCCGGCGGCGATGCCGCAGGTAGCCATACCTACCACAACGCGAATGGTGTCGCTGTCGTCCTTCCGGACATTCATCTTGCTCTGCATCTGCTCTCGCAGGGCTTTGAGCTCTTCCAAAGATTTCATTGCAGATCGCTTCCCTTCTATGTTGGATTGGATATACTGGTTTCATTTTCCGTAATAAAGTCACTGAGCCAGCCGAGAATTTCCGGCTCAGCCAGGGATATATCTCCCATAATCTCCCGGATCTCCCGTGTGTCCAGGGTATAGCTCTGATTCCCCACTGTATGGGTGAACAGAAAGTCAATATCCGGGCTTCCCTGGATCAGGGTCAGGATCGAGGAGTTCAGATCCCCAAGCGGCGGCATATCGATATGCCCCGGATCAAACCATGCACTGGTTGTGGTTCCCTTTCCGACCTCTGACTCAATAGAGAGATCGCCGCCTGCCATTTGTGCCTCCATTTTCAGGAGGGGGATCCCCAGCCCCACCTTTCGGGTGGTTCTGGTCGTGGTAAAGGGGTCTGTGACCCGTGCCACAAACTCCGGTGTCATGCCGCACCCGTTGTCGCTGATCGAAATGGTCAGCCGGTCAGGCGCCTCCGTTACAGTGATTTCCACAAGTGTGGCGCCAGCGGTCACGGAGTTTTTGGCAATGTCCAGAATGTTGAGGCTCAGTTCCTTCATTATTTGTATTTCGCCAGAACGTCATCCACCTGGTCGGGCGTCATCCGGCCATAGACGTCATCATTGACGATCATCACGGGGGCCAGACCACATGCACCCACACAGCGGGTCGCGTCCACAGAATACTTTCCATCCGATGTGATGGAACCTACAGGGCAGCCCAGCCTTGCAACGACCTTGTCCAGAATTGCCTGGGAGCCCTTGACATAGCACGCCGTGCCGAGACATACTGTGATCTTGTACTGTCCCTTAGGATTGAGATTGTACAGAGAATAGAAGGTGGAGATTCCATAGACCTCTTCCAGGGGGATACCCATGCCCTCGGCGATCATGATCTGAACCTCCTCGGGGAGGTAGCCGAAGATCTCCTGTGCCTGCTGCATCACAGGCATTGTGCCGCCAGGTACATCCTTATACTCCGCGATCACAGCCTTTAGCTGTGCCTCCTGCTCCGGCGTGCCGGAATAGGGAACAACGGTTTTTGTATTTGGCATAACAGATTTCCTCCTTTTCGGGCAACTGCCCGCAATGTGCCACACCCCGCCTCTTGCACGTGCGGGGAACGGTTTTATTATAACGTAAAAAACGGGCTTTGAAAATCCCCAAAAGCCCAGCCTTATTCCTAGTATCTCACTATGCTTTTCCCCGGAAAAATTGCAATTCTATGAAGTCTGCGGTTTTTTTCACAACCCACCCAGATGTAGTCATATTTGTGTATATTTTGAGACAGAAAAATGACATCCCGTTGCCGTCAGCCTCATCTTTTTCGTGAAAATCCATAAAATATCACAAAAAAATCTATTATTTTTCTACATCAAGAACCTGCTTCTCTGTGCTTTGCCCTGAGGTTTAGCCTTCTCTTTCCCAGAGAAAACGGCAGATTCAGCAGCACCAGGACTCCCGCTGCCAGCACCGTGTATCCAAGCAGATACCCCCACCTTCCCGGCAACGCCGCACAGAGCATCAGAGGGGTCCCGGGCAGTGGCCAGTTCAAGAACATAAAATTCGTTTTCAGCTTCAAATTAATCCAGTACACCACTGCAGCCATGGCCATCAGAAAAACCATGGTTTTCCATACGCTCTGCAGCCTGGGTTTCGCCATCCCGGAGATTACCGAAACCAGGGAAAACTGCACCATCACGGCGTGATATACAAAGCTGCTCAAAGACTGAAATTGTAATATGGGCATGTTAGTCCAGTCAGGGAACAGCAGTGCTGCTATTCCTGCAGGAAAGCACAGGCTCCAGATCAGCTGTCCCGCCAGATCCGAGGACGGCCACCAGGCAAACCACAGACAAAGAAACATTGCGATGTTGCATAAGTGCAGCGGCAGATACCCCACAGAAAACGCGTCTTTATAAATCAGGATAATGTCGGTACCCAGTTCCAGCAGCAGCATCTCTGTCGCCAGACACTTCAGCAGTCTCCTGCGGTGCTTCCCGTCCATTCTGCATCCCAGCACCACTATCCCCGCACTGGCCGCAAGCAGCACCGCCAGCATAATCAGATGTGCCTGTCCGAAACCGGTAAATCCTGCATCCGGAGGGAGGTCCCGCTCCGGCACAAGTACATATGTCAGCATGACCGCCCTCCTTTCCCGGTTTCTTCTTTAAATGACAAAAAAACCGCCCGGGTTTCCCGGGCGGCAGATTTTAGAAGTACTTTCTGATTCCTTCCGTGGCTGCATTCACATCCGCGGAAATGGAAATGGTAAAGTCGATCTTGTTGGCCTTGCCGAAGTCTTCACACCACTGAAGGAACGCCTCGGTCTGCTGTATATCATCATTGACGGAAATCTTATACAGACTGTCGATGAAAATATGTGTAATATCATAATCGCCAGCATGAAGCCCGCTGACAAATCCTTTCAGATAGTTGTATCCGCCGATCGGATAGTCACTGGCCTCCACAAGGCGTACGCTTGATTTAATGTCATAGACCATCTTGCTGCCCTTTTCGATACAGACAATATGTCCGGCCTCAGTTTCCACGGCACGGTTGATGGTATCCACCATCAGCTTGGTTTTGCCGGAACCCTTCGCGCCCATAATCACCTTGACCATAAATGATTCCCCTTTCTTTGTGTCAGAAAACACTGACCTTATGATTATAGTACCATCTTTGTCAGTACTTTTCAACCGTTTTTGAGAATAATGTAAAAGCGGGGGCAAAAACGTCGCTGCGTCTGTCAGTCTTTACCTCAGCGTCCAAGATTCGTCATCATGTTGCGCTTGTAGTCCTCGACACCGGGCTGATTGAAGGGGTTAACACCCAGGGTGTATGCGCTGATACCGCAGGCAAGCTGGAAGAAATACATCATATAACCCAGCGTTCTGGCATTCATGTCGCCAGTATTCAGAACGATCACAGGAACACCGCCGTCCACATGGGCCTGCAGCACACCCTCATAGGCATTCTGCTCCACATAGCTGACGCTCTGACCTGCCAGATAATTCAAGTCATCAATGTTCTTCCAGTCGATTTCAATATGCAGGTCACGGCTGGGCGGAGCAAATCGCACGACCGTCTCAAACATATTACGTTCTCCCTGCTGAATCAGCTGCCCCATGGAATGGAGGTCTGTAGTAAACTGCAGGCAGGCGGGGAAAATGCCCTTTCCGTCTTTTCCCTCGCTCTCACCGAAGAGCTGCTGCCACCAACGACCAACATATTCGAAATTGGGCTCATAGCTGCAGAGGATTTCGATTTTCTTCCCGTTTTGATAGAGTACATTTCTGGCTGCCGCGTAGAGCCACGCCGGGTTTTCCATGCTCCGCAGATTCAGTTCCTGTTCCGCTTTCCTGGCCCCAGCCATAACCGCACGGATATCAATGCCTGCTACAGCCATGGGAAGCAGGCCGCACGCCGTGAACACGCTGTAGCGGCCGCCCACATTGGAAGGGATTGGGAAGCTGGTATAGCCTTCCTCCTGAGTCATACTGCGCAGTTTCCCCTTATGAGGATCTGTGGTGACATAGATCCTCTCCTTCGCCTTTTCAGCGCCGTATTTGCGATTCAGCAGCCAGCGGAACATGCGGGCAGCAACAGCAGTCTCCATTGTGGAACCCGACTTGGAAACAATGTTGATGGAAAAATCCACATTTTCCAGCCGGTCCGCCAATTCATTCAAAGCACGGGTGGAAAGATGGTTCCCGGCAAAGTAAATCTTTATGGGGTCGCTTTCATTGTGCATTACGCCTCTCATAAACTCAATGGCAGCACGAGCCCCCAGATAGCTGCCGCCGATGCCGATAACTACCAGCGCTTCGGATTCCCTGCGGATTTTCTTTGCTGCAGCAGAAATAGCATCCAGTTCTGCTTCCGTGGTTCCGGAGGGAAGACGGTACCAGCCCAGAAAATCATTCCCAGCACCGGTGCCCTCTGTCAGCTTGGCATGGGCCTCACGCAGACGGTCCTCCATGTTCATCAGTCCGCTGAAGTCAATAGATCCCCAAATGTTCGAAATATCAGTTTCTATCACGCTCGGCATCCCCTCTCCAGTATATGTTGCAAGTTTTTTCTATCTTACCGAATTGTACGGCAAATTTCAAGACGTTTTTAGTGAATTATAGCCTGATTTGAGGGCTTTCCGGCCGAGCCTGCATCGTCCTCCCGGCTCATGTCATGCATCCTCTGAATCAAAACACAGCGCCGGAGACAGGGATTGTCTCCGGCGTGTTTCCTTTAAACTTTTATGCCCCTGCGAAACAGCTTCTGCACGAGGTTGTGCTCCCGGGTGAGATCTGTCAGTATCACTGCGCAGCAGTCACTCTGAGGCTGGTAGCAGTGGACACGCATAAAGCTTCCATCCTCCCACAAGTCCTCCAGAATCCGGGATGAACCGTTGATGGCCACATCCGCAAAGATTGTCACCCACTTCGGGTTGCCAATCCCCTTCATGAAAGATACCGGACGGTTCTGTATTTCCCGGAACACCACACCCTCCAGTTTTTCCATGGCGCGATTGCAGTAACGTACAGTAAACTCGGCGCTGCCGCGACTCTGATAAGCGAGCTCCAGAATGCACATGGGCATCGGCAGATCCCCAAGCCACCAGTCCATCTCTCCGCCCGGAAACTCCCGAACCATTGGCTTGGACTGGGCGGTCTTCGGTTTTTCCTTCACCCGGTCAGAGCGGACCCGGCGCTTGAATACCGTTCCGTCCTTCATGGTAATGAAACCGTTCTTTTCGTGTTTGACGAAGCCTCTGGAGACTACGATGCCCCGGTTGATGCTGGAAAACAGTTCTTCCGGCAGCTCTGCGTAAATATCCTTCATGCTCCGGTTTGTTCGCACGGAAGAACCGTCCTTCCGCGTGATCTTGGTTTTTCTGCCGTCGATGGTAAGATACATGATCTCATCCAACGGGACGAGCACTTTGTGATAATCTGCCTGCACAGTCAAATAGCGTTTTTCTCCCACGGCCCGCACGTCCCTTGCTTTTTTCTTTGATTGTAGCAGAGCCATAATTTTATGTCAACTGTATTTTTGGAATTTTTTCGTTGAATTTTTCCGGGCATTTCTCCTCGTTTTCCAACAATTTTCGAACTTTACATCATATTGTGTTGCGTATATATTTACCATACAACTTATTGTGTGTGCCGCAGATCGCCCCCAAGTTTTGTCCGTTATGTAAATCTGTTCAGGGCTTTCCCGCATAGGCCATCTCCGTGATGTGCAGCGGGAACAGCGACTTGCTGTCCGCCTCCTCCAGAGTCAGCTCATAGACAGCCCTGGGTGTTCCGTCCACCAGCAGGGTAACGTTGTAGTGGTCAGCCCAGTCCGTTTCCTCGTACTCCACGGCATAGTCATCAAGGTCCTGTTCATAGACCAGGTAGAACTCTCCTTCCGGCGTGGACTCCCACTTCACAATGTCAGTCTCCTCCCCCAGATCCGGGTAGGCCTTTCCATCCTCTTCAAAGTAGTCACCGAACAGTGCCTGTTCAAAGTCCTTCAGTGATTCTGCGGGCATTCGCACATAGGTGCCCTCTTCATCGCTGCCGGTCTCTGCCTCGGCATAGGGTCCTGCCAGATACATGAGGTATCCCATGGAACGCCAGAAAAAAGCGGAATCCGGGTCATACCACAGATCATTGACATAGTCAGCGCAAAGAGCGCTCTTCAGCAGAAGCTCTGTCATGTCCGCATCCGGGTCCAAAGCGGCCTTCGGCGGTTCAATGGGCTCAGGCTCTACAGCGCTGCCTTCCGGCTCAATTGCACTCTCCTCCGGCTCCACGGCACTTTCCTCCGGCTCCACCGCAGAGGCAGGGGCTTCCGTGGTCTCGGACACCAGCTCGGGGGTCTGCTGCGGCTGTACGGCGCCAAAGGTCGCCGGGGCTTCCTGCGCAGGGGCTGGCGTGGAGGTCTCCGAAGGAAACAGTTCTCCTACCAGCGGCAGTCCGCAGGCAGTCAGGACCAGACTCAGCGCCAGAAACAGTGTCAATATTCTGATCAAAGATTTCATGCGTGATCCCTCACAGTCATAGGATATATCTGCAGAATACCACAAATTTGAAAAAAACGCAAGGCGAGCACCCTCCGATACATGCAAAACACCCCTGCAGATTCCGGGATTTTCGGCGAAAGCACGATTGACCTGTGCTCTGATATCGGGTATAATTTCTGCAAATGCATCATTTATGTATTAATGTATAAGGAGATCGATCGTTATGGGCGCACGAGCCAAGGAACTCTACGGATCTATGGTGTTCAACGAGCACGTGATGAAGGAACGCCTTCCCAGCGCCACCTTCAAGAGCATCAAGGCCACCATCGATGAGGGAAAGCCTCTGAATCTGGAACTGGCCAATGTGGTGGCCAGCGTGATGAAGGACTGGGCCATTGAAAAGGGTGCCACCCACTTCACCCACTGGTTCCAGCCTCTTACCGGTATCACCTCCGAAAAGCATGACAGCTTCATTGCCCCCCTGGGCGACGGCACTGCCATTATGTCCTTCAGCGGCAAAGAGCTGATTCAGGGAGAGCCGGACGCCTCCTCTTTCCCATCCGGCGGCCTGCGGGCCACCTGCGAGGCCAGAGGCTATACTGCCTGGGATCCTACCAGCTTTGCTTTCGTCAAGGACGGTACGCTCTGTATTCCCACCGCCTTCTGTTCCTACACCGGAGAAGCCCTGGATAAAAAGACCCCGTTGCTGCGCTCCATGAAAGCCATCTCCCAGGAGGCCTGCAAGGTTCTCAGCCTCTTTGGGAAAAACGTGGAGCAGGTCACAGCCACGGTGGGCCCTGAACAGGAATACTTCCTGATCCGCAAGGAGGACTATGCACGCAGAGAGGACCTGGTCATCACAGGCCGCACCCTGTTCGGCCATTCTGCCGCCAAAGGCCAGGAACTGGAGGAACATTACTTCGGCGCCCTGCGGCCTCAGGTTGCGGCATTCATGAAGGACCTGGATGAGGAGCTATGGAAGCTGGGCATCCCTGCTAAAACGGAGCACAACGAGGTTGCCCCTGCCCAGCACGAGCTTGCTCCCCTGTACGATGCTGCCAACAAGGCCATTGACTACAACCTTCTGACCATGGAGTATATGAAGAAAGTGGCGGACCGCCACGGCTTTGTGTGTCTTCTGCACGAA
>JAEEGL010297835.1_pt1 | contig 13857 bp, 13 predicted proteins | sample 9134231 | NCBI WGS metagenome assembly JAEEGL01 (sample SAMN16246548, study PRJNA631951) | gut metagenome | biome: gut microbiome; feature: rumen; material: fiber-attached | host: Bos | place: Iran: Karaj | collected 2018-10
CCTGTCTGATTGATCTTTTCAAGCATCTCTTCTTCCATATCTTTAACGTATGGTATCTCTGAGTGCTTGCCAACTTCCCTTGTAAGGGCTTGTTTGGCCATGATGGCACACTTTTCAAAGGTGCCGCCTATTCCTACACCTACGACCATAGGAGGGCATGCGTTAGGGCCTGCATCCTTTACGGCCTGAAGGATGGCGTTCTTGACGCCTTCTTCGCCGTCTGCAGGTTTGAGCATATAGACTTTACTCATGTTCTCGCTTCCAAAACCTTTTGGAGCGCATGTTATCTCGACCTTATCTCCTTCTACTATTTCATAATGGATCACGGCTGGTGTATTATCATTTGTATTTTGTCTTATAAGGGGATCACCTACGACAGATTTTCTAAGATAGCCTTCTGTATAGCCCTGTCTTACGCCTTCATTAATGGCGTCTGTTACGTTTCCTCCGACAAGGTGAACTTCCTGACCTACTTTGATAAAGATAACTGCCATTCCTGTATCCTGGCAGATCGGTATCTTATCAGCATCCGCTATCTGAAGATTCTTCTGAAGCTGAGAGAGAATGCTTCTTCCAAGTTCGGACTTTTCAGTAGAAGCTTTTTCATTAAGTACTTTTTCCATATCAGGAGAAAGATGGTAATTGGCATCAATGACCATCTCCTTTACTGCTGTTGTTATATCTTTTACATCTATTTCTCGCATAATTTCCTCATTCCGGACAATAATTCATAGAGATAAAAATTACTTTTTAACACTTAAACATAGTAAAAGGCAGCTAATTATATAGCCGCCTTTTTGATTCAATCAAAATTTAAGCTGGCTGCAGATGTCACGAAGCTTGTCATCTTCGGGTTCCTTTGGTTTCCATACAATGGACTGACCATCGTTTGTATAACGAGGAATAACATGAAGATGGAAGTGATCTACGGTCTGTCCTGCAGCTGCGCCATTGTTCTGTACAAGGTTAACGCCATCGCACTCGAGCTTGTCTTTAAGCCTTTCTGCAACTTTTTTTCCAAGGATCATTGCTTTTCCAAGCGTTTCTTCAGGGATCTCAAAGATATTTGCGTAGTGATCCTTTGGAAGGATAAGGGCATGTCCGAGGTTGGCCGGGCCATTATCGAGAATCACATTGAACATGTCATCTTCATAGATTGAATTGGTAGGGATATCCCCGTTAGCAAGTTTGCAGAAAATACAGCTGTCGTTCTTCATACTTCTCTCCTTTAAATCATTTTTTGTATCTTTGCCTAAACTTCGAAACATATAAAACGGATCATAAACCTTTGAAATTTTAATAATGTTAAGACTTATCAGCTCTATATGTATGAAGTATATATATCTTTACTAAATTCTCAGCTCACAGGTCCATAGGCTTTATCTTTTTTCCCTTAATGAGTACCAGAAGAAAGCTTACGATCATTCCTATTATAAGGCCGCCTATGTGGGCAGCGTTATTTATGTTCTGCTGTGCAAAACCTGAAGCAACCATGAAAAGCACTACAAATGCGCCTCTGTAAACCAGGTTACTTGAAGGGGCTCCTACTTCATTATCAGATACTTTCCTTATCCTTTCATATATAGAAAGAACAAGTACAGCTCCGACAAGTCCGTATACTCCGCCGCTTGCGCCAATTGAGTAGCGGTCGAGCATGAACATTTTTTCATATAAGATAGATATTACATTGCCGCCTATTCCTGACAAAAGATATATGAGAGCAAATCCAAGGTGTCCGACACTTATCTCAATAAGCCCTCCTATAAAGAACAGGCCTACCATATTGGAAAGAAGATGCGATATGTCAGCATGAAGAAATGTAGCGGTAATAAGTCTGTACCACTCATCCTTAGAAAAGACGCTGTAGGTATCAAGAGCGCCTTTGTCTGTGAGCAGATCGCCATACATTATCTGACAGATAAAAAACAAAACATTAACGATCACGAGCATCAGCATAACAAAAGCTGTAAGATATCGCCCGTAAAAGTTTCTATACCATTGTTGATCATATTTTGCCATAAATTACAGATACTAACCTTTTTATCTTAAGCTTAGCTCACGCTCCAAAATCAAATATCTGATCAAGTCCGCGGAGAAGCTTAAAGTCACCTTTCATTTTCATATTGCCGGCCATAAAGGCTCTTTGGAAGGTCATACGTCCTGTGACTATCTGATCCAAAGATTCCTGTGTCATCTGAAGCACAACATCTATTCCATTTCTTTCAGAAGAAATGACCTCTGCCAAAAGAGATGTTCCTACATCAAACAGTATAGTCTTCATTACCGGCCTGTCTGTTACTGTTATAGCATATGTTCCTTTGACTTGGGTATCTGTTTTGAAATGTTTTTTGAAAAGATCTATATATTCTTCAGGTGTTGATGTGCGCTCATCATTTTTGAGCTTATCTCTGAACAGTGATGACAGTTCCTGAATATCTGCTTTCTGGGTCTGCACATACCTGTCGTCAGATACGTATTTGGACAGCTGTTCAGACTCCTGGGGAGTCAGATCCACACTCTTTGTAAGAGATACTTTTTGTTTTACCACCTGATTACTTGCAGGAAGCGCAGTTATTTTCTGGGAAATTGTTCTATAGAAATTCTCAGCCTTTTTTTCTATAAGGCGGATGTAATCGGGATTACTGTCAAAAAGTGAAGTGTCAGCGATATAGCCGCACACGCCGTCACAAGGAAGACCTCCCAGTATCTCCCAGGCTGTCTCAAGGCTGGTGACGCCATCGCGCTCACCGTATGTAGTGGACATGACAACAGGCATCATATACATGTGGCTTATCTTGTCTTTGTCGCCATAAAGCCAGCATGCATCAAGGAACTCCATGAGATATCCGCCAATGCCGTACCATTCAACTGTAGACGCAAGGATAATGCCGTCAGCATCCTTGAGCGTGTTAGGCAATGCTGTGATACCGCTTTTCTGATCAAATAGATTAAAACTGGCCACATCGACATTAAGTTCCTTAAGAACATCCGTCATCCTGTTAATAACGTATAAAGACGGATCATCAACAATGCCGCGGCCTCCGTAGTAAATGTTGATCTTCATGGATTATGTGCCCCTCCGTAATATGAAGATAAGCTCCATGCAATTGCAATGGAGCTACCATATCCCTGTATCTCATGACATATCTAAACTATGTCCTGCAAATCCCTACACATAATTTAGTATATCATATTTATCTATAATCAAAAACAATATCAGAGAGTCTGACTTCGTCGCCAGGTACTATTCTGACCGCCTTCTGGGCCTGGAGTCTGCATCCGTTATGATATGTTCCATTGGTGGATCCAAGATCGATAAGGTACATGTCTCCGCTTTGTTCGAACAAGCGTGCATGGATTCTGCTGATCGTCTTATTGGGAATAACAAAATCAACACAGCCTTCCATCTTGCCTATTGTAAGAGGAAGCTTGTCTGTACTAATCTGAATACAGTTATCAAGGCCTCGGCTGTAAAGACGGCCACTAGTCTTAATCTTTGGAGCATCAAGTACAGTTGTTCCAATGTCGCTTGTCATGGATAGTTTGCTTTGTCTGGCTGGTTCCTGTCTTGAAGCAAACATCTGAAGGTTAGGCATCAGTACTGGTGAAGCTGCTGCCCCAAAAGCCTTTTCATCAGATCCTGCAAAAGAAGGACTGGACGGACAAAAGCTTTTTGAAAAATCTTCATCTATATCGAAATCATCATCGTCATAAGACTTTGCTTTTCTGCGCTTTTTCTCAGCTTCCTTTTTCTTTTTGACATTGGACATTTCTGTTTTTATATTGTCATCGATTTCTTTCATCTCGATGGATTTTTTCTTACGATCTGCAAAGATAAGAGCTGCAATACCCATGATGAATGTAACAGCTATTACAGAAAGAGATATTATGTTTTCTCTTGGAGAAAGGACATACAGATATCTTATAGCAACTCCGATCACTCCTATTATTATAGAAAGTATAGAAAAGATATATAGGCTCTTTATATCTGATTCATCCTTATCTTTCTTAGAAGCTTTCTTAGATGCCTTCTTAGATGCTTTTGAAGTTTTCTCATCGTCTTCATCAAAATCTTCGTAGAAATCAGGATGAGCTGTGGCTACCGCTTTGCTGCTTTCAAGACTGTCATCCATGCCCTGTGCCATGCACCGCTGCCTTGGATGAGCTACTTCCTGAGGATTTGCAAATTCAGACATCTTACTCTTCATCATTCCTGCGATCGTAGAAAGGTTGTAACCGTTCTCCTCTACAAGAGAACAGAACTCATATGCTGCATTTACCGCTCTGTCATCATTATGATCAACCTTATCTGTAAGTTCGATCGCAAAAGTCTCGATGTCTTCTCTGTTATCTCCGGGAAGGCAAAGGAAACGGAAGTGACCATCAGCAAGATTGACCATTACTGTATCCATTGTCATTACAAGACTGTCTTCATCGAGAAGATACTCTGACATATCAAGGCATACCTTTTCAAGATCCGCAAAAAAGTCCATCAACTGCTGCGAATTCATTCCTCTGCTTGCAAATCTGTCGCCCATGCTTCTAAGTCCGTCGGCTTCATAATACAGGAAGGAATCTGAGTTGATGCTTCTGACGCTGCAGGCCATAAGTCCCTTTGTCTTCTGGGCTTCTAGCATTTTGTACCTGTAATCCCCCGTATCCTTATCGCCAAGATCCATAACTATGTAATTGTGAGAAAGATCTCTTTCATAACGAATATTGTAATCCATACCTAACCTCATGTCGCGAGTGAAACGAGTGACTAATGGTTTGACTTGGCAGAGCTCGCGATGCCAAGTCTCAGAGATTTAAAAAAATTTATTTTTTTAAATCTCATAACCTCATGTCGCGAGTGAAACGATTTGCTAATGACTGGAAGTGGTGGAGCTCGCGACACCACTTCTAGAGTTTAAAAATGTAATTTTTAAACTCCTTATTCTGATGTTAAAACTTTGTACAGGTCATATGCTCTTGTAAAAAGTCGTACTCTTTTGGAAGGTCTTGTATAATCAGCCTTCCAGGAAATTGATGATGCCCATTTACCCTGAGGGTTTATGCTGTAATAACTAGTTCCTCCGTGATAGGTTTCCATCGAAAGGGTAACTTCGACTGTATTAAGAAGCCAGTCGCTTGACGTCTGAACAGTCGGTTTGGGGCTTCCAAAATACCAGGCGCCAAACTGCCAATCGCTGTTTTCAAGTGCATACTGTTCAGGCTCTTCGTCCGATATCACTGCTCCCCTTAAGGCAAGAAGATAAGCATCCTGAGACATTATGACTCTGTCGTACATCATGAATCCCCAGTGAACAACAAGAACAATGACCAGGAGTATTACCGGGAAAATAAGTGCCAGCTCAACAGTAAGATAAGCATTCTGGATCTTACTTATTTTCTGATTCCTATCTTTTCTATCCGTTATTTTTTTCCTCAATGTTTTAGCTTCTATATTTTGATAAAGATCAGATACTGCAAAGTGCACAGACTACCCCCATTCCCGCTGTCAGAAATGGAAGAAACGGAAGCTGAGATTTCTTCCCGGCCTTTTTGGATATCAAAAGTACTATTGAAAACAACGCTGATATCACAAATGCAGCGCAAAGGCCGATAATAACGTTGATAAGTCCAAATACAGGGCCAAGTGAAAGGATCACAAGTCCGTCTCCGTAGCCTATCTGCTCTTTGGAAAGATAAGCAAGTGCAAGAACTATTCCTCCCGGAATAAGGGAACATATCTCGGAATATATTGTCGTGCCATAATGAAGCTGACAGATTCCGCAAGTAATTGATACTATTCCGGCGAAGATCAAAATCTTCATTGATACAGCTTTATTCTTGATATCATAGATTCCTGATACCAGCAGTATAAGCATCATCAAAATTATAAAAAGCATGTTAATCTCCTAAAAATCTTCCAAATCAATGTGCGCATTTGGAGCATGGTGTGTAGCCCTGTTCCTTAGCTGTCTCCAGCTTCAGAGTGATAATATCTCTGGTCAGCTGGCTGCAATCAAGACTACTATGATATCTGGTTCCGTAAGCAGTGTAATAAACTGTTCCTGTTCCGCCGCCGCAGGTTTTACATGGATAATAAATAGCTCCGCTTTTATTTCTTTTTTCATCTATATCTGCATAAGGGCAGTTTGAAATATTTCTTGTAAGATATGTACATCCCTTATCCATGTGATATACTGCTCCGGCTTTTCTGGAGACATAGACATCTACATCTTCCTCTTCGTCATCATCTTCTTCCGAAGATGCAACGGCAAATCCCGACCAGTCATGACCGTAGTATCTGGCTTCCATTCTGATATCCGAAAGACCAAAACAGTTAAAATACGGGTGAGTAGAGTAGACCGCTTCCAGGCCAACTTCACCTTCTTTTGTAAGGTTTAGGGGAACCACCACGATCTGTCCTGTAAGGATCGGTGTATCCAGAATACTGGAAGGATTCAGATAATTTTGTACCATCAGATAGGTAACGCCTGCATCAAATACATTTCTGCCTGCTGTTTTGTATTCAGCCGGTATCTGAGCCAGATCATTGAATATGGTATCGCTCTCATCTCCCGAACTTAGGACATCTTCGCCAAACTGATATACCATGTCGGCTTCGTATCGAAGAAGACATATCTCATTACCTGTCTGGTGAAGGGCCATCTCAACTGCATTCTGTAACCTGAGCATCTCAAAAAGAGAGAATACTGTTACAAAAAACATCAGGAAAAGAGGAATAAGGAGCGATGCCTCAAGTGTAATGGCAGCACCTGGCGACATCCTTTTTGGCCTTTTGTGCTCTGCCCGGAGAGGCTTATGCTTTTTTATTTTATTCAGATTATTTCGTTTGTCCGAAAAGGACATCCCCAAGTGCTTCATTAACATTTTCTTTTTTACTCCTACCTCTTTTGCAAAAGACATTATTCAGGAGCTTCTTCATATCCAAAATATCTGGTAAATTCATATGAATTACCGCTCTCACCGTCGAAGGTTGCTGTAACTTTAAAGCAATCAATGCAGCCGTCTATCCTGAAATTTTCATATCCGCTTACTTTTCGAACATCAAGTTCCATAATATCCATCATGCGCTTTGTCTCCTCATCAACAGATCCAACCGCTTCATGAAGGAGCATCAGTATAAGAAGATATCCCTTATAGTCAGGTCCGCTTTCATTAGAACCGGTTACTCCGTGTAGCCCCGAACAAATATTGGTCTTCCACGAATCATTCGATTTAAGGATGGGAACTTTGCCGCCTGACATAAGCATTGCGACATCGTTTCTTGCCTCGATAAAACCAAGGATTGCCGGTAAAACAATTCCAACTAATACTGCCAGCTCTGCTCCTATAAATGGTATAAGCATACATAACTCTTTTACCGAGGTTACAAATTGTCCGGGTTTTGTTGACGCATTTAGCGCATACACAAAATCAATTCCGAATCTTATAGCAAGAAGCCACCATACTACTGCAGCAAGATTACCTTTATCAGTAGTTTTTTTACCTATGAGATATTCAATCTCATATTGAAGATGTGAACCTTCTTTGGCATGCTTGTAATATCCAAACTTTTCAAAAAGATATACATTGAAAAGACCAAAGTTTTCAAAAAGATTGGCATCAAAGTTATCAGAAAGGCCTGTGCCTGTAAGCTTATCGCTTCTTCCTGTATAAACAGATCCTGCATCAAAGCTTGCATCTGATACGCTTTCTCCAGAAGGTATTACAAGATCAAGGATCGTGAATTTCTTCGTTTCTGCATCCTGCCCGGTAAGGCTTGTCATGGTCTCCTGGGTTTCTTGGGCATCGTCAAGATTCAGTTCTCCCTCTGTATGCCCTTCCATGTCATCATTAGCATGATCATCGAATAATCCTGATATCTTTTCATAAAAGCTTATGAGTTCATCAGGGAAGGTTATCTCATCGCCGCCTGCGCCTTCTCCTTCGACATCAGCTTTGCCGCTTTGTGCTTCTTCGGCATCACCAAGGAGTCCTTCAAGAGGCTCCGACTCAAGATATGAAAAGATCTGTCTTTGAACTACAGCGCTTCCGTTATCACCGGCAAAGGTGTACTCACCTACGCTGACATCTGCTAAAGATAATTCTGAGAAGTTACTTGTATTAAGAAGAAATTCTCCTATGGCAGAAATAGTGTTTCCATCCGTGTTGGCACTAAGGTAATAATCAAGCCTTTCTGTCATATTGGACAAAGAAGGGGAACCTTTGTCATAGGCTGTATCAACCATCAAAAGACCGTACTGCTCGCGAAGGGGTCTGTTATATTCGCCAAGTACTGCATTTCCTGAAATATCTGTAACTATCTCAACCTTCATCTTTTCAGCTCTTATTCTGGCGCCTGTAAAAAGCGCCAGTACAAGAGATAAAAGAATAGGAAGCATTAGAGCCATAAAGACGGTAAGTGAAGCATTTTGGTCATCCCTCTTCCGGGACATAGAATAATAGCTTTCTGTGTTAGAATTCATGATCAACCTCATGTCCTTACAGCTGCGAATAAATTAGTATGTTGCAGCCTGGCTTACACCACTGTCGATCGTGCCGAATACTGTTTCAAGAACTCCGTTGATGTTCTCCTTAAATACAAGAACAAGTCCGATAAGAACCACTATGATAAGAACGATCTCGATTGTTCCCATTCCTGCGTTGTCATCAGCAAGTGATGCGTCAAGGTTTCTGCATGCAAGACGGTTTGATGCAACAGCCTTTGCAATAGCAAGTTTCATTTTTGCGTTTTCCATAACTTTTTTCATTTCTTTTTCTCCTTTTGTTAAAAAAAGTATTTATATATAGTAAGCAGAATGATCTTTACTGAATCTAATGAACAGTTTTGAATGATTCTGCATGCTACCTTTTATTAAAACGATGTGAATGCCGGGTACATAATGATCACCATTACTATTCCAAGCATCATCATCATAGGTGCAAGAAGCCTTGTGGTTACCTTCTCACCGGCTTTTCTTGCTATGTTAAGTCTCTCTTCAGAGGCTTTGGCTGCTTCCTGCTTCAAGAGAGCAAGAAGTGAGCTGTTTCCCTTACGAAGGTTCTGGGAAAGCAGATTGACAAGCCTTGTATATGGCTGACTTCTGCACCTGAGTCCAAACATCTCGTAAGCTCTTGTCTCTGATTCGCCTGCTCTTAGTTCATTGACCATGACTCTTATTTCTTCATAGGCATATCTTTTGGGAGCACCTTCACTCAGACTTTTTTCATAGTCAACGCACAGCTTTTCGAATATGCTTCGAACAGTCATGCCGGCTCCAAGATACAGGACCAGTTTTGAAATGATCTGGGAATAATCTTTGATCATTTCTTCTTCACGTTCCTTGATGCTGTTTTTTAGCTGTTCATCCTTTATGAAATAAAAGAGGATTCCAACTATAAGAACAAATAGCACCATGAGGACGCTGTTATCTTTGATGTTCTTTTTCCATGTGATCTTCTGATCGTTCATGGTCTCAGGAAGTGTCTGATATACGCCTGTTGCTGAGTTTTCGCTGTTTGTTTCTATAAGATCTCTCATATACTGATCCCTGGCCTGCTCAGCGGTAAGGATCTTAGGGTAGACATATACGCTGAACTTCTGCTCAAAGGTAAGTTCCTGCGCTGTATATTTGGCAGTGATGTTAACCAGTATTCCCGTATCCGGAACCTCATCATTTCTGACTTCTCCGGTAAAACCTAAAACCCTGTACTGATCTGATGTCCACTGAATCTTGAAGGGATATCCTTCGATAGAACTAACCAGATTTAGATCGGAATGAACTTCCTCTAAAGATTTATTATCTGCAAGAATTATTTTTTCCATACGAGCTGAAAGCTCTTTATACATGGCGTTTAATTCTTCATCTGTATACTGCCTTGCATCGACTTTGACATTATAGGTTCCTATCTCTTCTCCATTGCTTCCTACGGCAACGAGATCCTGCGAAGTTGTCATTCCGCCGTATGAAGCCCTGGATAAACCTGTCTGATTATCAAGGATCTGTTCCTGATTACTTTTGACCGCAAGAAATATCGCTATGATACATCCTGCAGCTACTATTACTATAGAAAGACCAATTTTTTGTATATAATACTCTGCTGCCTGCTCTTCGCCTTTATTAGTAGGTTTCAATGTATTTAGATCATTCTTTATCCTGCTTACTTCCAGAGCTCTTTTTCTTCTGATGAACCTGGAATAGATAAAGCCTGCTGCCCTGTATATGGCTCCGGAGATCCCGGTGTTCTCTATACTTTCAGGAAGCTCTTCATCTTTGGAAAGAATACACAGCACGATTATCAAAATAAGAACAAGTGCATATATTCCCGTTTTTATATAAAATTCCATACCCTGTTTCCCCGAATAATTTTGCCCTTATCTATGGCTTTTGAAGCGACTTTAAAGTCAGACTTTTACGTCTATGATCTTCTCGATGACTGCATACGCCGCAAGATACACAACAAGGCAGACTGTCATGATAACGTCCCCTGCAAAGGTGTCATACAGACTGTTAAAAAATCCCGGATTCATGATTCCGACGTAGGCCATTATGGCGAAGGGAACGACTTCCATTATTCTTGCTTCCATCTTGCCTGCGCTTATCATTACGTCGATCTCTTTTTCAACATCTGTCTGAATGGTAATCTGTGCAACGGTTTCTTCCAGCATCTGAGTGATGTTGCCGCCGCTTCTCTTTGCTACCGAGAACACATTGGCAAATTCTCTTATATAGGTATTTTCTGTTCTTTCACCCATTTCATACAAAAGATCCTCAAGAACGATATTATTTCTAAGTCCCTTACAGATACGCCTTAGTTCCTTACATATTGGAGCCTGTTCTCCATATAGTTTTTTCATATCCTTGTAAGCAACTACAAAGGCATTTTCCAAGGCATATCCTGCCTTCTGGCTGGTTGAAACGGACACGAGTACATCCTTGAACTGCTGCCCTATCTCATGATTTCTTTTGATGTTCCTCTCTTTGCGCATCTTATCTACGAAGGGCACAATGAGAGGAGACAGAATTCCATAAGCCCAGAAGGAATGATAAAAAAGATAACTTATGACCGCTATGATAGCGATTCCTGCAATTACAGCAGGAACATCCTCTTTCTGAGGCTTACGAAGCAGCTCTTTGAGCTTCCGATGGGAGTACCAGTCCGGCAGCTTTAAGCTTATCCCTGTTTTCGAGTTCACCTGTTTTCCTCCACTCTCCTATAACTTTGCCGTTTTCATCTTCTCCTGTTTCAACATACTGCCACAGGACATTCAGTCTTACTTCTCCAGTTTCATCATTAAGGCCTCCCGGGACTTCACAGATTTCAAGTAGCTTTCTGCTTCTGTCTCTTAGTCTTCCAAGATGTACGATAAGGTCTATTCCTGATGAAAGCTGTCTTCTAATAGCAGGAAGAGGAAGGTCCATAGCCATCAGTATCATGGTCTCAAGTCTTGAAAGCATATCCTTGGCACTATTGGCATGGCCTGTACTCATACTGCCGTCGTGTCCTGTATTCATGGCCTGTACCATATCAAGAGCTTCTCCGCCGCGAACTTCTCCCACAACTATCCTGTCAGGGCGCATTCGAAGACTTGACTTTATAAGGTCTCTTATTGATATCTCCCTGCAGCCTTCAACATTGGCATTTCGGGATTCCATTTTTACTATGTTGGGAACATGCAGAATCTGCAGTTCAGCGTTGTCTTCGATCGTGATGACGCGATCGGTTGAAGGGATACTGTCTGACAACGCATTAAGAAAGGTTGTTTTGCCGGAGCCTGTTCCTCCGCTAATAAAGATGTTATAGCCTGCTCTTACAAGACTTTGAAGATCTTTGACTATATATTCGGGAACTGAACCAAAGCCTATAAGCTTTTTCATATTAATTGGTTCGTCCGGGAATCGTCTTATTGTTACTATAGGACCATTAAGTGCTATGGGCGGAAGTACAATATTTACACGTGAGCCGTTTTCAAGTCTTGCATCAACTATCGGCGATGACTCATTAACAACTCTGTTGCAGCCGGCAACGATCTTCTGTATAACATCTTCAAGCTTTTCTTTTGATTCAAAGGTCAGATCATATTTGGAAAGGCGACCGCTTTTTTCAATAAAGATGTCATCTTTGCCATTGATCATGATCTCCGTGACAGTAGGATCATCTACAAGATCCTGGAGGACGTCAAGCTTTCGCATCGCATGAAAGAGTTCAGAGCGGAGCATTCTTTTTTCAGAAAGAGTCATTATCATATCGCTGCAGGAGGATATGACTTCGCGGTCTATCATCTCAAGGATCTCTTCATCGCTTATATCCCTTGTCATGTCCATGGAGGCAACAAGTCTTTTTCTTATGTCTGTCTTTAATGTTTCAAGTTCAGCTCGCATTTTGTGCCTCCTTATCAGAAAGCTCCTTAGATGCTTCGTGAACGTTATTTACATAAACTTCTATTGCCTGATTTCCTGCATCCATCAGATTGTCAGGGAAGTCGAAGACCATGCTCTTATCAAGGATGTGTCCGTTACCTGAAAGACGTATTGTTCTGCCATAAGTTTCAAGCTTACTTAGTGACTGTCTGTCGCTTCGTCTTATGGTAAAAACGCGGTCACACATGGAAAGGATATCTGTAAAGCCGTCTGCAACCTCTGAAAGATCAAGGACAAGGTACTTGTAAAGTCCTGTTTTTTCTATTTCCTGAATGAGATGAATCCATTCCTCTTTTTCAATACCCTTTAGTGTCAGGAAAGACGTGGCAGGAGGAACTATATCAAGATTTCCCTGCTTAACGCAAACTCTTTCAAGATAAAGGGAAAGTCTTTGCTTATCATTTTCAAAATGATAGAGGAGATCCTGAAGGTTCTGACCGGGCGATGCATGTATTCCAAGGTCTGTAGCAAAGGCTTCAAGATTCATATAAAGTGTTCGACCGTTTCGACCAAGAATCTCGCCAAGCGCCTTGGCAAAGGTTGTCTGTCCGCACCTTTTTACAGGTGAATAAACGCCGTATATGGTAAGCTTTTCATCCTGTCTTTGCTTTGAACTTAAGGTATCGGGCTTATCCATGCAAAAATCCATGAGCTTTTGCATTATCTTGTCCATGGACTGATATTTGGGGGTGGATCTTATCTCAATATCATCGTCTAAGGATTCGACCTTATTGTAGCTTCCGTCCTTTGAAGGCTCTTCTAAAACCAGGAGTCTTTCAAATCCGGCATCCTGTACCTTTTCAAATACAGACTGTGATATTACAAGGGCTATAGTCTGCTTCTTAAGCTCATTATCATAAGCTTTCAGGTCTTCTTCGTTGGTAAAGTCTACTATCCTGAAGGGGAGCTTTAAGTTACGGCGCAGATATTCATCCAACCTGAAACAGTAGTCCGCCTCGTTATCGCAGACAGCAATAATATTCCTTTTACTCATTTCTTCCTCACAAAAGGGCGCAAAAAAATTGCGTTTCCAAATCTTAATAATATCGGGAATCGAATAAGTGGCGATACCATTTATTCTCACGAAAGAATTTCGTGACCTTGTTCGTAATGAACTCGATGCGACAATATTATCAGATGTAAAATGGAAACGCAAGTTCTAATTTTGGTTATTTTGTGGTCGTGATTGCGTATTCTTTTCCGCGCTAAAGATATTGGAAATGGCTTCTGTTCAGGCTCTGTAGCCTCTGTTAGTGTAAGGATCTGTAACTATCTCATTAAGGTGTCCCGGGCTGTATGTAAGGCCAGCAAATACCTGCTGGGCGCCGGTTATAACAGATGCTGCCTGATTGAGTTTTTCAAGCTCTCTGTAACAATCACGCATTTTTACAAAAATATTGATAACGTCATTGATAAATCCAACATCGCGCCTTATTCCTGCAGA
>JAEEGL011650786.1_pt1 | contig 13857 bp, 11 predicted proteins | sample 9134231 | NCBI WGS metagenome assembly JAEEGL01 (sample SAMN16246548, study PRJNA631951) | gut metagenome | biome: gut microbiome; feature: rumen; material: fiber-attached | host: Bos | place: Iran: Karaj | collected 2018-10
TCCGTTATTATGGGCAAAAGCTTAAAAACCGGCATATGAACATTTAAACTTAAAACATCGATATGTATTTTTCCTTTGCTTATTTCATTATAAACTTCCTTTAAATGTTCAGGCACATTAGATTTTTTCACTTTATTATCTTTTTTATCTTCAGCATATATATCTTTTTCCCGATGTGAAAAATCATCATCTTCCGAATAATAATCTTCAGTATATACGTCCTGCTCCAAGCTATCAGAAATTTTTGTTTTAAAATTTGCGTTTAAAAAATGAGGATATTCACTTAAAATATCTTCAGCGTTTTTGATCACCTTGGCGCCGTCATCAGCAAGAAGCATAGAACCTTTTGGTAAGCAATAATCATTAGTTCCACTAAAAACAAACACATCTCTATTTTGTTCACAAGCGCAGTTTGCTGTTATAAGTGACCCACTTTTTTCACCCGCTTCAATAACAACAGTGCCCTTAGAAATTCCGGAAATAATTCTGTTCCGTATCGGAAAAGTGTACCTATTGCAAGGATGATTAGGCGGAAATTCAGAAATCACAGCGCCGTTTTTTGAAATGTTATCTCTCAATTTTTTATTGTACATTAAATATGGGTAGTTAATACCACAACCTAATACTAAAATAGTTTTTCCACCGCAAGATAGCGCTCCTCTATGAGCGGCAGAATCAATTCCAACCGCCCCTCCGCTTACAATAACTACACCTCTAGACGCTAAATCGTATGAAATCTTATATGCCGATTTTTTGCTAAAATCTGAAGCTTTTCTAGTACCAACTATGGATAAAAGTAGCATTTCATTTAAAACTTGAGGATCACCACTTATGTAAAGAACTCCGGGCGGATTATAAATTTCTTTTAAAAGTTTTGGATACAAAGCATCAGACAAAGAAATAATTTTATACCCAAGTTTACATGCTAAATTCACATTTTTTTCAGCACTATTTAAAGATTCATTTTTAAGTTTTGCAATATCTTTAGCACTTAACTTACCGCAAAGCCACCATTCATATTCTCCACCGTTATAAAAATCAGCAACATTTCCGTACATTTCTTTAATATCTTTAATTTTTGAACTTCCATAAGGTAAGGCTTGCGTAAGCCAAACATCATACAATATACTTTCCATTTAAAATTTACCCCTGCCCATTATTTCCCATATAGAAATTCCCGCAGCTACGGAAACATTCAAAGATTCCGATAGTTCATTCATGGGAATCGTCAACTTAAAATCGCATACATCTATCATCTCTTTGGTAAGGCCACTACCTTCATTTCCAAAAACTATAGCACATTTTTCTTTAAATTTGGTATCTCCTAACTTTAATGCGTTGCTATCAGGCACGGTACCATAAACTTTAAAACCATATCTTTTAAGGTTCTTTGCAAATTCCAGCATATCTTGCGCTTCAACAAGATTAAGTCTAAATACCGCACCCATGCTGCCCCGTAACACCTTTGGACTATAAAGATCACAACTTTCCGTAGATATAGCCACCATGTTTACGCCCAATGCATCGCAAGAACGAAATATACTACCAAGATTCGAAGGATTTTGAATATTTTCAAGCAAAACGATTCTATCTATATTTTTAAAATTTTCACTTATATTTTTAGTGCTAGGCTTTTCACAAATGCAAAAAACGCCCTGCGGATTATCTGTATCCGCAATAAAACTTGCAATTTCTTCACTTATAACAAAAGACTCTTTGCTCTTTGAAATAATATTATTTATCAAGTCAGAATTTTTATTTTTAAATTTTTGAGTGTAAAATACCGCGCTTATATCAATAAAATTTTTAAAAGCTTCCTCGCAAAGCCTAGCGCCTTCTATTATAAATTTTTCTTCTTGCTTTCTAAATTTCGGCATTAAAAGAAGTTTTCTTGCATATTTTATATTTTTATTCGTTTTACTTGATACATAGCTTTCCATTTCTAGCCTTCTCTCAAAAATTCCTGCTCATAAAAAATTTACGTCCGAAGTTAACAGTTCGGACGCAATAATTTTAAAACTTAAAAACTATTTAGCTTTTTCAACAAGTTTTGAAAATCCTTCCGGATCAGCTATTGCTATCTCTGAAAGCATTTTACGGTTAAGAGTAATACCTGCTTTCTTAAGACCATTTATAAACTGCGAATAATTTATTCCGTTAATACGGCAAGCTGCGGAAATTCTTGTAATCCAAAGTCTTCTGAAATCACGTTTACGCTGACGTCTTCCTATGTAAGCATAATTGCCAGATTTCATCAAGGCTTCTTTAGCCATCTTAAAATGCTTACTTTTGGCGCCCCAATATCCTTTTGCAAGCTTTAAAACTTTTTTTCTTCTGCTTCTTGTTGTTACTGCACATTTAATTCGTGCCATTTTTATTTACCTCCAAATTTATGGTTTTATTTTTTAAAATCTTAAAATTTATATGGCATTAAACTCTCAAGCTGCATCATATTTGTTTTATCAACCACTACAATGCTTCTTAAGTTTCTCTTTCTTTTTCTTGTTTTTTTATTGAGTATATGGCTTTTATTTGCATGAGCTCTTAGAATTTTTCCCGTACCCGTTACTTTAAAACGTTTTTTTGCACCACTATGAGTTTTTACTTTGTACATACATTTCTGAAAATCGCGCACCCCTGCGCTATTTTCCTTCACTACCCTTCTTTAAAAAATTAAAAAGCAATTTATAAAAAGATATCTTAAACAAACTAAACTATTAATTATCTAAATTTTTGGAAACATTCTCCGCATTACCTAAATTAGACTTTTCTTTCGCTTTTGGTTTATTTACAAGCGGCGAAAGCATCATCATCATGCTACGGCCATCAAGCTTAGGGCTGCTATCCATACGCGCAAAAGACGAACACGCTTCTGCGAATTTCTTCATTATATCATAACCTATTTCTGTATGACCTATTTCTCTACCTCTGAACCTCAAAGAAACCTTTGTTTTATTACCGGATTTTGTAAATCTTTCTGCATGCGCAACTTTCGTGTTAAAATCATTTTCATCAATTTTAGTTGAAAGCCTAACCTCTTTTATGTTAATAACGTGCTGATTTTTTTTGGATTCTTTTTCCTTTTTCGCAAGCTGGAATTTATACTTACCATAATCGATGATCTTACATACTGGCGGTACAGCCTTTTCTGCAATCTTAACCAAATCTAAGCCCTTTTCTGCGGCCATCTTTAAAGCTTGCGCTAACTTTACTATACCAATCTGAGAACCATCATCACCGACTAAACGCACCTCAGGGTCGCGAATCCTTTCGTTAATTTGAAGTTCCTTGTTGCTAATATTTAAGCACCTCCGTAAATTATTTAAAGCAAAAAGCTTCAAACCACAAAAATATTGTATGAGCAACCGTCACCCATACAATAAACAAAAATCAACGAAAATCCGCCAAAATTTCATTATTGACCTGAAGTGACATCACACCAAAGGTGAGAACAAATCTTGCTCTACTTTATTTACGTATACCATAGTACATAATTTTAAAAAATAAGTCAATAGATAAATTTTAGACACATTCAATCTCAAACAGCTTGATATTCATCATATATTTCCTCATAAAACCCTGTTTTTCTCGCATACCGCCACCAGGTATCCGCAAAACCACACCCAAGTTCCTTCCATGGCTTAAATACGCAGTGCAGTACAACAAGTTCATTTAGCGCATTTTCCATATCTTTTTGCGTATATTTATGTTTAGACGTCAATTTTTTCAAATATTCCGATATCTCACGGCTATTTGTGCAATTATTAAACATACCAAACTTTGGCGGCAAAATTCCAATTTTACCATAACATACCGCATTGATAACAGTTTGGTCATGCTGAATAAGCCTATCGTTATAACGCTCTATAAAACTTTTAAATTTCGGAACCATATTATCTTCGCGCAATTTTTTAAGATTTACAAGCATAACACCGTCACAAATATACTCATTATCAGATAAGCCAAACTCCTCTAAGGGGTCAACCATTTTATCATCCAAGTAAGCAAGATAATAATTATCGTTTAAATCAAGATCATACATCTGACGTAAATCATCAAAAATTAGAGTATCTCCATCCATCCAAATTATCTTATCAAGTGTTGGCAACAATTCCGAAAGGGATAGCCTATAATATGCAGGAGTAGTTATATGACCAATATCATTTGCACCAGCATACTCTTTTTTCATGTTTATAAGTTTAATATTGCAATTTTTATATTTTTTACCAACAAAACTGAGTTTTTCCTTACTTGTATCGGAAAATTCATCCGGATGCATTATGTAAATATTGTATACGGTATCTTTATTGGCGTTCTCCATCATCGAAGTTATAGAAACAATAGTTGGATAAAGATATCCGTCATCTAAAGCCATTGCAATTGGAATTACTGCTTTATCTTTAATTTTGAAATTATCCCAAACAACAAATGCTACCACTAAAGCGGTAATTGCCGCCAAAACCCACGTGAATATTTTAAAAATTTTTGATCGATTCATATGCAATTTATATGCACCCCAAAATTCTTTATTTTTCTACAATATTCTGCAAAATTCTACATTCGTAAATATAATACATAATTGAAAACATTAATGTCAATTAAAAATAATTTTTTCTACAAACTATATAGTTAATGGGAAAATATAAACAAGAATATGTACGTGAGTTGAAAATTTAATAAAACAAAAAGCCCTTGACCGCGTTGCAATCAAGAGCCAAAAAATAGCCGAAAAACAAACCACAGAGAAATCAATCAAGATTTATCAAATTAAACTACATAATCTACCTTCAGTAATAATATTTACTAAAAAGATTAAACCATACACGAATTTACTTTATGGCCTATAAATTAAAAATCTTACGTAACTCATCCTCATTATTTGTATGTTCCCGAACATAACCCAAAAATTCGTTCATTAAAGGAATGTATTTCGATCTTACACTACGCTCGTGCGCGATGCCTTTGTCGTCAGTTGCTTTATAAACTAATTCCCTTTCAAATCCGGCATCTGCACACATACACCAAGACGCATTTTCAAACCTCTTGCACAACAACTCAAAACCAAGCTCATCATTCCGCAAAATTGCATCCTTCATTAAAGCTTTTATTTGATCATAATTGTTCTTTATCCTTCTATATGTTTGCACCCATTTATCATAATTGGTTTTATACTCTTCGTATGTCTCCCCAAACTCATTTTGGTCTGATAGCATTTTAAATTGCTCAAATGAAACAATAATTTTTGGGTCGTTTTTAAATTTATCAAACCACTGTTCATAAGAATATTTTTTAAATCCATCACATTCACGATGCAAATAATCATTATATTTATTCTCAAGCCACTCATTCTTACTCTTAGAGACAGCATGTGTTTTTTTGCAAGATTCAAAATATATCCCATAAAATTCATCGAGTGATTTATTTTGCGGATCAGCTTTCCAATCATTGAAGCTCATAATGTGTCGCTTGTACTGTGTATACCAGTCATCATAAGAAAGTTCTTTACTTTTCTCATATTCTCTCCGACAATACTCTTTGTACATATCGGGCAACTGGTCAGATAATTGATTTTTTGCAGTATACCACTGCTCTTTTGTCAGAACTTTTGTTACTATACTTTCATCTAACAAAAGCGCCGATAACCAACTTTGGCTAATATCCTTCATTTTACATACGTCATTCGCGTAATCATAATTACCATACATAAGCCAAATATCCAAAGGCGTACGGCCTTTACTATCTTTTTGATTTAAAAATTCAGGATTTTCCTCATATATTTCCATAAATTTATTCACGTCACCGTCGGCGGCAGCATAGTGCAAAGCATTCCATCCATCACGCTCTAACTTTTGCCTTTCTTCACGGCCGGATTGAACAAAACCTGCTATAAAACTACCAGATACAATAACTCCAAATGTACCCAGCGCAGCATAAACAGGGTTCGTCAAAGCCCAATCTGCGCCTTTATAACACAGTTCCTCAAGTTTAACCTTCGCGTTTTGGTAAAAAGACTTTTTATTAGCAGATACATTAGTTTCTTGCATATTCTTTGGATTGTCAATTTGGGTACTATTATCCAAAGCACAAAAGCCCACATTGCTAAAAAACAGCAACGAGGTTGCAAGCACCCCAGAAATAACTTTTTTACCAAATTTTGCGCCGTCTAGGTCGCGGTTTAAAATTTTTCTACCAGTTTCTTGTAAATTAAACACCATATTAATCTCCTTATCATTGATATTAATAATTATTCAAGAAATAGTATATCCATATTGGAACAAATGTTCACTGCTATACAGTATTACTCACATTTCCACTATTTTCTCCCTCCATTTTTTTCGTCAAAAGGCGTACTTCGCCAATATTGCCGAAAAAAAGGTGTATCAAATGCTTCGCCAAATTCTTTTTTATGTTTCTGCGCATCAACTGACGAAGTCGCCACATGAAACTCACGAAAAAAATCAAAATCAGTAAGCGACAGAACCTCTTCTGACACACATTTCTGATAATTATCTAAAAGGTCTTTACGCTCTTCATTAGTAAGATATTGCGCAATATTGCAGTGGTTTAACAGATACTTTATAACTTTTGCGCTATTTTCATCGCCGCCAAGGAGTTGTTTTAAAACATCGTACGCACGACCTTCAATCTTGAAATATCCACAATCATATAAAAACCTTAGATTACTCTTAACATCGGTATAACCACTAAAACCATAACCTTTATATCCAGGGCGCAAAAGAGCACACTCCTTAGCGCCATTATTAATTAAAAACTTGGCACATTTATCGCGCTTTGACATACAGGCATAATCTAAAATGGTATAGCCACGTTCATCCACTTTGTTTATATTGTTCGTATAATCGTTGCTATTTTCTACACAACAAAGCTCTCTAAAATATTCAAGAGTTTCAGTATCACTAAGGCAACTCGCGCCAAAATATTCCTGACTTCGGGTCTTAGAACTAACAAAAAGCCACATAGCCCTGAAAAGACATTTTTTCCATTCATCTTCTTGGCTACATTTAAGAAAAGCATATCTAAACTGGTCTACAATATTATATCTATTATACTGAACAGCACGGTATAAAATAATATATCCTTCAACGCTTTTAAGAAAATTAACAATCTCATCATTAGACATTTGCTCAAAAGCGGTTACATCGCCATTTTTTGCGGCATTAAATAGTTCCATCATACCTATCTTTGGGTGCTCATCTAAAAAGTAATCCACAACACAAAAAATAACCGTACCCAACACAGCTGCGCCACCAAGCGTACAATACGGATGTTCCAAAGCAAAATCCTTTACTTGAGAAAGCGTACTTTTTGAATCCTTTGAATCCATATTAGTTTTATCAGAAATATCCTTTTTATTTTCATCTGACGAATCAGCACTCGTGCTATCTGGTGGAGCCAAATCATTAACTTTTAATCCGGCTGGTGAACTTGAATCCGTCAGGCAAGTATCACCAGAAGCGCTCTCATGAGCATAGAGGGGTACACTATTAAAGAGCAATAAAAAAATTGCAAGCAATCCGGAAATGATGCTCTTTTTATTCATACTCGCGCCCCTTTTCAAAAATTCTATTAATCAAATTATAACACAAACACTATCTAAATGTCAATTCTCTCCAAAAAAATACAAATTAAAACCTCCCCATAATCTCTCGGAGAGGTTCTTAATTACATAATTAGTATAACGCGATAACCACTAAGGCTTTTTATTTGATTCTTGGCTCTCACCTTTATCCTCAAGCAAAGTGATTGTTACATCGAAAGACCGCGAATTAAATTTATTGGTTGAGGTCCTATAAAGCGCAAGTTTAACGCTATCGCCAGGTTTATGTTTATAAAGCTCTGAATAAAATACATCTAAATTTGTAACATTTACGTCATTTATCTTTGTTATTATATCTTGCGTTTGAACCCCAGCTGCTATCAGGTTACTATCCTTACTTATTTCCGAAATAATAATACCAACCGGAACGTTATATACCTGGGATTCGTAATGGCTGACCATTTTTCCGCTTATGCCAAGCTTTACTCTTCCGGAAACATATCCTTTATCGATAAGATCATCAACAACACTCTTTATAGTATTACTCGGTATCGCAAAGCCCATGCCTTCACAATGAGGGGCCACAACTTTAGAAGAGTTCATACCTATTACTTGCCCATACATGTTTATAAGCGGTCCGCCGGAATTACCAGGGTTTATTGCGGCATCCGTTTGTATGTATTTAACCAAACTATTACTTGAACCGCTTGAACAACGATTTATAGCGGAAACAATACCACGCGTCAGAGAACTTGCAAAATCGAGCCCTAACGGATTACCCAAAGCAAGCGCTGAAGATCCAACTTTAACGTCATCGGAATTACCAAACACAGCCGCTTGCAGATCATTTTTCTCTGCTTTTATAACAGCAATATCGGTTTTACTATCGTAACCTATAACCTTTCCTGAAAATTCTTCCTTAGTACTAAGGACTATTTTAATACTATTCTGAAGGGAATTTCCAACAACATGCGCATTGGTAACTATAAATCCTTTTTCACTTATGATTATACCTGACCCCTGACTTACAGGTTCGGAGATAATATTTGCCTTTGGATCATACACAACAACGCCTACTACTGAAGAGGAAACCTTTTCATATATTGTTTCGGGTGAAAGTTCTCTGGGGTCAGCTGGTTTTTCTTCAAATTTTATTTCAGATTCACCTTTATTATGCCCTTCAACTTCATGGGTACTATCTTGCGGAGAGTTTACCAAAAAAGATTTAAACTTAAAACCCTTCATGGAATAAATAACATAAGCAAGAAGCAAAAATACCAAAACTGAAAGAACAGCTACGGCCACTTTAAGAGGTTTTTTAGTATCTTTTGAACCGCGCGTAAGCGTTACACGTCGGCTTTCATTTTCGTTTTCAAGATCATAATCTAAATCGTCTTCTATGTGTTCATAATCTTGGTAATTATTTTCATAAGAACCTCTATACGCCCTCTCGCGTTTAGGATAAGTATAGTCATCAGGCGTTTCTAAATTTTCGTTATCACTAAATTCTACTGAGTTATTTTCATAATTTTCATAGGAATCTGTTTGCTCATTTTTAAATCTTTTATCCATAATTATTTACCTCTGCAAAACAAATTTTCTAAATTACAGTTTAGTTTTTTACATGCCATCAAATCTTTACAGCTCATCAGAATCCACGCGCTCTCCGTTTGCGGGATCTGTTTCCTCCAAATCGCCATTTTTATTTGGAGATGCTTCTTGGCCCATCATGATAAATTCAAACTTTTCAGCACTCATCTTTTCATTTTCGATGAGATAAGCTGCAATTTCATGAAGTTTATCTATATTTTCTCTTATAATCTTTTCGGCATTCTCTGAGCACGCAGTGATAATCCTTCTTACTTCATCATCAATTTTGCATGCCGTAGATTCAGAATAATCTTTTACATGTCCCATATCACGTCCAATAAATACCTCGTCATCACTTGATCCATAAATCACAGGCCCCACAACTTCACTCATACCATATTTTGTAACCATAGATTTTGCGGTTTTTGTAGCCGATTTTAAATCGCCATAAACACCGGCAGTAGTATCTTTAAACACAACTCTTTCCGCAGCCATACCGCCAAGTGCAACAGAAATCGACGTTAACATCCGATTTTTAGTTGGATAGCTATCTTCTTTTTCAGGCAAATAAAGAGTATACCCGCCTGCAAGGCCGCGAGGAATTGTAGAAATTTCTTGCACTTTACTTCTTTTATCGCAAAAATATGCAACGATTGCGTGACCTGCTTCATGATAAGCGGTTTCTTTACGTTCTTCTTCAGTAATAATTTTGGATTTTTTCTCCGCACCAAGAGAAACTTTTATTGTAGCCTCTTCAATTTCAGATTTAGTAATTTCTTTGGCTCCCCGTTTTGCAGCAAGTATTGCAGATTCATTCATCAAATTTTCAAGATCTGCGCCGGTAAATCCGATTGTGGTTTTCGCTATATCTTTTAAAGCAACGTCCACTGCCAAAGGTTTACCTTTAGAATGCACTTTTAAAATTTCTTCGCGACCCTTTGCATCGGGGTATCCAACTGTTACTTTTCTATCAAATCTTCCAGGACGAGTCAGCGCGTGATCAAGTATATCCGGTCTGTTCGTCGCAGCAATAACTATTATGCCTTCATTTGCTCCAAAACCGTCCATTTCAACAAGGAGCTGATTAAGAGTTTGCTCACGTTCATCATGACCTCCACCAAGTCCGGCACCCCGTTGGCGTCCAACGGCATCAATTTCATCTATAAATATAACACTCGGTGAATTTTTCTTAGCTTGCGAGAAAAGATCTCTAACCCTTGAAGCTCCAACACCTACAAACATTTCAACAAAATCAGATCCAGACATCGAAAAAAACGGCACGCCTGCTTCTCCTGCAACAGCTCTTGCCAAAAGTGTTTTCCCCGTTCCAGGAGGTCCTATTAGCAAAACACCTTTCGGTATTCTTGCACCTAAATTTAAATATTTTTGCGGATTCTTTAAAAAATCAACAATTTCAGCAAGTTCTTCCTTTTCTTCATCTGCGCCGGCAACATCTGAAAATAACGCCTTGCGCTTATCATCATGCAAATTCCTTGCTTTTGCTCTTCCGAATCCCATTTGACGCTCAGGATCTCCAATAGCTGTAATTTTGCGTAAAAACAGCCATCCAAAAATACCAAGCATCAAAACCGGCAATATAACAAACATAAATAAACTTGCAATCCATGAGGTATCGTTTGCTTTTATAAGATTGTAACTCATAGGCGCTTCAGGATTTTCTTTATTATACTCTTCAATATAGTCTTTTATATCACTATACATCAAATTAACACTTGGAGCGGTGTAATAAAGTGTATCCCCATTCTTTAGCGTTATGGTCATATCGCCTGAACCAAGGTTCATCTCATAATTTGTTACTTGATGATTTTTAAAATTAGCAACTATTTCAGAATAGTTATACGTCTTGGCGGGCGTCGTCAACCCTATAATTGCATAAATAAGTATTATAATTAGCGGAAGCCCTAAAAAGGCGGCTATACTTTTTAATTGCCTGTTTTTATTTTTGTTTTCCAATTTGAAAATCACTCCTAATTCCTAAATTACTATGGACCATATTTTAATTTTTAATCCGCATATTTTAAATTCATTACACCAACAAATGGTAAATTTCTATATTTTTCGTTATAATCGAATCCATACCCTATAACAAACTTATCTTTTGGAATTTTTGCCCCTACATAATCAGCTTTTATATTTTTAACTTTTCTTGATTCGGGCTTATCAAGAAGTGTACATATTTTAAGGCTTTTGGGATTTTGCTTTTCAAGTATTTTAACAACAGTATCGAGTGTAAATCCGCTTTCAAGAATATCTTCAACAATTAGAACGTCCATACCTTTAATATCGTTGCGCAGATATTTATTTATTTTTACTTCTCCGCCGCTATTTTTTGTTCCAACATAACTGCTAGCTTCCATGAAATCAATATAACAAGGGATATCTATCTTTCTAATAAGGTCAGCCATAAATAAAGTAGCGCCCTTTAGCATCCCCACAAGAACCAATTCTTTCCCTTTATAGTCATTACTAATTTCTTTACCTAACCTATTACAAATTTCATTTAAATCTTCTTTACTAAAAAGTATTTCCTCAACAAAATCCATCATCTATTTTTGCTCCTTGTAAATAATCGCAACTTTCTTAGTTTGTTTACTAACACCGTACCCTCGGGCAACGCCAACATTATCTATCCATATTACCTCATTTTTATGGGCTATAAGTGGAACCGAATCCCTTCCGCTTTGAGGAATTTTAAATTCGTTCATTAATTTTTTAACTGTTTTTGTTATATTTCGGTGAGAAAAACAAAACACATCCCCTGTCCTGCGATTCCTTATAACTGCATCGCAGGGGATTTTTTCAAAATCCAAAATATTTTTATCACTAAACCTCTTTTTGTTTTCCAAATACTCTGAAAGAGGCTTAACTTCTATTATGATATTTGTTTTTATCTCTGTCAAGAATACATTTTTAGCAAAATTGTATTTCCATTTTAAATTATTAGTGTCTTCTTTTTGATTTCTGACTTTCAAAATGCCATTTTCGCAGCTTAATTTTTTATTGCCAGGTAAATTTACTTCTCTCCCGCCTTTTAAAAGTAAATTTGTAAGTTCTACATATTTCTGTTCAGGCACGGCGCCGCTACTGATTTTTATTATTTTGGCTATAATTCTATTCCTTATGGCGCAGGGCAAATTAATAATTTTTTTAGCGTCATATTCGCACTCATTTCCACATTTTAATAAATTAAATTCTTCATCTACAACGTGCCCCAAGTACCCTTCTTCAGTACTTAAAGTGCTTAAGTTCTTACCAAGCGTTCTTTCAAAATTTTTATTTATTTCTTTGAGTTTCGGAATTATATCTAAACGAATTTTATTTCTCGTGTAATCTTTTTTAAAATTAGTACTGTCGTTTACATAGTCTAAATTATTAAATTTACAATACACCTCAACATCTTCCCGAGTAATACCTATAAACGGACGAACAATATTACCTCTTACCGGAGGTATACCACAAAGGCCTTTTAAAGACGTTCCCCGCGCAAGATTAAAAATCAAAGTTTCACAACTGTCAGAAAGTGTATGGGCCGTTGCAATTTTGGCGCTACCATATTGTAATTTTTCCTCTATTATAGAGCTAAATATATCATATCTAGCTTTTCTGCCTGCTTCCTCTATCCCTATTTTATTATTTTCTGAAAATTTAGCAATGTCAATTTTTTTAACTATTAATTTTATCCCTAACCTTTTACAAAATTCTTTTACAAAACATTCGTCCCGTTCAGATTCTTTACCTCTTAATCCATGATTTACATGAACAGCTTCAACATTAAATCTTTTATTTTTTTCACTTGCAAAAAAGTACAAAAAATGCAAAAGCGCAGTTGAATCCGCGCCTCCTGAAAATCCTACAAGCACATTTTTTACGCCACTTAGCATATCATAACGTTTTACGGTTTCATATATACTATTTAGAACTGCATCGAAAGATTTAGTACTCACTGCGCCGCGCCTCCTGAGCGGTAAATCGCATATATTCACCCTGCCAATGAAGAGGTACTGAGCGAGTTTCACCATGTCTATTTTTTGCAACAATACATTCTCCGCTATTTCTATCTTGATTTTCGTCAATTGTTCCAGATTCATAATATCCTTCGCGGTATAAAAATAGCACTATGTCTGCATCTTGCTCAATCGATCCTGAATCCCTTAAATCTGAAAGAACAGGTCTATGATCGGCCCTTTGTTCGCTTGCTCTTGAAAGTTGCGAGAGCGTAAGTACTGGAACATCAAGTTCCTTAGCCATAATTTTTAAATTTCTTGTAATTTCCGAAATCTCTTGTACGCGATTTTCTATTCTTCTGGCGCTAGACATAAGCTGCAAATAATCTATTACTACCAAATCGCACTTTCCTAAACGCCTTAATTTTGCCTTCATTTCAGGTATTGTTATACCGGTCGTATCATCTATATACATAGGCGATTTTGAAACTATGTCCCCTGCTTCTATTAATCGTTCCCATTCTTTATCGCTAAGCTTACCAAGCCTTAAAGTTTGGCCAGGGATCTGCCCTTTTGTTGAAAGTATTCTGGAAACAAGCTGCTCTTTAGACATTTCAAGCGAAAAAAACGCCACTCTCTTTTCTTTGTTTATGGCAACATTTTCAGCAATATTCAGTGCAAAGCTCGTTTTTCCCATACCAGGTCTTGCAGCCAAAAGTATAAGGTCACTTTTATTAAGGCCCA
>JAEEGL012063897.1_pt1 | contig 13857 bp, 9 predicted proteins | sample 9134231 | NCBI WGS metagenome assembly JAEEGL01 (sample SAMN16246548, study PRJNA631951) | gut metagenome | biome: gut microbiome; feature: rumen; material: fiber-attached | host: Bos | place: Iran: Karaj | collected 2018-10
GATCCGGCATGTGGCAGTGGAGGCTTCCTTGTTGAGGCGCTACGCTATGTGTGGGGAAAGCTTGAGCAAAAAGGTGCAGATCTTGGATGGCCTGAAACAGAGATCGAGGCTGAAAAGCAGAAAGTCGCCATAAAAAACTTCCGTGGCATTGATAAAGATAGTTTTTTGAGCAAAGTTGCAAAGGCATACCTTGCGATTTTAGGGGATGGTCGAGGTGGCGTTCATTGCGAAAATAGCTTGGAGAGGTTTGACAATTGGAGCGCAAAGACAGTTGAGGATATTCGTCCGGAGACGTTTGATGTAATAGTTACCAACCCGCCCTTCGGGAAAAAGCTGGCAATCGATACCACAGAAATCCTCAGTCTTTATGATCTGGGCAGAAAATGGACGCAAGAGAGTGATGGCGCTTTTGTGAAAGGAGATCTCGTCGATAAACAACCCCCTCAGTTGTTATTCATCGAACGATGCTTCCAGATGCTACGGGACGGCGGGAGGCTGGGTATTGTTCTTCTTGAAAGCATTTTCGGAATGCCAAAGTATCAGTACGTAGTTAATTATATCCGCAGTAAAGCAAAAATCCTCGCTGTAGTTACTCTTCCAGAGGATCTCTTTCAGCCTCATACACATGCAAAATGCTGTGTAATGATTTGTCAAAAATATGCGAAAGATGAAACAGCAGACACTTGCGGGGACTATGACATCTTCATGAGTGATGTAAAGTGGTGTGGACACGATAGCCGTGGAAATGTTACTTATACATACACTGAAAGCGGCGAAAAAGTCGTTCTCGATGAAATACCGATGGTTGCTGACAAGTATTTGGAGATGAGGTGAACACATGCTCGCATACAAGATGAGCAGTAGGGATATCCGAAATAACGTATTTATCCCCAAGTACTATGATCCTGAACTAAAGGAACAATTGCTACGGTTAGCAGATACCCACGATTTGTTCGTGCTTGGTGAGCTCATCGATAATATGACTATTTCTGTGCAAACGGGTCATGAGATTGGGAAAATGGCCTATGGCACAGGAAATATTCCCTTTGTCAGAACATCTGATATTACGAATTGGGAGATAAAAACGATTCCCAAACAAGGCGTATCAGAAGAGATATATCAACAGTACGCTGAAAAAGAGGATGTTCAACCGGGTGATATCCTTCTTGTTCGAGATGGCACCTATCTAATTGGGACAAATTGCTTTGTTACGGACATGGATATTCCGATGGTTTATCAATCACACATACTGAAGTTTAGAGTTAACGACCAGAGAACAATTAATCCGTATTTGCTGTTTTTGGCTTTTAATAATCCTCTTGTTCAGCGCCAAATACGGAATATGCAGTTTACTGCTGATATCATTGACACTATAGGTAATCGTTTCCGCGAGATTATTATCCCAATCCCCAAGGATACCGAGAAACGAAGCAAACTAACTGAGGCAATAAAAGCATCTCTGGAATTACGAGTTAAATACAAAGCTGCGGTTAAGCAGATGCCGTTACTGATTGAGCAAGTGTTGGACTCGAATTCACCAGAGGCATTTGACTTATTCTTTGCGCAGACTGTAAAAGAGATACTTTCAGAATTGGTGCAAGATACTACTACTTTGGAATTTGGCGGTTTTTCTGCTTTCAAAATGAAGAGCAGCCAAATTGCCAACAACATTTTTCTTCCAAAGTATTATGATCCATCAATTTCCTCCACGTTGTCAAAGTTGAATGCAAATTGTGAGCTAAAACCTATTCAGGAATTAATAGACGATGGGATTATTGCACTTTCAACTGGCGATGAAATAGGAAAAATGGCGTATGGAACAGGTGAAATCCCGTTTGTCAGGACATCAGATTTTTCAAACTGGGAGATCAAAGCTGACACGAAACAGGGCGTATCAGAAGAAATATACCAACAATACGCGCAAAAGGAAGATGTCAGAGCACAGGACATTTTAATTGTTCGAGACGGGACATATTTAGTTGGAACATCCTGTATGATCACTGAATCGGATGAAAAAATGCTTTACTGTGGTGGCCTGATCAAAATCCGAGTGCTTGACACGACTGCATTGGATCCATTTTTACTGCTCGGATTAATAAATGCCTATATTGTTAAGCGTCAGATTAGGACGAAACAATTCACAAGAGATGTGATAGATACCATGGGTCAACGTTTTAAAGAGGTCATTATCCCTATCCCTATCGACTCATATGTAAATCAAGAAATTGCAAGAAGAGTAAAAGCAATAATTGACAACAGGATCGATGCTAGAGATGCTATAACGGAGCTTGCAAGACAGATTGCATTTTAAGCGATTAGAAGGTATTGAATATATCAGGGTTTTGGACTGATTGTTTTTCTGGAGGCAGGATATGGGCTTTTTTCAGCGACTGTTTTCAAAGAAGAAGCCCGTCGTGGAGAGTGCAACGCAATCAGAAGAGCTCCAGCGCATTCGTGCGCTGGATGCTTTCATGCATTCGCTTCTCGGCGGGGATCATTTCGTCGCAAAAAGTGAATATCGTGCCACGCTCGCTGAGTATGCAGACCTTTCCACTTGGTTTCAGGTTTTGCAGAGCAGCGGGACACTGGAGGATTACTGCAAAAGGAATGGAACATCACAAGCAGAGATTACCAGCATCCTAACACGCTTGAATACCTTTGAGGCGCTGATCGATTCCCAGAATGAGTGGTATGTCAAAGCGCAGATGGTAGCGGAAAAGGACTACCTCGATACCATCCTGAAGGAATGCGACCCCAATATCCTGCTGGATGACGATCAGCGCCGAGTTGTTCTGACAGATGAGGATTACATGCTTGTGGTGGCTGGAGCGGGAGCGGGAAAGACGACGACCGTTGCGGCCAAGGTCAAATATCTCGTGGACAAGCAGGACGTGGATCCGAAGAAAATCCTCGTGATTTCCTTTACGAACAAGGCTGTCAATGAGCTAAAGCAGCGCATTATCGGGGAGCTCCATGTTGAGTGCCCGATTGCTACGTTCCATTCAACAGGCAATGCGGTGATCCATAAGCAGAATCCGGACAAGCTGAACATCGTAGACTCGAACAAGCTATACTACGTCGTACAGGACTACCTTAGGGGCTCCATACTAAGGAACGAAAGCGCGGTCAACAATCTCATTCTGTTCTTCGCCTCATATTTTGATGCCCCGTACGAAGGGAACGACCTGAACGCCTTTTTCAATCACATTGCGAAATCCAACTTTACCACCATGCGTAGTGAGCTGGATGATTTCAAGCAGCAGGTCATCGATACCAGAACAAAGAAAGCGGTTACGATTCAGAGCGAAATGATGCGATCCCATCAAGAGGTCGAGATTGCCAATTTCCTTTACCTGAACGGCATCGAGTACGAATACGAGCCGATGTACCGCTATGATATTCTCTTCGCCCGTAAACCGTACACGCCAGATTTCAGAATATGGCAGGATGGTACCGAGGCGTATTTGGAACACTTCGGCATCACTGAAGACGGAAGAAACGATCGGTATTCGGAAGAAGAACTTCAGGCATACAAAAAAGCCGTTAATGATAAGATCAGGCTTCACCGGCAACATGGGACAAGGCTCCTCTACACGTTTTCCGCGTACAAGGATCGGCGAACGCTGCTGGAGCATTTGAAGGATCAGCTTGAAGCGGCAGGTTTTGAGCTTCGCCCACGCTCCAATAAGGAAGTGATGGAGAAGCTCGTCGTTTCCGAAGAGAACAGGTACATGCGGAAGCTGGTCGCTCTGATCTGTCGTTTCATAACGAACTTCAAAACGAACGGATACACAGCGGATGAATTCAACCGCATGTACCATTCGACCCAGAATGTCCGTACCCGGCTTTTCCTGAATATCTGCAACGACTGCTATCTCGAATATGAGCGGTACCTGAAGGAAAATCAGGCAGTCGATTTCCAAGACATGATCAACGAATCCGCTCGGCTGCTCCGCGAAGTCAAGGAAATGAAGCAGAAGCTGGATTTCAGGTACATCATTGTAGATGAGTATCAGGATATCTCCCGTCAGCGCTTCGATCTCGTTACTGCTCTCCATGAAGTCACGTCAGCCAAGATCATTGCGGTCGGAGATGACTGGCAATCGATATATGCTTTCAGTGGATCGGACATCTCGCTTTTCACAAAATTCAGCGAGAAGATGGGTTACGCGGCCCTTCTGAAGATCGTGCGGACATACCGCAATTCTCAGGAAGTCATTGATATCGCTGGCAATTTCGTTCAGAAGAATACCGAACAGATCCAGAAAGACCTCATTTCCCCGAAGCACATTGAGGATCCCGTGATCGTTTACACCTATGACAGTAAGCTGAAGGATCCGAAAGGAGACAACCGCAGCGGTGCAAATTATGCGATCGCCCACGCTATCGAGATAGCGCTGGAACAGATCATGGAGTACAATCGCGCTGAAGGGAGGCCGATCGACTCCTCCATCCTACTGCTCGGGCGCTTCGGATTTGACGGCGACCGGCTGGAACGCTCCGGCTTGTTCGAATATATAGCGAGAGGCAGCCATATCCGCTCGGTGAAATACCCGAAACTCAACATTACTTTTATGACGGCGCATTCTTCGAAAGGCCTCGGCTACGACAACGTTATTGTCGTAAACGGTCGAAATGAGACATACGGATTCCCGTCAAAGATGGAAGACGATCCGGTGCTGGCATTTGTGGTCAAGGAAGACCTGTCAATTGAATACGCAGAAGAGCGGCGACTGTTCTATGTCGCCATGACCAGAACAAAGAACCGCGTGTTTTTCATTGCACCGGAGCAGAATCCTTCTGAATTCCTGCTGGAGCTCAAGCACGATTATAAGAACGTCGTTTTGAAGGGTAACTGGAATGAGGATCCCACATCAATTCCGTCCTTTAAGAAGACATGCCCCATGTGTGGATATCCGATGCAGTACCGGTATAAGGCCGCATATGGACTGCGCCTTCATATCTGCACCAATGATCCGGAAGTCTGCGGATTCATGACAAACACGCCCGCAGCAGGAAAGCTGTCAATTATCAAATGCGATCGCTGCCGCGATGGGTATCTGATTGTGAAACCGGGCAAGGACAAGACACGCTACATGCTCGGCTGCACCAACTATAAGAAAGACGGCACAGGTTGTTCGAGGATCATGACCCCGAGCTATTTCTTCGAGTACATGAACATCCCGGATGACGAGCCAGCGCCACCGATCGTTGTTCCAAAGGGCATTGATATAAAGCCAAGGAATCAAACGATGGTGCAGCCGACTCCGGCGACCAAAGAAGAGGTTGCGACGGCACCGATAATCAAGGTTCCGGAGATAAAGCCCATCGAGTATAACGGCCATGACCTGAATACCACGCTCGGACTTGTTCTCCAGACGCTTTCAGATGTGAGCCAGAAGAAGTATTATAGCACAACGATACTGATCGACGTGCTGCGAGGATCGCAGAACAAGCGAGTGCTGTCCGATGGGCTCGATGCCTGCGAAGGATACGGTAAGCTCGCTGGAGTAAAGCGCGAAGACGTTCAGTTCCTTGTGGAATGGCTGATTGAGAATGAGTACATCCGCCAGACGCGAGGCCCCTATCCGGTGCTCCATCCCACATACAACGGTGAGCACTACGGCGAGGTCATCACCCGTCAGAAGCTACAGGCACTGAAAAGGAAATTGGAGAAAACGGAATCTGTTTTGGTGGAAGAAACAGAGAATTAGCGTATGCATGGTAATACCATAGTTGAGAGGAACACATTTCTTCAGTATTTAGGGAGAATAGCAGAAAACACTATAAATGTCAGGGAGAACAGATTATGAGCGCATCATACGATAAGTATACTGTAACGCAATATTCGGTTAGTTCAATTCTTGGGTATATTGAAGCCGGGGACATTGCTATTCCGGAAATCCAGCGCCCGTTTGTGTGGAAAGGTCGTCAGGTGCGCGATTTGGTGGACTCTCTCTACAACGGCTATCCCACCGGGTACTTGATCATTTGGCAGAATCCCGATGTGAAACTGAAGGACGGAAGGGACGCCGTCGGGAAAAAAGTGCTGATTGATGGACAGCAGCGTATTACCGCGCTTATGACTGCAATCGCCGGGCACAAGATTCTCACTGAGGATTACGAAGAGAAGACCATACGGATTGCGTTCAATCCTCTGGCAAAAGATGATGAGGATCGCTTTGCCGTTACGACTCCTGCACATATCAACAGTTCTTTCTGGATTCCTGATATTTCAGAAGTGTTTAAGCCTGACTTTGACAGTTACGAGTTTGTGGATGCCTATGCAGAAAGAAATCCCGGCGTCTCAAAGAAAGAGGTCAACCAGCGGATCACACAGTTGCTCAACATCAAGAGTTGCCAAATCGGCGCTATTCTTTTGGTTCCACAGTTGGACATCAGCGAGGTCACGGAAATCTTTGTCCGCATAAACTCCCAAGGAAAACGGCTCAATGAGGCTGACTTCGCAATGTCGAAGATTGCAGCGGACGAAAAGTATGGCGGAAATGGTCTTCGCAAAGCGATAGATTACTTTTGCCACCTTGCAGTGGAACCAGCTTTCTACGCCCAACTTTCCAATGGGGACAAAGACTTTATGAAGACGGATTACGCTGGGAAGCTGCGTTGGTTGAAAGATGACCACGAAGACATCTATGATCCCGACTATAACGATATGCTCCGTGTTTCGTTCATGCACATGTTTGGCCGGGGAAAGCTCGGCGACCTCGTCAGTCTGTTGTCCGGTCGTGATTTTGGTGACCGTTCATTCAAAGAGGAAATCGCAGAAGACAGCTTTGGAAAGCTCACCGTCGGTGTAAAGAATTTCATGAACCAGTACAATTTTGAGCAGTTCGTACTGGCAATCAAATCTGCAGGGTTCATTACGTCGAGACTGCTGAACTCGCAGATGACGCTGGACTTCGCTTATACGCTCTTTCTCATTTTACAGCAGACCAGTGAAATACCGAAGATTGAGATCAAGCGTTACATTCAAAAATGGTTTGTTCTGTCGACGCTCACCAGCCGCTATATTGGCTCGCCAGAGTCACAAATGGACAGAGATTTACGTGGTATCGCTACGAAGGGCTTTAAGCCATTTCTCGAAGAGAATGAAAGTGCTCTTTTGTCGGATGCATTCTGGAAAGTTGGTTTGGCACAGAACCTTGAAACATCATCCATTTCCAGCCCATTCCTGAACACATACCTCGCCGCGCAGATTTTCTTTGGCGACAGATCTCTCCTATCCAACAGTTCCAAGGTCAGCGACCTGATCAGCGTCGCGGGCGATGTCCATCACATTTTCCCGAAAGAATATCTGAAGCAGAGCGGAATCACAGACAAGTCTCGATACAATCAGGTTGCAAACTATGCATACCTCGATACAGGCGTCAATCTTTCCGTTGGCAAACGGGAACCGAGGGATTATTTCTCTGCTGCACTTGCACAGTGCGGCTCGGGCGTCATCGAGGTTGGTACAATCACGAACGAGGATGAGTTCTGGGCAAATCTCGATACCAACTGTATCCCTCGTGAGGTCATAAACATGACCGCCGAGGATTATCCTGCTTTCCTCCAGAAGCGCCGTGCCATGATTGCAGCAAAGATTCGTGCATATTACTACAGCTTATGATCGTTTTTCTGTTCGAAAGGAGCGTGCAGATATGGAGATAGAACTGAAAGAGCAGGATATTCAGGCAATATGGCAGACTTGCGTGGAAATGGCTAACGGTGTTAGCCAACGAAGAGACGCAATGAACAATCTTTTTGTGACGCTCAATATTGCGGTCATAGCAGCAATTTCTTGGATGTGGGATGTCAAGACGGCATTCCTATGTGCTGCAGGACTGGTGATATGCGTCGTTTGGCTGCTGTACATCAACAATTTCAAGCGGCTCAATGCCGCGAAGTTTCAGATCATCTATGACTTAGAGCAGAAAATGGGCGTCAGTCCTTTCAAAGATGAATGGGACATTCTGAAGAAAACGAAGCGTTACCTTGAAGGAACAAAGCTAGAGCGCATCCTGCCGATCGCATTCGCCCTCGGGTATGCGGTTGAATTCGTGATTCTGATTTGCACAAAATAAGGAGGATCCTATGTACAATTTGTTCATCAGTCACTCGTGGTCTTATTCGGATCAGTACACCCGATTGGTTGGGCTGCTGGATGCGGCACCGTATTTCACTTACAAGAACTATTCCGTGCCAAAGGACGACCCCATCCACAATGCGCCGTATCAGTGGCAGCTGAAGGAAGCGATCCGCAGGCAGATGCAACCAGCCAGCTGCGTGATTATCCTTGCAGGCGTTTACTCCACATACAGCAAGTGGATCAACATTGAAATCGAACTCGCAAAGAGCATGAACAAAAAGATCATCGCTGTGGAACCGTGGGGAGCATCCAGAACCTCGTTAGTCGTCAAGAACGCGGCGGACGAAATCGTAGGATGGAATACAAGTTCCATCGTCCGCGCGATCAGAGGATTGTAGATGATTATAGAGGGAAAGCACAAATGACGAAGAATGAACACCGTCTCCAGCCTTATTGCGATCGGAAAAAAAGGCGCATATTGGGATTTTAAATAGGAATGGCATTCGGACATGGCTGCTCTCCTCAAGGACATCATGTGTTTTACGAATACGGTGCATGACAGGGACTGTTACATCGTCTTTGGCGTAAATGATGCCTTGGAAATCGTAGGAATGAAGGCACTGCGACGGAGACAGGCGGATATAATTGATGCATTGGACAAATTATCATTCGCGTCCGTTCATACCCCGCAGATTGCAGTTGAAACGATAATTATAAAGAGCACGGATATTGATGTGCTGATTATCTACAACACAGGACAAACTTCCGTGTACCTTAAAAGCCATATGGTAAGATGCTGGCAGGATGCATCTATACCCACAACGAAGACAGAAACACCCCCGACAACGGAAATGCGGAAATAGAATAGATGAATATCTGTGGAAGAAGCGATTCGGACTACTCTCAAGAATCCGGCTTTCATCGAGCGAGGCCAGCTGCAGCAGTTCGACATCGTTCTTGCCAATCCACCCTATGAAGGTGACCGCGCCGGAGGACATTTTCTTTGATTTTCGCCTTCAGTGAGGAAATAACAGATGAATACCATTTATGTTGTCGCTGCGATAATACAAGACGCCGATCGTATCTTGGCTACACAGAGAGGCCATGGCGATTATAAAGACGGCTGGGAATTCCCTGGTGGCAAGATCGAAACCGGGGAGAAGCCGGAAGAGGCGCTCAGGCGTGAAATCCGAGAAGAGCTAGAACTAGAGATCGAGGTTGGGACAAGTCTTTGTACGGTCGACTATGATTATCCAGCCTTCCATCTCAACATGCAATGCTTTTGGGCGACGATCAAGGCGGGAACGCCAGTCCTGACAGAACATGAAGCCGCCAGATGGTTGACGCGAACAGAACTGGAAAGCCTCGCTTGGCTTCCGGCAGACGTTGAGGTCGTTGAGCGAATCATTAGTAACACCAGCATGCAAGCAAAACTGAAAGGCTTTGCAAAAAAGAAAATTGGCTCTGATGAGATCGCGAGCTTATTTGATGTTCATTCGGATCCTGAGCTGTACCGGCAGATATCGACCTTGGAATCGGAAGGTCTTATCGCTCCGATCATGTCATCCGGGACGAACGGAAACCGCGTACACCCAATATTTCTTAAATACCGGATCACCCTTCGTGAAGACTATACCGGCGTACTGGAAGAGATTGCAGTCCTTCATCCCTTGCTGACAAAATCCGAATATTTACAGAGAAATCCGGGGGAATATGTAAAGCACAAGGACGCAATCCAAAAGCTGAATGCATATCTTTTCAGAGAGCGTTCGACCATTCCCGTATCCAGGAAAGAGCGCTCATTTGCGGTTTTCGGCGAAGAAAAGCAGCTTGAGGACAGTTCCATCAAAAGCCTCCTGCTACACCTCGGCCTGACGCCAACAGTTCTTCACTATTATGACACCCCGGAATACTGCTTCAACGATTATATTCCCCAACGAAAGCCATATATGACGCTGCTGATCTGTGAGAACAAAGATATCTGGTTCAATATTCGCCGCCGAATGTACGAAGACGGGTGCCGAGAAATCTTTGGTACGCCGATCGACGGCGTGGTCTGCGGCAACGGAAATAAAGTCAGTGAATCCGGCGCACTTGAAGCATATACGAGTTTCCTGGGTGCTGGGGAGATACGGTATCTGTACTGGGGAGATATAGACTGCGCAGGCTTCGATATCTACCTTTCGGCTTTAAAAAACAACGTTGGACTGTCGATAAACCTGTTCACAGAGGCTTATTGTGAGATGATCAGGCTTTCGGAAGGCCGGAGCATTCCGGACAGCAAGGATGGACGCAACCACAGAGGAGATTACAGGGAAGCATTGGGCATCTTTCCTGCTGAGATGCGTGAAAAGATCCAGGGTCTCCTGAATCAAAACAAGCGTCTCCCACAGGAGATCGTCAATTATGAAGGCTTGCTGGAATACATGAGGTAGGTGCGAATGGGGCTGAAACCAGATCTCGCGGAGCTGCTGTCAGGCTTTGAAAAACGGATGAAATTCGTAAATATCCCACGTTTTCTAATGGACTATCCTTATAAGGACAACATTAGGGCCATGATCCCTGACAGAGAAGTACTGGACAATCTAATCGTCGCTGTGCTTGTCTTCATCAAGGAGAGGACCCTTGGAAGCGAGCAGCGATGCACACTTGAAAACGTCGCAGACTTTCTTGCTGACCTTTCTCCTGTCCTGCCGGCAGATTGCAGTATTACGGCGGAGGAGCTTGCCAGATTCATTGTGGTTGACGTACTGCAAAAGGGCGGTGTTCTGACAAACTACAAGGTTTTTTGCCCTGAACGGGAACAGTTCGAACAAATGCCGATCCGCCTGATCGAGGAAGATTCCGGTACTTATCATTTGACGGATGACGCTTTCGACTATCTGTTTCGCTCAAAAGAGATCGAATCGGAGTTGGATTATTCAGTGACCCGCTTCCGGATGGCGGAGTACATGAAGCGCAACAACTACACGGAGGCGCTGGATCAGAGCCGTGAGCTCGTCAGCAAAATCCGCAATATGAAGGTCAGCATGGACGACTTTATGCGCCGCTGCCGCGAAAACATCGCAAGGATCTCCGTGGACCAGTATGAAGCCGTCATAGGCCGCGTTCGCAGCCTACTGGAAACGGAATATGAAGAACTGAAAATGATCCAGGACAACGCCAGGACAAGAGCAGAGGATCTTTCCAAAGCCCTGAGCAGCGGCGTTGACGCTGAAAATGTGTTGAAGCATCGTCGCGCTTTGGCGGAGATCATAAGAAACATACAGCTTACAATCGAAGAGCAGCGTAGCCTTATCAACAGAAAGATGGCCATGTCAGTGGCATACCGGAGCGTCCTCAGCGACAGCTATGCCATGACCCGCTTTGAGCGGCTGAGCTTTGACCGGGACATCATGTCGAAACTGAGAAATGGTGAACTTCCCCTTGTCTCGGCATCGGCGTTTCTGCTGTTTCCCCTCACAACTCCGGAGTTTGAAAAGCGGTTCAGCTTGGAAAACCTGTACGCCATACAGAATAGGATTTCGGAGCTTGAGTACGAATCGCCGATGGAGTTCGGTGAAGATACCGCAGAGGAAGACCCCGTACAAACGCGTAACGAACGTTTTCTTGGAATATGCCGCGCGCTGTTTTCATTTCTGAAGGGGCGGGATTCCTTCAGGATCAGCGAATTTGTTGCCTCGCTTTCAGACGAGCTGCTTTACGATTTTTGTAAGGAAAGCGCCCTCCCGCAGGTGATCCTGGGTCTGTATGCCCTGCAGAATGTTTCCATATCCGACTGGAAAGATTCAGTGGAAATGATCGTCCCACCGGTGGGTGAATTTGAACTTCCCTGGTGTCTGAGCGAACTGCCACCGGACCTGTTGGCGTTCGACAGCTTTGCGATCACAAACCCAGAAGGCGCGCGAGAGTTTTCCTTTTCCGTCAGACACGACGGTCAGCAGAACAGGATCAGCATGTCGGATTTTTTGATCGAGGTGAAACGATGAAGAGACAGACGGTGGAGGTTTTCCACGAACTCATGAAAAAGGGATGGGTCGACCGCAGTGAAACCCCCGAGATCTGGCGTTATCTCGAGGATCCGGAATTGCTTGAGGAAATGGACGTTCTGAAGGCCGGTATCGGTTTTGATATTCTTCGAAGAGGAGATAGGGTCTATCTTATCCCAACGCAGGATAACGACCTGTTCCTCAAAAATAACGTGGATTTCCGCAAGGATATCAGCGCCGACAACGAGGTTCGGACCCGGGACATCTATTTGATGAATTATCTATCCATTTTCCTCATCTATGTGTTCTATCATGGGGAAGGCGCGGATCCGAAGTGCCGCGAATTCATCTCTAAGGAAGATCTCGTCAAAGAGTTTTCCGATCACTGCAAAGCCTGTATAGGCAACGCGGAATCTGTGGACGGCCGGACAGACTACGCGGAGAACTTTGTCCAGCTTGCAAATGCGTGGCTTTCGAAGACGGAAGGGATCCAGGAATCTCGCAAGTTTGGGGAGAAATACGGTGTTCTTAACCGTCTGCTCATTAAATTCAACAAAGAACACGACGATTTATTCCGAGAGGAAGCCGGGATCATCCGGCCCTCAAGAAAGCTCGATGATCTTATCCCCTACTTTCTCAGAAAGGACCGGATCGAGGAGATACAGGGCTGGATCAGTGAGGTGAATGCACATGCCGCAGATCAGTAAGATTCGGATCGTCAATTTTCAGTATAACGATGGGAAACGGCTGATCGCGGACGAGCTGTTCGATTTTGCCCGTGGAGACAAAGGGCCTTCGGACGTGCTGATCAACTTGGCTAACGGCGGAGGAAAATCCGTTTTGGTCCAACTGATCATGCAGCCGATCATTCCCAGGGCCAAGGTCGCCGGAAGACGTATTGAAAGTTTCTTTACGAAGTCGACCGATCACTGTTTTGTCGTTCTCGAATGGTCGCTGGATAACAGCAAAACAAAGCTGATGACCGGCATCGCCATGGCTGCCAGCGATGCAACAGGCGATCCTGACGCAGAACGTGGCTTCCGAATCAAGTACTATACGTTTCTTTCCCGCTACTCAGATTACAGGGGAAACTGCAACATCATAAGTCTTCCCTTCTCGATGAAGGAAAACGGAAGGTTTGTTCCGGCAGGCTTTGACGATATTCGCAATCTTTCCCGTAGAGCCGGCAGCGAGCTGATTCGTTTTTCTTCCGATGATAGTGTGAAGTGGCGGGAGCAACTCGAAGAATACGGCATTTTTCAGGATGAATGGAAGGTCATTGAGGAGCTCAACTCCAATGAGGATGGACTCAGCAAGTATTTCAGCATGAAGAAAACCTCCGATGCTGTCATAGACCAGCTGATCCTTCCCCGTATTGAAGAAAAGCAGCATCGATCCGCATCGTCCGACGATAGTTCCCTCGAAACGATGCTCATCTCTTATGCAGAGCAATTCAGCCGTCAAAAAGACACTGTCCGGGAACGGGAGATCCTGGCCGGTTTTTCCGAGAGTTTAAAAACGGCCAAGGAACAGACAGAGAGGCTTTGGTCAGATAAGGATGCTCTTGACCAAAGCATCGGAGCGCTCTTCTCCTTCCACGATGCGCTGAAAAGTGAGATCGACAGCAAAAAAGCGGACGTCGCGGCGCTGCAGTCAGAGCAGACTCGACTGCGGGCAGGGATCACGAAGATCCAATGGGAAAAGGCTTCCGCCGAATACTACTCAGCGGAAAAAGCGTTTCATCTGGAGATCGAACGATACCAAAAGGCGGAAGCAGAA
>JAEEGL014414832.1_pt1 | contig 13857 bp, 6 predicted proteins | sample 9134231 | NCBI WGS metagenome assembly JAEEGL01 (sample SAMN16246548, study PRJNA631951) | gut metagenome | biome: gut microbiome; feature: rumen; material: fiber-attached | host: Bos | place: Iran: Karaj | collected 2018-10
ACGCCGGAGGAACTCCCCAAGTGCCTGGACGCCTTCGACTTCGCGCATGCGCCGGAGCTTGTCCGCGAGGCCGAAACGCATTTCGTCACCTGGCCGGAGTCGCCTTTGCGCTTCAGCCAGGAGCGCATGGCCGCCGTGCTGCTGAGCAACGTGGTCTATCCGACTTACTTCTGCGGCAAGAACGTGCGCCACCACACCCCCGGCCGACTCTGGAATTCCCTCTACACCTGGGACTCCGGCTTCATCGGACTCGGGCTCCTTGAAATCGACACCCTCCGCGCCGTCGAAAACCTCAATGCGTACCTCACCACGCCTGGCGATCCAGACAACGCATTCGTCCACCATGGCTCGCCCGTCCCTGTACAGTTGTACCTGCTCTACGAACTCTGGAACCGCACTTGCGACCGCGAACTTCTCGCATACTTCTATCCGCGCGCCAAGCAGATGTACGACTACCTCGCCGGACATGACGAGCGCTCCACTATCCTGAAGCACTCCAAGGAACCCGCCGTCTGCACATGGGACTACTTCTACAACTCCGGCGGGTGGGACGACTATCCGCCCCAGCACTTCGTCCACGAGACCCACCGTCTCACCGCCATCCCATGCGTCGGAACCTCACATGTCATCCGCTGTGCGAAGATGCTCCGCACTCTGGCAGTCATTCTTGGGCAAGACACGACAGAATACGACAACGACATCCAACGATTCACCGAGACGCTCCAGACCTATGCTTGGGACGAGGAGTCCGGATTCTTCGGCTACGTGGACCACGACACCACTGGCAATCCCATCGGCATCCTCCGCCACGAGTCCGGACAGAATTTCAACTGCGGTTATGACGGCGCGATGCCGCTGGTCGCCGGTGTCACCACGCCCGCCCAGGAGGAACGCCTTTGGGGCGCCCTCCAATCCCCCGAACACTTTTGGTGCCGCGCCGGACTCTCCACCGTGGACATGGCCGCGCCATATTTCCGCACCGACGGCTATTGGAACGGCTCGGTCTGGATGCCCTACCAGTGGTTCTTCTGGAAAACCGCGCTCGACCACGGTCAGGCGGACTTCGCCTGGCGAATCGCGGAGCGTGCGCTTGCGCTCTGGGAGGAGGAGGTCCAGGCCTCGCACGCCTGCTACGAGCAATTCTCCATCAGCTCCGGCCGTGGCTCCGGCTGGCACCACTTCGGCGGTCTCTCCGCGCCTGTCCTCGCTTGGCATGCAGCATATTATGTGCGGGGAACCATCACCCACGGTTTCGACATCCTACGCAGAAACTGCCAGGTCACATCCGATGGGCTCTCTGCCGAACTCGAAATCAGCGGTCGTAAAGGCGACTTCGCCACCCTTGTCGCCAATCTCGGCGGAACTTCTTGCACCGCAGAATACAACGGAGTGCCCTGCCCCGTGGCCACTCGCCGTCCTGGCATCTTCGAAGTCACTTTGCCCAAAGCCACAGCCGGAAAACTTGTCCTGCGCAAGTAGAGTTCCGCAAACCAAATAGGACCATGTACATAATTTGACGGTCTAATTTCACCTCCAGGCATAAGCGTGATTTGCCTGCTGCCCAAGGGGATCCAAGGCCAGTTCAGCCATTCACAGAAGAATTTGCAAAAAATCGTCTTTTGGGAAACGGAAAAACGAGATTGTTTTTGACCGAAGCACCCTTAAACGGCCTCAGGGTGGCCTAGAATCGCAAGAAGGTGCTTTCAGGGATATATACCCATAGAAGGCATAAAGTCCCGAAAACGGGCCTTTTCCACAATGCCGCATTGTGGAACGATGACATTGGACAAACGTGGACATATTTCCTATCAGGAGACTGCCCACGCAATTCCTAACTCATCGCTATAATTCCTTTCTTAAAATGACAATTGACAATCATCAAAATATCAAGCAAAAACTGCCGTCACGGCAGACAGAACTGCAAATCCATGCTAACTTTACAATGGTGCATTTACTTCGTATCTGTTGTTTTTTGTCACTTGCCCTAACATAAAAGGCAGATATGCACTATTTTAGCCCCCTGCAGAAGTTTCCCACAAAAGTTCGCACATTACCGAAAAATGTCTAAGATATTCGACAACATCGAGATGACCTTCGAGAGCGGCCTAAAGGCCATTCTCTCAAACCTCGGTGTCAAAAGAGCCGACTTCTGCGTAGGCTACTTCAACCTTCGCGGATGGAAGTTGGTTGCAAACAATATTGATACGCTTGTTGGTGATGATGTCTATGAAAAGGACGCTCAAGGTCATGCGGCGAAAGTACATCGCGTCTGTCGTTTGCTGATAGGCATGCATCGCCAGCCCGCAGAGTTGGTTCGGGAAATGTTTGCTGCAGACGACATGCGGAGGGTGGACAATACGCAGGCGGTAGCATGGAAACAATCGGTTCTATCCGATCTGCGGCGGCAGTTGACGATTGGCTTGCAGACAACTGAGGATGAAGCAGCATTGCAGAAGCTTAAGGCACAACTTGAAACCGGCAAGGTCGTCGCGAGATTACATCTTCGCTATCCGTTGCATGCCAAACTATATCTTGCACATCGTCCAGATGATACATCCAACCCTGTGATGTCGCTCATGGGATCCAGCAATCTGACTTTTAGCGGTTTGATGCGAAACGGGGAGTTAAACGCGGAATTCGGAGACCCAGATGACGGGCGCAAGTTCGACAAATGGTTTACGGAGCGTTGGAATGATACATTCAGTCTCGATATAACACCAGATCTTATCAAGGTGCTTGACGAGTGTTGGGCGTCGGAGAACAAGCCCACGCCTTACGAGATATACTTGAAGATCATGTACAATCTCAGCCGCGAGGCAAGAGGAGGTGTTTCTGAATTTCATTTGCCGCCTCCATTTAACATAGACCTTTATGAGTTCCAGAAGACAGCAGTCAAGCTCGTTTTGCGCCATTTGAAGAAACGGAGCGGCGCGATGTTGGGCGATGTCGTAGGACTAGGCAAGACCATTACGGCCTGCGCGGTAGCGAAGTACTACGAAGCGGTCGAGGGTTTTTCCTCTTTAATCCTTTGTCCGCCAAATTTGATCGACATGTGGAAGTCCTACGCGCGTGACTATGACCTCAAGGTCGAAATCCGGTCTGTGGCAAAGCGATTTGACGCCAAGCGCGAGCGTTTCTTCCGTCTGGTCATCATCGATGAAAGCCACAATCTGCGCAACTCCGGCGGTAGCCGCTATGCGATGATACGTGACCTTCTTCAGTATCAGAAAAATGATGTTTTGCTCCTGACGGCAACACCTTATAATAAAGATTACAGTGACATTGCCGCACAACTTCGCCTTTTTCTCAGTCCTGACGCGGACTTGGGCGTTCGGCCGGAACGTGCTATCGCCGCCCAAGGAGGTGAGCAGGGTTTCGTCCAGTCGTTTCCGGACATGCCGCTTTCAAGCATTCGCGCATTTGAGAAGAGCGGAAGTCCCGATGATTGGCGTGACCTGCTGAAGCTTTTCCTTGTCAGAAGAACGCGCACGTTCATCAAGAACAACTACGCGCTTTCAGACGAGACAGATCCTTCCCGCAAGTATCTGCCAAGCAAGATCGGCGGCGCGAGAAACTATTTCCCGGACCGAATTCCCAAATCGGTCAAGTTTACGACAAAACCAGGCGATCAGTTCGAGAGCCTCTATTGTGAAGAGATGATGGACTTGATGGGGTCTTTGAAATTGCCGAGATACGGACTTGTGAACTATCTTGATCCCGCAAAACAGGCCAGCGCCACGACTGCAGACAAGCACGTTTTTGAAAGCCTTTCGTCTGCAGGGAAGCGGCTCATGGGTTTTTGCCGCAGCAATTTCTGTAAGCGTATGGATTCAAGCGGTGTTGTCTTTCTCATGTCGCTCTACCGTCACGCCGTCCGCAACGCAATGTATCTCCATGCAATCAAGAATGGACTCGACTTGCCCCTGCGCGTTGGCACGGAACTCGACGAAGGTTGGATGGAGGAAGAAGTGGACGGAGAAAGCATCCTTGAGTTTCCGACGCTTGAATCGGTGTACACCAAGCGCGGTGTAGATGCATACGAGCAAGTAAAAACAGAGGGCGGAGGAAGTGTAAGGTGGATTTCGCCCACCTATTTCAAGCCGTCGCTTGCCCGTGCGTTGAAATCTGACCTCAAGACGATTATCGCAATGATCGAGAAGTGCAGCGTTTGGCATCCGGCGGAAGATGAGAAGTTGAACGCACTGCAGAAGCTTTTGGAGAAAGACCATCCCTCCGAGAAGGTGCTTGTCTTCACGCAGTATTCCGATACCGCACGCTATATCGCAACGCACCTGAAATCACGCGGTCTAGCAAACGTGGTGCAGGTTGACGGCAACACGCCCGATCTGGTCGAGCAGGTGCGTCGCTTCTCGCCGGTCTCCAACAAGGTTTCACCAGTTCCGCCGACGGAGTCGCAGACCCGAATTCTCGTCACAACCGACGCGCTTTCCGAGGGACAGAACCTTCAAGATGCGCACATCGTCGTCAACTACGACCTGCCATGGGCAATTATCCGCCTCATTCAGCGTGCCGGTCGTGTTGACCGAATCGGACAGCGTTCGGAGAAGGTGTGGTGCTATTCTTTCTTCCCGCAGGAGGGCGTAAACGAGATCATCCGCCTTACGAATCGTCTCAACGCCCGCATCAATGCCAATGCAGAGGCCGTCGGCTCAGATGAAATCTTCTTTGAGGGCAACCATCAAAATCTGACCGACATCTTCAACGAAAAGGCTGGTATCCTGGATGAAAAAGAGGATGGTGAAGTGGACATCGCCTCGCAGGCTTACCAAATTTGGGAAGAGGCGACAAAGAACAACCCCTCCCTCGCCAAGCGCATTATGTCGCTTGCCGACGTCGTCTATTCCACCAAGCCGTCCGAAGGACGCGGCGAGGGGGTGATAACCTACGCCCGAACGCGGAACGACAATGACATCCTCTCCTGGATCGCCGCCGACGGCACCGTGAAGACGCAGTCGCTTACAGCCATCTTCGAGGCCCTTTCCTGCACGCCCAAAACGCCGACGCTTGCCCCTCTCGCCAACCACCATGCGCTTGTCGCCCAAGCCCTGAAGGAAATCACGCTCGATACTGGCAAGGCCTCTCTGGGTGTTTTGGGCGGCAAATCGACGACGCGCTGGAAGGTGTTCAACCTTCTCCAGAACAGGGCGCGCGAAGATCATGGGACGCTTTTCGAAGCGCAGTCCAAGGCCATTGCCAACGAAGTGTTCATGTACCCCTTGCGTGAATCCGCCAAAGTGGCGCTCGGCAAGATGTTCGCAAGGGGCGAAAGCGCGGATGACATTCTCCACCTCGTGGAAGAATACCACGTCAACAACGAGCTGTGCGCTCGCCCCGCCGATGAAGACGGCACGGGATCCGGCGATGTCGCGCGCATCATCTGCTCGCTCGGATTGAGGGAGGAATAGGAAAAAATGGACAAGAAGCAATTCTTGGATTTTCTCGCCGCCGACGATTTTGCCGCGCTCTTCAACGAGGCGGGCTGGAATCGCCCCGCCTCGAAGCGCCCGTTCCGCTACGAAATTGGCGGAGAAACGTTCGTCTTCAATGAGGTTGCCGAACTTTTCGTTCGCGTGTTCGTGTGCGAGGTGGACGCCCTGCCGCAGACCGCCGTGCGCAACGCCCTCGATACCCGGCTTCGCAAGCTTGGCGATTCCTACATCGCCATCTTCGTGAAGAAGGGCGAGCCGATGCATCACCTCTGGATGGTTCCCGTGAAGATGGCTGACAAGCGTTCGCTTGTACGCATTGAATATCAGGAACGCGCACAGGCGGAATTCCTTTTCGGCAAGTTTCAGCAAATCCAATTCCCAATCGGTTCAACGCCAAGCGCGGTGGACGTCCTCGACCGTATCAACAAGGTGTTCCAGGTCAACTCCACCGACGTCACCAAAAAGTTCTACCGCGAGTTCCGCATCAAGCACAACGCCTTTGTGAAGGGCATCCTCGGTATCATGGACAAGTCGGACTGCGAATGGTACGCGTCCGTCATGCTGAACCGCCTGATGTTCTGCTACTTCATCCAGAAAAAGGGCTTTCTTGACCTCAACCCAAACTATCTCTCCGACAAGCTTGCGGAGGTGCAGGAGAAAAAGGGCGAGGACAAGTTCTACGGCACCTTCTACAAGGACTTCCTGCGCGTCCTTTTCGCGGATGGACTCAACAAGCGCAAGCATAGCAAGGCGTTTGAGGATAAATTCGGGCGCATCCCCTATCTGAACGGCGGCATGTTCGAGGTGCACAAGCTGGAGATGAAGTACCCCGACATCGACATCCCAGACAGCGTGTTCGAAGATCTCTTCGCGTTCTTCGACCAGTGGCGCTGGCACCTCGACACTTCCATCACCGCCTCTGGCAAGGACATCAACCCAGACGTGCTCGGCTACATCTTCGAGCAGTACATCAATGACCGTGCGCAGATGGGCGCCTACTACACCAAGGAGGATATTACCGAATATATTGCCCGTAACACGCTCGTGCCGTGGCTCTTCAACGAGGCGGCGAAGAAGTCGCCCGCCGCCTTCAAGCCAAATGGCTTCGTGTGGCAGTTTCTCCGCGAGTCCGCCGACCGCTACATCTTCCCCGCCATGCGCAAGGGTGTTGACCTGCCGCTTCCTGACGAAATCGAGAAAGGCGTGGCGGTCGAGCCGCAGGAGACGCTTCGCGCCCGTCGTGCCGACTGGAATAAGCCCGCCGCGCCCGAACACGCCCTGCCAACCGAAATCTGGCGCGAGACGGTCGCGCGTCGTCAGCGCTGCCAAGAACTTCGCCGCAAGATTGCCACTGGCGAAATCACGGACATCAACGACTTCATCACCTTCAACCTCGACATCCGCGCCTTCGCCGAAGATTTGCTCTCCCATACGTCCGACCACCTCTTCGTGCGCCACTTCTACGACGCGCTTTGCCGTGTGACGGTCCTCGACCCCACTTGCGGATCGGGGGCGTTCCTCTTCGCCGCCCTCAACATCCTTGAGCCACTCTACGAAATCTGCCTCACGAGGATGCAGGAGGATTGGCCCGACAAGTTCAAGGACGAACTTGCCGCGCTCAAGACGAAATACCGCGGCAATCTCAAGTACTGCATTTACAAGAGCATCATCCTCCGCAACCTCTACGGTGTCGATATCATGCGCGAGGCGACCGAAATCGCCCGCCTGCGCCTCTTCCTCAAGATGGTCGCCGTGGTCGATGTGGACGACATGGCGGACAATCTCGGACTCGACCCGCTCCCCGACATCGACTTCAACATCCGTTGCGGCAACACGCTCGTCGGCTTCGCCAATCCGCAGGGCGTGAAGGACGCGATTCTGCCGCCTGACGAACTCGCGCTTGAAACGGAAGCATACGACAAGGTTGAGGCCAAGGCCGCCGACATATCCGACATCTACGAACGCTTCAAGACGCTACAGCAGACGGCGGAAGGTTCTCCCGAGTTCTACGACGCGAAAAAGAAACTTAACGCGAAACTCGCCGCGCTTAACGACGAACTTGACCGCGCCATGGCGCATCGCCAGTACAGCATCGATCCAGATACCCTGCTAGGCAACAAGGAATTACAGGATTGGAAACGCAAGACGCAGCCGTTCCACTGGTACTCCGAATTCTACGGCATCACTGTCGCCAACGGCGGCTTTGATGTCATCATCGGAAACCCGCCGTATGTGGAATACAGCAAAATTGATGACTATAAAATCATAGGATATACGACGGAAGAGTGCGGCAATTTGTATGCTTATGTAATGGAGAGATGCTATTCCTTAAGTAGTGCAACAACACGACTTGGCATGATTGTTCCAATCAGCTGCATTGCAACTAACAGGATGGATAGTTTGCGGCTTTGCTGGCAACAACAGCAACTTACTTCACACATTAGTTTGTATTCCGCAGATGCTCATCCGTCAATTCTTTTCAATGGGGTAAAATTTCGACTTGCAATTGTCTTGCAACATAAAGGAGAATACGAGTTCTACACCACTCATTTTCAACGATGGTATCCTCCATTCCGAGATTATCTATTCCAAAGTGTTTTATACACGCAAATGCCAAAGACACTTATTCAAGGTGGCCTTTTACCCAAATTGATATCACCAGTCCACGCAGACATTTATCGAAAGGTATGCTTGTCAAAGAAGAAGCTTTCAGCTTTTCTCGTCCCATCCAGCGAATTTACGGTATATGCACATCGTATAGTTGCTCAAGCCGTAAAAGCTTTCAATTTTGTGCCCTACTTTTGCAATTCACGTGATGGCGAAAAAAAGTCTGAAGACTACAAACCATTTCCTGTATCTACAAAGTCGCATCAAGAGGCTCTATGCGCTGTATTGAACAGCAATCTGTTCTATAGTTGGTTTGTGTCATATTCCGATGTGTACCATTGCGGGCGGGAGATTATTCTGGGGTTTCCCACCGATTTGGCAGCTCTATCTTCGCTTCTTAAAGCCGAGATTCATTTAGTCGTTAATCGCTATATGCAAGACATCTTGACAAACAAAGTGCGTCGAGAAGTTCCATATAAGAATACGGGTGTCGTCGTCTATGACGAATTTTATCCTCGCAAGTCCAAACCCATCATTGACGAAATCGACGAGTTGCTGGCGAAGCACTACGGCTTTACGGAAGAGGAACTCGACTTCATCATCAATTACGACATCAAATACCGCATGGGCGACAGGCTCAACGACGGAGAAGAATAGGAGGCCACTTTATGGCAAATACTGACGAGCCCAAACAACAGACTGGTGAAAACATCGCAACAGCTGATGAGCGCTATTACGTTTACGCCGAAGATTACCATCTGGATGCCGAAGGAAAGATTGATGGAAGAATAGAAAGTGAAGATGATCATCCTCTTGAAAAGGAAAAGATTTCTTCGTTAAAACATCGGTATGTTCATTCATTCTTTTCGAAGAACACCTTTAAGCATATTATGGTGCTGACAGGTGCTGGCACTTCGAGAGATTCAGGAGGAAAGACAAGAGAGGATCTTTGGGATTCGTGTAAAGAGGCTATTGATATTCTCACCGCGCATTTTGATGAAGACGCACCAAATTTCGAATCTGAGAAGAATATAGAGGAATTGTTGTCCTATGCCGAAAAATATACAGTATTGAGGCCTAAGAACATAGAATTGGCGCAATGCATCTCGGATTTGAAGGAGGCTATCAAGGCGGCATGCATACTGAAGGCTTCGGATGGATGTAGCCCCCATGCTGAGTTTCTTCGAAAGCTTACCGCGAGAAAGGCCAGTCTTCCCCGTGTTGAAATATACACCTTGAACTACGATACTTTATTCGAACAAGCGGCTAACGAGTCTGGCATGATTGTCATTGATGGTTTTTCTTTCTCACTTCCTAGAACGTTTTCGGGGAGAAACTTTGACTTGGATATCGTCAGCCGAGAGCGCCTGCGCTTGAAGGGTGAAGAAAACTTTATTCCGAATGTGTTCCACCTGATTAAGCTTCACGGTTCTGTGGATTGGTATCGGGAAAATGACAAAGTGGTGCAAAGTGAAAGATGCGAGGGAAAAGAACCGGTAATGATTTATCCCTCATCAGAAAAATACGAGGCATCGTATGAACAGCCTTATTTCGAGATGATGTCAAGATTTCATATGGCGCTTCGCAAGGAAGAGACTCTATTGATCATACTTGGCTTTGGCTTTTCCGATAGGCACATTAATAATGCCATCGTGGAAGCTGTAAACCAGAATCCAAGCTTCCATTTATTGATTGTTGACTATGGGAGAGAACAAGAAGGCGAACGCTTCATAGACTTGGCTGCGTATAAAACGCTATTTAAGCAGTTGGGGCCCAAGATTAGTCTCGTTCAGGGATCTTTTCGAGAGTTCGTTGAAGCACTTCCATTGAATACTGCTTACATCGTTGATTCTGGAAACAATCCCAAAGCGGGGGGCGACGCCAATGGTTCTCCAGCCATTTGATTCTACGCATTTTCTGGGCTATGTGAATGTCGTTACGCCGCAGAATGTTGGCATTCATTTCCCTTCGGCGAGCCTTCTTGCTCCTTTCCGGCATGAGGGTTGCGCTTTTGAAGGCGGAAATGTCGGCGAGTTTGTGATTATCGAGGGCGACAGGTATGGTTTTCTGGCTAAGATAACAGAATTGCAGTTGCCTGATAGTGAGCGTAGAATGTTAAGTGAGAAAGCGGTCCATGAAGACGATTCCGTCTTTCACCCGATTGCAAAAGCCGAGTTGCTGTTGTCATTCTCTATTTCAGACCCTGAAAATGTTGAACGAACCATTTCCCGCTTTCCGGAGATAGGGGCAAGAGTTTACGCCTCTTCTCCAGATTACATAAAAAGATTTACGACGCGCTTCGGCGAACGATCCGATTCATCTTCGTTGACTGCTCAACTAGGAGAACTTGTTTCAAATGGCGCCGCCTGCAATCCGTCTCTGAATTCTTTGTTTGGACGACATTGTGCGGTTGTCGGAACAACAGGTAGCGGAAAAAGCTGGACAGTCGCAAGGCTCATAGAGACACTTTTGTCGCAAACAAGCAACCATATTATTCTTTTTGATCCTACCGGCGAATATTCTTCGTTTAACAAAAAAGCCGATGTGACAATCTCAAAGATCGTTGGTGAAGAGTGTTGTTTCCCCTATGAACACTTGAAGATTTCTGATTTATTTTGCTTGCTTCGTCCCACCGCGCAATCACAACGCCCGATACTTATGGAAGCGATTCGATCACTCAAAACGGTCAGGCTCGCGACAAAAGAGGGGATATTAACTGATTACATCAACAACGGCATGCTTGAAAAACAATCCAAGCCAAAGTCGCATGTGTTAAAATATCAGTGGGAGCACAAGGCTGAAATAGATGACATATTCTGTGACTTTGACATTTCAAAATTATGCTTTCAGATTAACAATGAATGCGTGTACTCAACTGACACTAACAATCCCCAAAACTGGGGGCAAAGAGATAATAAGACCTTTGATTATCAATCCTCATTGAAGTTTAGAATAGGCGAACTGATAAATTCTAACGATTTTGATGGATTATTCAATTTCCGACATCAAAATTCCGCTGCTTCAATGCTTGAATTGTTTGAGAGTTTCTTGTCTAGTAATTCAGCGCAGCTGCTACGGCTTGACTTTTCAAAAACATCTTCAGCTTTTAATGCGCGTGAGATAGTTGCGAATGCGATAGCAAAACATTTCTACGACCTGGCTAAAACCGGCCGTTTTAAGACAGCCCCCGTTATCGTTGTTTTAGATGAAGCACATCTGTTTCTTAACAAAAGTTTGTTGGATGCAGAACAAACCATTATGCCGCTTGATGCCTTTGATTTGATAGCGAAGGAATGCAGGAAATTTGGGTTGTATGTCTGTCTTGCAACTCAAATGCCGCGAGACATTCCGGTTGGGACATTAAGCCAAATGGGAACCTTTATAGTCCATAGGTTGATCAATGAACAGGATAGACGTGTAATAGAAACGGCCTGCTCCTCTGCGACGCGATCCGCATTGGCATATTTGCCAGTTTTAGGTGCAGGCGAGGCCCTTCTCACCGGTGTCGACTTTCCAATGTCTGTTATGTTGAGAATTCGAAAACCGTCAATTCCTCCGCAGTCAAATACTCCGCCATTATTAGGGAAGTCTATTTGTTGACAAGTTCGGATGGCATGACATACTTAGGGGCGCAACATGGATGACTCTCTAACTGCCGCATGGGCGATAAGTTCAATGAAGGAGACTAAGAATGAAAATCAATAATTCTGAAGGTGTGGCGAGAGGCAGCGGCATGAAGGAGATGGAGACGATTCCAAAAGACTTTTCAACGGCGGTCAAGGACATCAAGCTTGCGATTCTACAGGCGCGGGCGAAGGCCGCCCGTCTTGCCAACGCCGAGGCGCTGAAGTTGTACTTCTATGTCGGCGGGTACATCTCGAAGAAGACGCGCAATGCAAAATGGGGTTCTGGCGCGATAGACGCCTTGTCGAACCAACTACAGGCCGAGTTGCCAGGGTTGCGGGGATTCTCTGCAGCGAACATGAAGTATATGCGTATTTTCTTTGACGAGTGGGCAAAATGGTTTGAGATTCGTCACTTGCCAAGTGACGGAAATTGTCAGACGGCGTCTGACGAAAATGCCTTAGTGCCAATTCATCACTTGGCAAGTGACGAATTGACGGAGGAACAGGTTGCGGCTTTTCTATCAGTTGGTTTTACGCATCATAGGGAAATACTGAATAAGTGTGCCACCTATGACGAGCGTTGGTATTACATCCTTTCGTGCGCGAAAGCCTCTTGGACAGTCGGGCAACTACAACAGCACCTTCGCGCCGACGACTATCACCACATTGGTGCATTGCCTAACAACTTCGGGAAAACGCTTTCTCCTATGGCGCTGGCGACAAAGGCGGTACGCTCGTTCCGTGACGAATATCTGCTGGAGCTGGTCAATCTCGACAATGTGGATGCCGTTCACGATCAGGACATTGACGAGCGTGTGCTGTCGAAGGAACTTGTCTCGAACATTGAGAAGACCATAGCCGCGCTCGGTGGCAGTGACTTCTGTTTCATGGGACGCGAAAAACGACTGCTCGTCGAAGGAGAAGAGCTATACGTCGATCTTCTGTTCTACCATCGCTCGCTTCAGGCGATGATTGCGATTGAATTGAAAATGGGCAAATTCCGCGCCTCGTACCTTGGACAGCTCTCGCAGTACCTGTCGGTCCTTGACGCGGTGGAACGTAAGCCAAATGAAAACCCGTCCATTGGACTTTTACTGTGCGAGAAAATGAACAAGCCGATTGTGCAGCTGACGGTGCAGGGCTATTCTCAACCGATCGGGATTGCGACGTACCAGGCGCTTCGCAATATTCCGCAACCCTACAAGACGCTTGCGCCAGTCATCGACGGCGTACGCAAGGTCATGGTCGAGTATAAGCGGGAAACTGTAAAAGGAAGCGGGAAGTAGTGGATGACAACGAAACTCCAGATAATCGGCAATAAGGCGCTTCTTGACCACCCGAACAAGGTGGCGTTCCTGTCGTCGAGGCGAATTTCGCCCGCCGACGTGCTGAAGTGCTACGAGTGGGCGGAGAAAGTTCGCGACACCGACCAATGCGTCATCAGCGGCTTTCAGAGTCCCCTTGAAAAGGACGTGCTCAAGTTTCTTCTTCGCGGCAAGGCTCCCGTCATCCTTGTTCTCGCCCGGTCGCTCTGGAAGACCGTGCCAGAGGAATTGTGCGAACCTGTCGGACAAGGCCGCCTCTTGATCGTATCTCCTGTTGTCGCCGCCCGCGCTTCCGCCACGACAGCCGCCGTCCGTAATCGCTGGATTCTCGCCAATTGCACATCTCTCGTCCTCGGCTCTCTTGATCCAAGCGGCAATCTGGCCAAGCTTATTGCAGCATTCCCTGATAACAACATAACGTGTCTGCAGAATATCTTAAACGAATAATCTTTGGGCTTTGTTCCCCATGGGGGCCAAACCAGGACATGATATGGATTTTCCTGACCAAAGCGTCATCGTACTGTTCTGGGCGCAGGATTCTGGTAGTGCATTTCCGCTATTGCAACGGTTATGCGTAGTTGCGCACTCCGTACGCTGGCTGCATCGCACCCCAATAACTTTGAATAGGCACCCTTGTAGGAAACATAGCCTGGATTTTCTAGTTTTTTAGAAGTTCCAGGCCAGGAAATCCTAATCCTTATGTTCATCGCACCATGCGGTGATATTCCTGAAGGGAACAGACATCGACTCTTCCGGCGTCGGCCACGGAGTTGGCGAGGCCCTCGGTGGCCATCTGAAGCGCGGCGGTGGTAGTGGTGACCGGCAGGCCGAACTCGATGGCCAGCGAAC
>JAEEGL015506154.1_pt1 | contig 13857 bp, 10 predicted proteins | sample 9134231 | NCBI WGS metagenome assembly JAEEGL01 (sample SAMN16246548, study PRJNA631951) | gut metagenome | biome: gut microbiome; feature: rumen; material: fiber-attached | host: Bos | place: Iran: Karaj | collected 2018-10
TAATTATTTCTTTGTGATATAACCCTTTGCGGTAAGCATTTCTGCCGAAAGAACGCCGCCGCCCGCAGCACCTCTTAAGGTGTTGTGTGAAAGGCCTACAAACTTCCAGTCGAAGATGGAATCCTCTCTCAAACGGCCTGCAGAAACTCCCATTCCTCTCTCGTAATCAACGTCAAGAGAAACCTGAGGTCTGTTATCCTCTTCAAGATACTGGATAAACTGCTTAGGAGCACTGGGAAGAGCGAGCTTCTGGGGCTCTGCGGTAAAGTTTACCCACTTCTCGATGATTTCTTCCTTTGTAACTTTCTTATTCAGATCCATGAAAACAGTTGCCGTATGTCCGTTAAGTACAGGAACTCTTATGCACTGCGAAGTGATGATCGGACTTTCCGCAGGAACGATAACGCCGTTTTCGATATGTCCCCATATCCTTAAGGGCTCTTTTTCACTCTTTTCTTCCTCGCCTCCGATGTAAGGGATGATATTTCCCATCATCTCCGGCCAGTCCTTAAATGTCTTACCTGCACCGGAAATAGCCTGGTATGTTGAAACCACTACCTTTGTGGGCTCAAAATCCTTGATGGCATTTAACATAGGTGTGTATGACTGAATGGAACAGTTGGGTTTAACTGCTATAAAGCCCCTTGTAGTGCCGAGTCTCTTTCTCTGGAAAGGAATGATCTCGTAATGCTCCGGATTGATCTCCGGAACTACCATAGGAACATCCGGTGTCCATCTGTGAGCTGAATTATTTGAAACAACGGGAGTCTCTGCCTTTGCATAAGCCTCCTCTATTGCCTTTATCTCTTCCTTTGTCATGTCAACGGCGCTGAATACAAAGTCGACCTGTGATGCGACCTTTTCAACCTCGTTAACATTTAAAACTACCATATTCTTTACAACTTCGGGCATAGGAGTGGTCATCTTCCATCTGTCTCCTACTGCCTCTGCATATGTTTTTCCTGCGGATCTGGGTGATGCCGCAACAACGGCTATCTCAAACCAGGGATGATCTTCAAGCAATGTGATGAAACGCTGTCCTACCATTCCCGTTGCGCCAAGTACGCCTACCTTTAATTTCTCTGCCATAATACCGCTCTCCTTTCATTTTTTATTTTTCATAATCTTATACCATAAAGCAAAACAATATGCAAGTTTTTTTCTAACTTTTTTGTTTTCCTTCGAGTTAAAAATGAGACTATGACCCCGTCCCCGGGTCTCATTTTTTTTGCCTTGACAATTACGGACAAATGATATATGATTTACACGTTGCGACAAATGCTTCCGTGGCTCAGTTGGTAGAGCAACGCATTCGTAATGCGTGGGTCGCCGGTTCGAGTCCGGCCGGGAGCTGCTCGAATAAATGTAACTATTCAGAAACAGGTTTCGCCGTCCTCATAAGCCATGCTTGCATGAGCTTATGAGGACGGCGAAACCTGTTTCTAATAGCAGACATCAAACGGTGAGCAGCCTGTGCGGCATTAGCCGCACAGGCTGCGAAGGCGCTGATGTCTGCTGAATAGTTACATTCTATTCGCCCGACCTCCACCATCACCTATTACTATAATCCCAAATATACTCTTCTATCTCATGTTCCGTATCCGTATACATAAGAAAGAACCCCATTACCGTGATATATTTCGTATGATCCGTATCATCAAAATAGTAGATATGTATCGGAATCTCTATTTCCCCTTCTATATCCGGAGCTCCCGCATATTTATTAAGCGCCTCCAAAATGATCTCTTCGGCATCTCCTCCCCAGACCAAATGTTTGACCTCAAGGCCGTTACATATCTCAAGCGCCTTATCTTTTGTAAGTCTTGGTGTATTTTCATCAAGTTCTCCCATAATGGTCTTTATCTCTCTGACATGGAACCCTCTTGAATATTCGTCTTCACTTATTTCAAGAAGCTTTGCCTTCTGATCATCTGTAGCAGCTTCCAAACACTCGGCAAAATAAACATCCTCAGCCGGTTCTGTTTCCGGAATTGTCTGTGGCTCCGGGTATTCTATTATTGTTCCCGCAGGTCTACCGCCATATGGATCATATATCACCATACCGGTATTATTTTTATAATTGTGATATATTACATCCAAATAACTAACATATATAACCTCGGTCTCTTCATCATCAAGTGAATAAAAAATATGTCTGATTCCGCTTCCGGCATCTTCATCCGGCGCTCCGGCTATTTCATTAAACTTTTCCGGCAAAATTCCCATAAGGCCGTTACTACCCCCATCTTTTATCGCAACGGGATACTCATTACATATTCTCATTGCATCTTCTATCGTCAGCCTAGGAGCATCTTCCGGGATCTCACCCATTATAGTTTTGATTTCTCGTATCCGTCCATAATACTGATATGTACGCTCCTTAAGTGCAAGCAATTTCTCCTTTTGCTCTTCGTTTGCATTGCGCAAACTAACATCGTAAATATCCAATGAATATGTATAGTCTCTCTCTGTTTCCGATACATATTCCGTTGTTTCATTGCTTGTTTCTTCAAGTGATTCTTCATCCGGTAAAGCTTTTAGCTTTTCCATTTTATAAATACCAAAAGTACCGCAATCGATATAAAGATAATCTTTTTTTAGAATCAAAATATATGATCCCACATTATAAAGCAAATGATCTCCTGTTGTGATATCATTCTTTACATCTTGTGATAGCGCATCCCAAAATTCCTTCTTTATCCCATATCTCAGCTTTTCATCATTAAAAGAAGTGTAGTCTGTGTAGACCGGGTCACGTAAAACCCCGGGGGTTAATCCCCAAAGCCTTAGTTCTATTACATCTTTTGATAAAGTAAGTGACGACAGTGCATCATGCGCTATTGTGGACGCATAACTAGAATATAACGGCCTGTAAAGCAATAATGCATTTCCATACTCGCCAAAATGATCTTCTAACTTGTCAGCATCGGCCCTGCTCTCATTTTCAACAATTATTGCAGTACTCTCTTCCGAAATGGGTTCTCCTTCCTCAGAAACAAAAGTATTGTTGTCATCTGTCGCTGTTGAATCATTTATAGAAGCTCTGTTTGATTCAGCAGCACTGCATCCTAAAATGGCCGCTATCGAAAATGCAACCACAAAAAACAAACCATTATTCTTTTTCATATGATCACCTCCAATAATAAAAACTATTTTGTCGTCATAATCCTTCTGATCATCAGCTTTCTGTCAAATTCCGGAAGCGAATCCAAAAAGGCTTCTATTTCCTTCTTTAACTCTTGTTTGACAAGATTCTCTTCAATATCCGTATCATCCGCAATTTCATCAAGCTCATCCAAAACATAAGCCATTTCTCCCGATCTTTTTTGGGATGAATTTTTTCTGAATTTGCTCACAGCCCTGTTTTTTGCTATTCTGACAGCATATGAATCAAACCGGTCAGGCTTGTTTGGCGGTATGCTGTTCCATATAGCGTAAAGCGAATCATTAAAGCACTCTTCGACATCCGATTCGTTATCAAGAGCTTTTCTAATGACGGATATCATCAGCCGTAAATCCGCTTCCGTACGAAAGCCCGTAACCTCTCTCAAAGAACGAACTTTCCTTGCCTATCTCATCAACGCTTCCATACCAAGGAGAAGGAAGTTTTCCCTTAAAATCTGCGCATCCGCATAATACATCGGATATTCCTTTTCCTTCGGAACCCGGAAGATAGCACATCACGACGCTGTCCCATGCTTCATAGTCCTTTGGATCAAGGATAACGTTTCTGCCCGCAATAATACAGGTAACGGTAGGCTTTCCAAGTTCCTTTGCCTCATCGATCGCCTTTCTGTTTCCCTTAAGTCCCAGAGCGCCGCAAAGCTCAAGGTCTGCGGTATCACCGTTCCATTCCGCATATGCCTGTTCTCCCACGCAAAGCAGTACAATGTCCGCATCCTGCGCTTTTTCTTTATCTGTTATGACCTCAATGCCGTAGGAAGCTGCATAAAGCTTAAATGCCTCAAGTATTGTCGTTACGCCTTCTATATCATCATTTGTGCATCCGTTCCACTCTATAGTCCAGCCTCCGCACTGCGTGGAAGCATTGTCTGCTGCCGGCCCTGTGATATAGACCTTGCTGCCTTCCTTTAACGGAAGAACATCAGAATCGTTTTTGATAAGCACAAGGCTCTCCTCTACAAGCTTTTCCGCAACCTGTCTGTATTCCAAAGAACCTGTCTCGCTCTGTTTTGTCTGCACTTTTTCAAGGAAAGGATCCGCAAACAGTCCTTCATTCTTTTTAACTCTTATTATCCTTGTGACTGCATCATTCACTCTTTCCTCGCTGATCTCGCCGCTGTTTACTGCATCGACGATTATCTGCGCCGCTCCATCAAATGTTGTGGGCTCCATGAGCATGTCGATACCCGCATTGATGCTGGTAATGACCTGATCTTTGTAGTTCGTAGCCGAAATATGCTGTATCGATTCCCAGTCACTTGCGATGAAGCCTTCAAATCCCATCTCGTTTTTCAGCTTCATAATGTACTCTTTGTTTTCGTGCATCTTAACGCCGTTTACCGACGAATGACTGATCATGATGGTCTGAACGCCGGCGTCTATCTGTGCCTGATATACCTTTAAAAGTTCATTTATCTCATCATCGTTAAGTATTGCGTCTCCACGGTCTATGAGCATTTTTTCGCCGCTTTCTTCGCCGGTGTTATATTCAACGTTTCCATCCGCGAAAAAGTGTTTTGCGCATACCACAAGTCCGCCGTCAATAAGGCCCTTTGTATAGGCGGTGCTGAGCTTTGTTATAGTCTCAAGATCGGAGCCATAGGATTCATAGGTCCTTCCCCACCTGGGGTCTTCCGACTGCGCGATACAGGGCGAATAATTCCAGAGCATGTGGCAGAGCTTCGCTTCATCGGCCGTTATAAGCCCGACCTGATATGCAAGTTCTTCGTCATTTGCCGCGCCCTGACCGATATTGTGAGGGAAATATACTGCATTCAGACAGTAATTTACGCCGTGGACATCATCCTGTCCGTAAATAAACGGAATTCCCGAATCAGATGAAAGCGCGGCATCCTGAAATTCATCTACGCAGCTTCTCCAAGATGCTGCATCAAGGCTTGGGGCAGCGGAAAGGATACTGCCGTAGTCGTTTTCCTTCATTCTTTTGGGTGACACATTGTAAACTGCGGGCATTACCATCTGCGCAGCCTTCTGCTCAAGCGTCAATTTACCCACGATCTCTTCGGGACTACGCGATGCATATTCAAGGCACTTGTATTCCTTATCTGCCACCGAGTAATGCTTCGGTTCTTTATCCTTTAAAAAACAGCCGGGCAGCGACATCGAAACAGAGAGTAAAAGGATAAATGACATAGTTTTTTTATTCATATTCAAACTCACTCCTGATATGATCATCAGAATAAATGGGGCTGTAAAAAAACAGCCCCATATAGTAAATGCAAGACAGCGTCTCTATGATCTATTTGCAAAGCTGGACTGTCGTGAGCGACCGATCTTCACGACGAAAAGCGGCGGTGCGCAGGCGGCAACGCATTTATCGTCGCCGGAGCATCCGTCCGAATCTTTTCGCCGCGAAGTGAGGGTAGCGAACTCTGTCCTGCGTGCAAATGATCATAGAGACGTTTACAACAATAACAGGGGCTGTTTTTTTACAGCCCCTATCTGATGCAGCAAATTCATCCTGAACATCTTATACCAATCAGCTGACATAAAGATTTCTCTTATCGATGACTCTCTTTGCCTTTCCCTCGCTTCTTTCGATGGTCTTGGGCTCAACAACTTTTACATCGACCAAAATTCCGAGCATGCTCTTAAGGCCTGCAACGATCTTCTTTTGAGCCTTTGCAATGTCAAAAGCTTCATCGGCTGCCATTTCGGGAGTCTTTTCAACCTGTACCTCTATGGAGTCGCGGTTGTTCTCTCTGTCAACGACTATCTGATAATTTGCCTGATATCCAAGATTGATGATGACCTGCTCGATCTGTGAAGGCCATACGTTTACGCCCTTTACGACCATCATATCGTCGGATCTGCCCATGGGCTTGCTCATCCTTATATGTGTACGTCCGCAGGAGCACTTCTCTCTTGTAAGTCTGCAAAGGTCCCTTGTTCTGTATCTTAAAAGAGGGAATGCCTTCTTTGTAAGAGTAGTAAACACAAGTTCGCCGACTTCTCCTTCGGGAAGTACTTCGCCTGTCTTGGGATTGATTATTTCGGGTATAAAGAAATCTTCATTGATGTGCATGCCCTGCTGAGCTTCGCATTCAAAGGAAACACCGGGGCCTGAGATCTCGGTAAGTCCGTAGATGTCATATGCCTTAAGTCCGAGTCTCTTTTCGATCTCTCTTCTCATCTCTTCGGTCCAGGGTTCTGCGCCAAAGATTCCGGCTTTAAGAGATATCTTATCCTTTATTCCTCTCTCTTCGATGCTCTCTGCAAGATTGAGGGCATATGAAGGTGTACAGCAAAGGATCGTTGAGCCAAGATCCTGCATGAACTGAAGCTGTCTTTCGGTATTACCCGATGACATGGGAAGCGTCATGGAACCCAAAAGATGTGAGCCGCCGTGAATTCCGGGGCCGCCTGTAAACAGGCCGTATCCGTAGCAGACATGTACCACATCCTCGTTTGATGCGCCTGCCGCAACGAGTGCTCTTGCGCAGCATGTCTCCCATATTTTAACATCGTCATTTGTATAAAAAGCAACGACTCTTCTTCCTGTAGTGCCGGATGTGGACTGTATTCTTACAACTTCGCTTTTCGGAACACCGAGAAGTCCGTAAGGATACTGATCTCTAAGATCATCCTTTTCAATGAAAGGAAGCAGCTTAAGATCGTCCACCGACTTGATGTCTTCAGGCTTTATGCCTGCCGCGTCCATCTTGTCGCGATAGAACTTTACATTGTCATAAACATGCTTGACCTGTTTTACAAGTCTTTCGCTTTGAAGCTTTTTTAAAGCTTCGTAAGGCATTGTCTCAATATCTTCCTGAAAGTATCTGCCCATTTTTTTGTTCTCCTTCGTGTAGTAAAATATTATAGTTCTCTTCCCATATCAAAAGCTTTTTTGTTAAGCTCAAGGAATTTGGCGGGAACACAGGCCTCTATACCCTTCTGCCATACCTCATATGGAATCTCAGGAAGGTATTTTGAAAACGCACCCATCAAAACGATATTGCTTGCTTTGGGGTTACCTGCTTTAAGCGCGATATCAAGCGCATCCACAACGTCTACGTTAAATCCTGCTGCTTTCATCTTTGCGGCAAGATCCTTTGGATATTCCATCGCACCTGTTATAACGGGCATCGGATCTATCTGCTGATTGTTTACAACGATGGTTCCGTCCGTCTTTAAATATTCTGTCCATCTTGCAGCCTCTAAAAGCTCAAAAGAGATGATAAAGTCTGCCTCGCCCTTGTCGATTATGGGCGAATATACCTTTTCGCCGTAGCGTACATATGTAACGACGCTTCCGCCTCTCTGGCTCATTCCGTGCACTTCCGAGACTTTTACATCATAGCCCTCATCAAGCAATACTCTTCCGAGAAGCTTGCTGGCAAGAAGGCTTCCCTGTCCGCCTACGCCTACTATCATAACACTTTTCATGCCATTTCACCTCCCTGTAATGCGCCAAGACGGCAAAGCTGCGCGCATACGCCGCATCCTACGCAAAGAGTTGCGTCTATAACAGCCTTTCCTTCTCTGAATGAAATAGCAGGGCATCCAAGCTTCATGCACATCTTGCAGCCGACACATTTTTCGGAACATACATGATATGCAGGCTTTGCCTTAACATATTTCAAAAGAACGCAGGGTCTTCTTGAAATGATCACCGAAGGTCCTTCAAATGCAAGTTCTTCCTTAACTGCAGCCTCTGTCTGCGCAAGATCGTAAGGATCGACCACTCTTACATGTTCAAATCCCATACTGCGGCAGAGAGCCTCAAGATCTATCTTACCTGCAGGATCACCCTTGATATTGTAGCCCGTTGTGGGATTCTGCTGGTGTCCTGTCATGCCGGTTATGGAATTATCAAGGATCACTACTGTTGAATTGCTCTGGTTATATGCGATATTTGCAAGGCCTGTCATGCCCGAATGCATGAAAGTACTGTCTCCGATGACCGCAACTGTATTCTTTTCCGCATCTTTACCGAGAGCTTTGTTAAAGCCGTGTATAGAGCTTACAGAAGCACCCATGCAAAGAGTTGTCTCTATAGCTGCAAGAGGTGCCACAGCGCCAAGCGTGTAACATCCGATATCTCCGAGGACCGTTATCTTATTCTTTGAAAGGACATAGAACATTCCTCTGTGAGGACAGCCTGCGCACATCATGGGAGGTCTTGCGGGAAGCGTCTCGTCAAGCTTTTTGCATTCCTTCTTTTCAAGGCCGAGCTTTTCTGCAACGATGCTCTGTGAGAATTCGCCTTCAAACGGGAAAATATCCTTTCCGCAGACGGTAATGCCAAGCTTTTTGCAGTGTGTCTCAATGATGTCATCAAGTTCTTCTACTATGATGAGCTTTTCAACGCTTGCGGCAAAATCAAGGATCTTCTTTACGGGAAGCGGATTGATAAGACCGATCTTAAGAATTGATGCGTTATCTCCCAAAACCTCTTTTACATACTGATAGCAGGTGCTTGATGTGATAATGCCAAGCTTCTTATCGCCCCACTCTATGCGGTTAAGTGATGTAGTTTCTGCAAACTCTGTGAGCTTTCTTGTTCTTTCCTCGACAAAAGGATGCCTCTTTATGGCATTTCCGGGCATCATGACATATTTTGCTATATTCTTTTCGTAAGGGCGCTCTGCGGGCATTACGCGTTCGGTCGTGTCCACTATGCTCTGAGAATGTGCCACTCTTGTACACATCTTGTAGAGAACGGGTGTATCGAACTTTTCGGATATCTCATAAGCTGCCTTAACGAATTCTTTTGATTCTTCCGAATCCGAAGGCTCGATCATGGGAACCTTCGAGCTTATGGCATAGTGTCTTGAATCCTGCTCATTCTGTGAAGAATGCATGCCCGGATCGTCTGCAACACAGATGACAAGACCGGCGTTTACACCGGTATAAGCCATGGTAAACAAAGGGTCCGCCGCAACATTAAGTCCGACATGCTTCATGGCGCAGGCACTTCTTTTTCCTGCAAGGCATGCACCGAATGCCGCCTCTAAAGCGACCTTTTCGTTCGGAGCCCATTCGCAGTAGATCTCATCATATTTTGCGGCTTCTTCGGTTATCTCCGTAGACGGAGTCCCGGGGTAGCTTGATATGAATGAAACGCCTGCCTCATACATGCCTCTGGCTACAGCGGCATTTCCAAGTAATAGTTTTTTCATAACATCCTCTTAATTTCTGTTTTCAAATATTTATATCAAAACGATATCGACGTATTATATCATGGATAGCGGTTTTAGTAAACAGATTTTTTATAATGATCACCGCATTTATTGATCCAAAAATCTGTCAAGAGGCATGGAAAAGACATTCCTAAGCCTCTTTTCCCTGGTTATCTCCGCAAGACCGAGCTTTGTAAAGCCAAGTGCATGTGCCTTAAGCGGATCGGATGAGAAGCAATTTTGAAGGCATTTTAAGACCTCGGCTCTGTCTTCATCGTCTTTCATATTTATGAAATCGATCAGAATCATTCCGGACAGATTTCTAAGCCTTATCTGTCTTGCCGCTTCCTTTGCCGCCTCAAGATTGATCTCTTTATAGAAACTGTATCTGTCCTTTTTGGCCTCCGCCTTGCCGCTGTTTACATCAATTGAAACAAGGGCTTCTGTCTGTTCTATGACGAGATAAGCCCCCGACTTCATCCATGAGACCCTGCCCTTTACTTCGGCAAAAAGGGAAGACAGAGAAAGAAGGCTTTTTAACGGATATGTATCTGTATAGAGCTTTACATCGCATAGTTCAAGCACATTTTTCCAACAGCAGATATCATCATATATATCCTTATCATCCGTGATGATCTCTGTCAGCGCATCGCTTTTTTGATCACGCAGATATGAAAGGTATGACGCAGGAGGCGAATACAAAAGAGACGGCGCTGTGCGAAATGCTGCATTCTCTTTTATGCCGTCAAATGCAGCCTTTAACCTTTGCGCATCTTTTATGACCGTTTCCGGACCGGCGGGGCCGGCATTGGTCCTGATGATATATGAATACCCTTTTTCTTCGGTGAGCGCTTCGGTTATGATCTGCTCTTTCTCATCGATACCTTTCAGTTTCTTGCTTGTATGTATCTTATTTTCGGTATCATTTATAAGTACGGTGTACTTTCCCGAGATATTCAGCTTTCCGGATAAGGCGGCGGGTTTTATTCCCATATCTTCCTTTACAACTCTTACCACAAGTTCGTCGCCTTCGTTTATAAGCGCTTTCCCCTGTTTTTTGGTAAAGATCGTATTTTCATCTATCTCGGAAAAAGGCAGATAGGCATTTCTGTCGGCCCCGATATTTACAAATGCAGCGCCTATGTTTTGTCTGACATCCTTGCAGCGGCCGATAAACAGCTGACCGATTGAAGGCCTGCCGGTAATCTCATGATGAAGTATCTCAATGCATTTGTTATCTTCAAAAAGCAGGCTTAAGATGTCATTTCTTCTTTTCAAAATATAGCATTTCATATCAGTCACTGCCTATCTCTTCTCCCATATCAAGAAGAGTGATAAATTCACCTTCCGCATTTCTTGAATACATTTCCTTCCTGTGGATCGTATATGAAAACCGTGGAAGGCTGAGACCCGAATGATCAAATAGTGCCTCCATGAGAGTATCGGGCCTCAGATTGTCCATACTGCAGCATGAAAGCCTTACCTTCAGTCCTTTTTCATATGCCTCTCCGTAATAGATGCGCGGTCTGATATCTATCTCGCTTATTCCGCTCTTGGTCTCCTTTTTTATCATTATGCAGTCCATGGCATAAAAAGGCTCCCATATCTTCTTAGGGTCTGCGGCCGATAAAAGCTCGTCCTTAAATTCAATACGGTAATCGGCGGCGGCAAGTATTGCCATGCCGGGTTTTGCATCATCCGGAAGCCTTCTGTAACCTGTCACTATTATTCCGGGGACATTCTGAGAGTTGATCTTTTTTATCATCGTTTCCGAATCAAGCGTGGATGCGACCTCAATATCCATATATTCGCCTTCGCTCGTTATGCCAAGCCCAAGGGGCTGCGCAAAGGACATTATCTGATGGGGAGAATATCCGCCCGAATAGCAAATATCCACTTCGGCCCTTCTCATGACCTTCTGAAAATATCTCATTATATCGAGATGGCCGATGAATTTAAGCTCTCCCCATTTTTCAAATCTTATTCTTATCTTCATAACATATACCGCCGCCAAAGATCAAAGCCCCACAGCCGGAGCATCCCATCTTACAGTTTGCCGTAGTGATCTCTTTTTGTGCTTTCTGCCATTCATTCCAAAGGAATCTCTTTGTAACACCTACATCCAGAAAATCCCATGGCAGGATCTCGTCAAAGGATCTTTCCCTTGTGTTGTAAAAGTCTACCGAGATATTGCATTCCTCAAATGCCTCTTTCCAAAGATCATACCTGAAATGATCCGACCACGAACAGAATCTGCATCCAAGCTCGTATGCCCTGCGTACTGCCCTGCAAAGTCTTCTGTCGCCCCTCGCAAGCACACCTTCAAGTTCTGTTGCATCAGCCTCATGCCAGTTATACTTAAGGCTCTTTCTGTTGCGCATCTCGTTAAAGACGCCGCGTACATAATATGCCTTGTTTATGAATTCTTCCCTTGTATTCATCTTTGCCCACTGAAAGGGCGTGAAGGGCTTTGTGACGAAGAATGATGAGCTTGCGACTATCTGTACTTTTCCGTTTCTTTTATCCTTCGGTATCTCATAATATCTTTCAGATACCTTTTCCGAAAGATATGCTATTCCCGCCATGTCCTCTTCGGTCTCTGTGGGGATACCCAGCATAAAATAAAGCTTTACCCTGTTCCAGCCCGCATCAAATGCCTTTCCGGCGCCGGTTATTATATCATCTTCCGTAAGGCCTTTGTTTATTACATTTCTAAGTCTCTGGGAACCGGCTTCCGGCGCAAATGTAAGGCTGCTCTTTTTGATATCCTGAACCTTGCTCATTACATCAAGCGAGAATTCGTCTATTCTAAGAGACGGAAGCGAAACATTGACATGTTTGTTCCCGGAGCTTTCGATAAGGTAATACACAAGCTCCTGCAGCTTTGAATAATCACTTGAGCTTAAGGATGACAGAGTTATCTCTTCGTGTCCGGTATTCTTTAAAAGCTCATCCGCAAGCGATTTCAAATATTCGACATTTCTCTCTCTTACAGGTCTGTAGATCATTCCTGCCTGGCAGAATCTGCAGCCCCTTATACAGCCCCTTTGTATCTCCAAAACCACCCTGTCCTGGGCCGCTTTGATATAAGGCACAACAGGAGCCGTGGGATAATATGTGTTGCTGACATCCATCACTATTTCCTTGCGGATAACGGTGGGAATATCCTCGTATATGGGCGCGAAGCTTTTGATGGTGCCTGCCTTTTGCTCATCTTCATCGTTTTCATCGTAATAAGTCACTTCATACATAGAAGGCACATATATACCCGGTATCTTCGCCGCCTGCTTTAAGAACTCTTTTCTGAAGCCCCTGCCGTACTTTGCTTTTATTTTTCTGTAAAGATCCAAAAGCTCGGCATACCTTGTCTCACCTTCCCCTATATAAAACATGTCGAAAAAGTCGGCAATAGGTTCGGGGTTATAGGAACAGGGACCGCCGCCTATAACTATAGGGTCATCATCATCTCTTTCACATGAAAGCATGGGAATACCCGAAAGATCCAATATCTGAAGGCAGTTTGAATAGCACAGTTCGTACTGAAGAGTTATACCTAAAAAGTCAAAGTCCTTGATCGGCCTTTGACTTTCCACTGCAAACAAGGGTATATTCCTCTCCCTCAGGATCTTATCAAGATCCATATCGGGTGAATATACCCTGTCACAGGCCGTATTTTCAAATTTATTGAACATATCGTAAAGGATCTGGATCCCCAAATGGCTCATCCCGATCTCGTAAAGATCGGGAAAGCACATGCAGAAATTCACATCCACGCCGCCGGTAAACGCTTTATTTACCGAATTTACTTCTCCGCCGATGTATCTTGCGGGTTTTTCTATTTCGAGCAAGATCTCATCGGGGAGAGCGAGTTTTCTTGAAATCATAAGATCACCTGCCCTGTCAGTCGCCGGGATGCCACTCCATCCGCCTTGGTTTAGCAAGCGTTATCAGCTTCATATTCTCCATCTGTATAAGGCACATCATTCTGACTGCGTCCCTGCATTCGGGCTTTGCCATATAATAGCAATATGTATCCATGACATTTAACATATCCGTAATACGGCCTTCGATCTTGAAATTGCAAAAGCCCATGGATACGTATTTGTTCCAAAGATCGTTATGCGAAACAAAGGTCTTATACCCGCAGATAGAATAGATGGTGGGAAGATGTTCCCATTTGCATTTCCATTCCTGTATGGGGACTCTTTCCTCTTCCGGAAGCTTGCGGTTGTCGAGGGCCTGCATCTGCTGCTTTGCGAGGAATCTGTAATGTTCTCCTCTTCTTTTGCAATTCGGCTCGCAGCATGCATTCACTAAGATCTCGCATTTCGCGCGTGAAGCTATCTTTTCGAGGACCTTAAAATCGTTATTGAAATTATAATCTAAAACAACGAGATTATAATCTTTTTTAAGTTCCGCATTTACATCATCAATATTTCGTATCTCTTTGCAGGTAGAACTGTTTATCTTGAAACGAGGATATTTTTTGCGGATATATTCTTCGAGTATGGGAGATACCACCAAAACCTCA
>JAEEGL015611604.1_pt1 | contig 13857 bp, 12 predicted proteins | sample 9134231 | NCBI WGS metagenome assembly JAEEGL01 (sample SAMN16246548, study PRJNA631951) | gut metagenome | biome: gut microbiome; feature: rumen; material: fiber-attached | host: Bos | place: Iran: Karaj | collected 2018-10
CTGGGCGTGCCGGAATGTGATGTGCATTTGACACACGCCGTGGTCTACATGGCCATGGCGCCGAAGTCGAACGCGCTGGAGGTTGCGGCGAATGAGGCCAAAGTGGACATCAAAAATGCCCCGGCAGAACCGGTGCCGCTGCAGATCCGCAATGCGCCGACAAAGCTCATGGCGGACGCCAACTACGGCAAGGGCTATATTTACGCCCATGACACGGAGGAAAAGATCGCCCGCATGCAATGTCTGCCGGATGCATTAAAGGATCGACAGTATTACCGTCCGGGTGATAAAGGAGCCGAGGCTGAGATCGCCGACAGGTTGGATCGGATCCGCCGCTGGAAGGCCGGAGACGATGGGGTCGAACTGCCATGAAAAATTACAAGATCATCCTGCAGTATGACGGGACCCGGTATTTGGGCTGGGAGCACCAGCCGGGCAAGGACAATACCATCCAGGGCAAGGTTGAGACCTTGCTGGCCCGCATGCTGGACCTGTCCGGGGACAAGGTGCCGAAGGTGATCGGCGCCGGCCGTACCGACGCAGGCGTCCATGCGGATGCCATGGTCTGCAATGTCCATATGGAAACCTCCATGACGCCGGAGGAGATCATGGCCTACATGAACACGTATCTCCCGGATGATATCGGTGTGACCGATGTCAGAGAAGCTTCTGAACGCTTCCACAGCCGCTACAATGCGGTGGGCAAGACCTATCGCTATACCTGCTGGTATGGAGCGAAAAAGCCTGTTTTCGACCGTCGTTATATCTACGTGCTGGAGCAGCAGCCGGATCTTGCGGCCATGCGCAAAGCCGCATCATATCTCATCGGTACACATGATTTCAAAAGCTTCTGCGGCAATCCGAAGATGAAAAAATCCACCGTCCGTCGGGTGGATTCCATCGAGATCGAGCAGAAGGGGGAACGGATCACCTTTACCTATCACGGATCCGGTTTCCTGCAGTACATGGTCCGCATCCTGACCGGGACCCTGTTGGAAGTGGGCTTCGGAAAGCGTACGGCTGACAGCATCCCGGCTTTGATCCAAGCGGAAGACCGGACGCTGGCGGGTTTCACCGTCCCGGCGAAAGGTCTGTGCATGATGAAGGTGGACTACTGATGAAGCGGGAGAAGCAGGCACTGCGCAAAGCGATGATCGAACAGCTGCGCGCACTACCGAAAGAACAGATCCGGTCGTGGTCAGAGAGGATCGCCGGACGGGTATGCGCAATGGAAGCATTCCAGCAAGCCGATACTGTCTGCGTGTTCCTTTCCCTGCCCGGCGAAGTCGATACCAGCCCGATCATCCGGGCGTGCCGCGATGCAGGGAAAAAGACCGCCGCCCCCAGGATCCGCGACGGCGAGATGGAGTTCGTACTGTTCGATCAGGACGGTGATCTGCAAAAAGGATCATATGGCATTTATGAACCGATGGGCGATCAGATGCCGGAAGGACGGATCCTCATCCTCATGCCGGGCGTGATCTTCGATGAAGCTTGCCGGCGTATCGGTCATGGCGGCGGTTACTACGATCGATACCTGGCTAAGGATCCAAAACAGGAGACGATGGCGGTCGCTTTCGATCTCCAAGTACTTGACCAGATCCCTGATGAACCACATGATTTCCGGCCACAGTATGTTGTGACGGAGAAACGAACCATCCAAAAGAAATCATACTAGAAAAATGGCAAAGAAGAAGCGGAAAGTCAAAATCGTCATTCAGTGGAAAAAGTTCATTCCGGCTGTCACGCTCATGGCTGCCGTGTTTTTCGTGTTCATTTATTTGATTTATTTGGTGTTCCGACCAAAAACTCCGAAAGATCAAAAAGCGATGGAAGCTCCGAAAGTCATAGAGGTCCCGGAAGAACTCAAAACCACGAACCGGGATTATGATTCCATCATCGAACAGGAAGGAAATTACACCATCGCGGCATATTATCCGAAAAACCTCGATCGTCAGATCCTGCAGATGATCCAGACGGAGATCTCAGCTTTTAAAGAAGAGGAGTCTGAAGTGGACAGGGAACTGTACATAGATTACAGTACAGAGGATCATGGAAATTATAAAACATACCGTTTCTATAAAAGAAGCGGGGCGCCGGGAGAACTGGTGGAAAAAGATCTGACGGAAGCCATCCTGAACAGCCGTGCCCAGATCATGACGATGGATACGCTGTTCGAGGGCAAGTATAAGGAACAGCTCTCTGCCCGGACGCGCAAGAGGTTGTGGAAGGAAAACAGGGAACGCCCCTCGTTCTATGAGTACACGGATCCTGCCAGTGACGTGTACAAGGAGTACAGGATCGAAGAGGACGGCCTGGTCTTTACCTTTGATAAAGCAAAGCTGTATCACGACGAGAAGGGAACTTTCGAAGAAAAGTTCACCTATGAAGAGATGGCATATTATCTCAAAGATCCGTTGCCGAAGGTCCCCAAGAGTGAAAAAGATCATGGACATGAACGGTACATCGATATCCACAAGCCTATGGTCGCTCTTACGTATGATGATGGGCCTTATGATGAAGTCACGTCCAAGCTTCTGGATCTGCTGGAAAAGAACGATTCCGCCGCGACGTTCTTCGTAGTGGGCAACCGTGTGGGCACGTCCTATGATAATGGCTGTGTGGAAAGAGCGGTCCGCTTGGGCTGCGATATAGGAAACCATTCGTACACGCACAAGCATGAACTGCCGGACCTTTCCGTCCATGATATGCTGGAGGAACTGGGCAATTGTGAAGACGCAGTGAAGGCGGTCGTACCGGAGTATAAGATGAGGTTCATGCGGCCCACGGCCGGAGCGATCGATGACAGGGTCAGGGAGAATGCACCATTCGCCATCATTACCTGGTCGCTGGACACTTTGGACTGGTCCTACCGGGACAGCACCCAGATCTACAACGAGGTGATGGGTTCGATCGAAGACGGTGACATCATCTTAATGCATGATCTTTACGAGGAGTCATACGAAGCAACAGCCCGGCTGATCCCTGAACTGATCGATAAGTATCAATTCGTATCGGTCAGTGAACTGATCGAATACAAGGGTGACGAGATCGAGAAGGGACGCGTTTACAAGAGCGAAAAAGACTGATTCAAAAGAAAAAAGATGTGAAGAACGTCACACACGTTTTTCACATCTTTTTTAATTTACAGGAGCGCTTGTATCACAGCAGCACTGTCCCCATCGATCACGATCGACCGGGCTTCGATCTGCTTTGGACAGAAAGCTTCATCATAGTTCAAGCAGGCGTAAACAGCGTTCGGATTGTCATGGGTCATCTGCCAGAAGGGATATTTGATGATCACGGGCGTGTTGCTGCCGACGCCGATCTCCAGGAACAGGACATGCTGGGTTTCGTGCTTTCTCAGAAAGTCCAGATAGGCGGCGGAGGCCTTGTGCCAGCCCTCGTCTTCGACAAAAGAATCATCAGAACGGAGGTTCATGGTCATGGGAGCGCCGTCATCCGGACATTTGGGGATCAGCGTTTTGGGGATCTCCATCCGGATCTGACCGCTTTCGGGCATCTCGAACGCGCCATCTACGGTCCTGACGAAACCCTGCGCTTCCATCGCCTGGAAGACCCAGGTCTCGTTCTCATACGTTTTCTTGTTGGCGGGATCGGTGCTTTGAAACAGACCGTAATCCCCCTGTGTGTAGAAGAGGCAGTTTTTATCGAAACCGGCTTTCTGGAAGCAGTGGTCCACGTTGGTGGTGATCACGAAATAGTCCTTGTCCCGGACAAGAGACAGCAGGTCTTCATAGACCGGTTTCGGCGGATCCAGATACCGGTTGATGTAGATATACCTTGCCCAGTAGGCCCAGAAGATCTCCTTGGTCGGGTAGGGATAGAAACCGCCGGAGTACATGTCACGGATCCCGTAGGTGCGAATGAAATCCGGGAACCATTTGCCGAAACGCGCACCGGTGTAGATAAATCCGGCGGCGGTGGAAAGGCCGGCGCCGGCACCGATCACGATGGCGTCAGCCGTTTGGATCTCCTGCCTCAACAGGTCCAGGTTTTCCTGCCGTGTACCGATCCCTCTTGTCATGCCGGGCTGAAAGTGCCGGACCCCGTCGATCCCCTTTTGTATGGTTTCCAGATAACCATTGGGCAGTTCAGAAAAGTTCTTGTTCATAGTATGTCTTGTCCTCATCTTTGAAAACATTGAAGATCACCCGATCGACCTTACTGGGATGCGCACCGAGCCAGCGGCAGACAGTTTGGACCGCGATCTGCGCAGCACGACGGTTGGGGAAATGGAAGACGCCGGTGGAGATGCAGCAGAAAGCCACAGTTCTGATGTCGTACTCGGCGCATAGATCCAGCGTGTTCGTGTAGCAGGCAGCCAGGTCCTTCTCCAAAGCAGGTGTCAGTGGACCGGCCACGATCGGTCCGACCACGTGGACCACATGCTTCGCGGGCAGGTTATAGCCATCGGTCAGCATGGGCACCGCCGTGGGCTGCTCATAATCCGGCCCATATTTGGCGCGCAGCTGACGCATCTTACGGTCGCACTCCAGCCGCAGCTGGACACCTGCGAAAGTGTGGATGCAGTTGTCGATGCAGGTGTGCATCGGGACGAAACAACCCAGCATCTGGGAATTCGCGCCGTTCACGATGGCGTCCGCAGCCAGACGGGTGATATCGCCCTGCCAGATCGTGATTTGGTCGGCACAGGCATGCCGGCTGCCTTGTGCAGCGACGGTCGGTAGCGCAGTTATGTCCACGATGCCGTTTTCGCGATTCCGCTCCGTGAGATACTGATCCTGCATGGCAGCGACACCAGGCGCCAGCGGCCGCGGCATGCGGATGTTCATCAAAGACCGCAGGAGGACTTTCTTTCCCTCCAGGTCCGCGGGCGTTTCCAGATCCCGGTATCGTACGGAATCTTCCTTAAAGGCTTCGACAAGATGATCTAAGCGTTCCTGCTGATGCATGATCGTGTTGGCTCCTTTATTATCTTTTTGGTTATTCTGTCACGACAACGATCTTGCCATTGACGCTGCCTTCGTCCTGCGCGAGCACAGCATCCCGGATGTGGGCAAGATCGAATGCCTTTCCCAGGACCGGGGTCAATGCATGTGCCTGCAAAAAGGTGAAAATATCGTCTATGACCTTCTGCGTCGGGTAGTTTGAGAAAAAGCCCGTCAGATAGACCCCGTTCGGGATCTCTTTGATAGGATCGAACCCATGGAGCGTGTAGATGCCGCCGAGAAGCCCTGTCTGACAGACGATGCCTCCCTTTTCCACAGCGGTCAATGTGTCTCTTATAGATTTGGGTCCGATCAGGTCCAGTGCTTTGGTAATGCCCTGCAGCCTGCCTGTCAACTTACCTTCATCGACCACGGCTTCGTCAGCATCCGCGATCCAAGGCAGCTTGTCTGCCCGATGTGTCGTTGCAACAACTTTGCACCCCAAGGCTTTTGCGATCTGCAAAGCCGCGTAGCCCAGTGCACAGGTAGCTCCGCGGATCAAGAGCGTGTCTTCCGCCTGGAGATGCAGACACTCAAAGAGGGAACCCCAGGCCGTGAAGTACGTCTCCGGCACCGCACCGAGTGTCTCCCAGGGCAGATCGCTCTGCACGGTGAAAATGATGCGCCGCGGCAGCAGAGCATATTCCGCGTAACTGCCATGGAAAGAACGACCCATGCCACCCATCAGAGCGACGACCTTTTGCCCAACGGCAAGCGTGCTGTCGGATGGATCGACTACCTCGCCGACACATTCGATGCCGGGAATGATAGGTTTCCGGATATGATCGCCCTGGATCTCATGCAGACGGAGCAACTTTTCAGAATGGTTCAGCCCGAAGGCTTTTACTTTGATCAACACCCAGCCGGGGCGGACTTGTGGTATGGCACATTCTGTAAGTCTGATATCTTGGGCTTCCGTGACCTGATGTAATACGACTGCTTTCATCATGCGACCCGATCAGTCCGTACACTCGATCGTCAGGTCCTTGAAGAATCCATCGGTTCCGATATCGACATATAATCCTACGGCACCTTGACTCTGCGGACCATGTTTGAATCCTTGTACTTCCAGCACCTTTCGGCCGTCTACATAGAAAACGCCTACGTCATCTGTGATCTCAGCGCGCAAATGGCTCCATTCATTGAGCGCGATCGTGTATACACTGTTTTCATATATACTGATGCCAAATTCACGGAAATAAGAAAACGTATATCCGGGGTAGGAAAAATACTGGCAGCCATGGGTCTTACGAACGGGATCCGTACAATCTCTCCCGTTGGTAGGGCGGATATAGAAAGATTCAAATTCGCTGTCGTTTTCGTTAGCCCTGAAAACGATGCCGATGAAGCCTCTGGCATAATCAGGGGCATCGGGCAGCAGCCTGCCGCAAACATCGACGTCGATCGTTCCATTGTGAAACGCAATATCATTTACCTTCAGATACGTGTTTTCATCCGGCTGTTCTTTGTCGATCTTGCAAAGCTCGATGACATCGTCCGGCAGGTAAGCAGCCCGCGTATGGACGGCTGTAAAGCATTTGTCGATCATTTCGATCTTCATGCTTCCTTCTTCCTTTCTTCTATTGGCGTGAGCAGGCCGTTGGATTCACTGGCCCAACACTGCGGATCATTGCCGTAAAAATCTCCTGTATAGCCTTTCGCGACCGCAGGACATCCGCGGCAGAATTGCTTCAGTTTACAGCGGGAACATTTAGAGAACACATCATAGCTGCGGTACGCTTCCATACTGGTGATCCATACGTCGGCGAGACGGTCCTCAAAGATATTGCCGACCTTGCTGTCCGCCACACGGCGGCAGGCATAGATATCGCCGGTCGGCAGGATCGTGATATGGCAGTTGCCACAGTTGCAGCCACCATGGATCATGCCGTCACAGGCATAGGCAGGTATTTTGAACGCACCTGTCTCATATTCGTACAGGGTCCAAAGATGATCCTTTTTGTTAAAGTAGGTATCACAGTCTTCCGCTTCGTATTCCTTGAACTTTTTGTCGCAGATGGCCAGCAGATCCCGGTATTCCTGGGGCGTCATACTGGTGTCGATTTCACCTCCGGAAGGAACATACCGAGAGAAGGCGAAGATGTTGGCCCCAGCGGCGACGGCGGCATCGATGATGCCGGGTACTTCCATCCGGTTCTGCTTGGAGACCGTGGTCATGATGACGCTGCGGATCCCCGCGCGGTTGATGCATCCGATCTTCTCCAGTGTGCAGTCATAGCTGCCCGGCTTGCGGAACCAATCATGCGTCTGCCGCAGACCGTCCAGTGACAGTTGATATTTCTGACAGCCATAAAATTTCAATTCGCGGCACACCTGATCGTTCAAATGAAAGGGATTCCCCAGGATCGTAAAAGGGGCGCTGTATTCGTGGAACAGCTCCAGCAGACGCCAGAAGTCCGGATGGAGGATCGGATCTCCACCTGTAAGGTAGAAATAGGGCTGACGTCCGTACACTGCACAAAAATCAAGACAATTATAAAAAGTGTCCTGCATCTGTTCCCAAGTCATAGAGTCCAGGCTCCGGCAAGGATCACCGGAGAAAATATAACAGTGTTTGCAGCGCTGATCACATTCGTCAGTGATATGCCACTGAAAAGAAAAATACGGTTTCATCATCTGTACCTGTCCAAGTAAGTTTTATTACATCGGATATTCCGAATGAGCATCGATATTCCCGGCAATGTTTCTTGTGCCGGGATTCGTTGGAGTGTTCGGCAACGATCATTTGTCGCCGGCGCCGCATGCAGAACCACAAGCAGCGGGTGTTTCTTCTGGCTTTTCGGCAGCACCGCAGGCAGCGGGAGCTTCAGCAGCGCCACAGGCAGCAGGAGCTTCAGCAGCACCGCAAGCAGTGGGAGCCTCAGCAGCGCCACAGGCAGCGGGCTGTTCTTCCGGTTTGTCAGCTGCGCCACAAGCAGATTCGGGGGATAATGCTTTTCCCCATCCGAACAGATCAGAAAGTGCCATGGTCATGTCCTCCTTTTAGTTTCAGAGTTTGCCTCTGTACTTTATATGATAAGGACAGGAGGAGAGACCTGCAAGTACGCACCTTTTTATTACAGGGTCACCTTTTTGTAACCTATGGACAGGATAAGATCTACAAGGTATAATACACTCAAAATCGAGTGTTACATTCATTTTTGACTGCCAACGTAGAGCGAGCGGCCTTCGTTGCGCGGTTTTACTGTGGGATAAGGACCATCGGTATACCCCAGACATACAAAAACGAGAGGCATATAATTCGGATCCAGACCCCAGGCGTCAAGGTATTCCTGCATGCCCGGTTGTGCAAACGTTGCTTCCGCACGTCCGACGATACAGCTTCCGATCCCTAGATCATAGGCTTCAAGTGTTATGTTCTGCGCACAGACGAAAGCAGCGCCGATCTGGTTGACATATTGTTTGCCGCTGCGGGGCACACAGACGATGGCCAGCGCCGGGCATCCATAAAAACCACTTTTGATGCTTTTATCGTCTATGATGGAGGGCTGCTCCTTGGAGACACCGACACCCCAGTTCCTGTTTTCACAATTGGCATTCACGATGCCGATCGTGTCGATCAGTTCACGATCATCGAGGATGATGATCTTCGTACCTTGACGGCCGCCCGGGTTCGGTGCAAACAGACCGGCTTCCAGGATCAGATCCAGTTTGTCTTTTTCGATCCGCTGATCCTTATACTTGCGGATCGATCTTCTGTTGCGTATCGCTTGTATCATGTCCATCTTTTCGTCTCCTTTGCTTTTCCTGAATGTTCTCTTTCGCTTATATTATATGGATTTCGATGACCTCTACAAGTACGCACTTTTTTGTAACCCATAGACAAGGTAGTATATTTTTGTTATACTGCATTCAAAATCGAGTATTACAGTAATTGGAGGTACGGCATGAAGACGAAAGACGAATTACCGGAGTGCCCGGTGGCGACGACGGTCCAGTTGATCGGCAGTAAATGGAAACTGCTGATCCTGCGCAATCTTATGGAACGCCCATGGCGTTTCAATGAGCTTAGAAAGAGTCTGGACGGGATCAGCCAGAAGGTGCTGACAGACAGCCTCAGATCCATGGAAGAGGACGGGATCATCACCCGCACGGTGTATCCGGAAGTACCGCCTCGCGTAGAATACGCCTTGAGCGGCCTAGGGGAATCCATGCGGCCGATCATCAAAGCGATGGAAGGCTTCGGCCAGGAGTATAAGGCACTCGCAGATCAATAAAAGACGGGATGTGGCATTGCACAGCAAGCCGCATCCCGTTTATTATGCTTACAAAAGAACGATCTTCGCGATTTCCAGCTGGTCTCCGGCGGTTGCTTCCAGGCAAAGCTCCCGGCAGCCAGCCGGCGCTTGGATCGAGGCTTCGATCTCAGCCCAGTCCTCACTTTCCACATGGACCGTACCCGCAGGCGCTCCATCCAGGAGGATCTGCAGTTCTCCCTTACCATGGGCTGTAAGACGGACGCCCTGCCATCCGGCATCGCTCTGCACATAGCGGAACACGGCCTTCGTGCCTGGCGTCATGTGTGTGAGCACTTCACCAAAGCGTTCTTCCACGTCGATATAGCAGCCACCATGGACTTCACATGCCTGATAGCCCATGATCGGCTCGCCAGGTGCGAAAGGCGCACCAACGCCCTGCGAGGTCATCTTCACCTCGGGGATGCTGCCATCCGGAAGGATCGTGATCTTTTCGACACACAGGCGCCGATGCTGCTGGGTGCCCCTGCTGCAGCGATGGTAGAAGATATACCACTGGCCGTTGACACATTCGATGGAACCGTGGTTGTTCCAGCTGACCGGGTCGCAGAGCGCATTATCGATGATGATGCCCTGGTAGGTGAAGGGGCCGAGAGGGCTCTTGCCGATGGAATAGCCTAAAGACGTGGGCTTGCCGCGTTCCATGTCAGCATACACATAATAGTACGTGTCACCGATCTTTCGCATGGAAGAACCTTCGTGGAAGAAGTGTTCTTCTTCGGTCACAAGATCATCCCGGATCCTGGCGGGATCGAAAGAGACCATATCATCGTTCAGCGGAACGCCGTGGGAAAAGAGCTGGCCCCAATAGAGATAGGACTGCCCATCCTCATCTGTGAAGATCGCCGGGTCGATGCCGCCGATGGGCAGTTGTACCGGATCCCTGAAGGGACCTTTGGGACTGTCAGAGATGGCGACGCCTTCGCTGTCATCGACCATGCAGAAATAGAGGTAATATTTCCCGTTCTTTTCGATGCAGTCGGGGGCGAAGAGCAGAGCAGGCTTCGGACCTTCCTGCTGGGCTTCAAAAGCTTCCCGGTCTTCCGCGTGTTCGGCCAGCATCTTCATGATGAAAGGGGTAGGATGGGTCCAGTCGATGCCGGGATATTTCGGAGCATCCGGGTCAAAGAACCAGGGCACTTCAGCACCGGTCAGGGAGGGGGCATCCTCCACTTCCCAATGCTTCATGTCCGCGGTGGAGACCACATGATACTCTTCGCTGCAATACACGTCGTTTCGGTTATCGAAACTGCCGTAGATGTACAGTTTTCCGTCGGGCATGACATGGGCTTCGCTGTCCGGTACATGGACGGAAAGGGGCAGTATGGGGTTGCGTTGGTTTTCGATGATCATAGTCTATCCATCCTTTCTTTCGACCTGTACGGGTTTGCCGCGCTGCTCCAAGCAATCGGTCAGGATCTCGCAGATCATGCCCTCGGGGATAGAGCAGCTTAGGAGCACAAAGTCGTCGGTTTCCTGCACGGATACTTCGATCCTGCCGGAGGCGCTGTCATAATCACATGTGAAACTGTGTATAGAAGCGGGCAGCCAGGGACGCAGACGGATCCGCCCGAATCCGGGCTCCCTATTCTCGATCCCGCCGATCGCGGTATAGTACCATTCGATGATATGGCCCATCATGTCATGACAATGGCTGCGGGGATTGTTTTCCCAGTACTCACCCAGGGTAGTCTCGCCGTCCAGGATGAAAGCATAGTAGGAGGGGTGGTCCTTGCGCAGGATGCAGGAGGCGATCAGATCGTTCATACCGTGCATTGCGGCAGCCTGGATCACATAGGGCAGGCCGATCTCTCCGGCGATCAGAGCGCCGTCTGTTTCCAGCAGAAAATGCAGGCAGTGGACCACGTCGTCGACACATTTCTCCGGGACCATGCCCCAGTAGAGCGGCAGTGCCTGACAGGCCTGGGTCATGCCATCGGTCTCCTGGTCACGGTAATACCACCGTCCTTCAGCGTCCTTTGTCAGCAATCGTTTGTTATAGTTGCGCCGGACTTCATCAGCGAAGATCCCGAGCTGCTCCTGATCCTCCGGACGGTCCAGCAGACGGGCGAACCAGGCGAGGGTCACTGCATCTGCGTACAGAAACGCTGTCTCGATGTTTTCTCTGGCGTAGGTGCCGCGCGGGTTGCCCCAATCACCCAGGCCATGCCGGATGAAACCTTCCGGCGTCAGTTTTGTCTTCAGATGCTCCAGATAGCGCAGACCGGCTTCATAATTGTCCTTAACGACCTTCAGATCCCCGTAGAACAGATAGTGCCATCGGGTGGCCAGAATGATGCTGCTGCCCCAGGCGATGATATCATAGAAGCTGCCCATGCCGGGCACCGGCAGGACGTTCGGGATATAGCAGGGGGCCTGTGAGGGGATAAGTCCGTCGCCAGGATATACTTTCTGCCCCTCGTAATCGAAGAAAAAGTCTTCCTTCGTATGCTGGGCGGTGCGCATATCCAGCAGGAATTTCTCCCACAACGTTTTCCCATCTTTCATGAAGAAGATGGACGGCGCCATGAGATGGTTCGGCTCCTGCCAGGCGAAACGTTCAATGGTGGGGCAATCGGTATGAACGCTGACCATATTGGCTTCGACGGTGCGCTCGATCATATCGTAGATCTTGTTATAGCGCTCATCGTCGCAATGAAAACTGCCGTCGCGCTTCCATGCGCTGGTGATCGCATCGGCCTCGAGTCCGCGCAATGTGACGGTCTGAGGACATTCCACGGCAACGAACCGTCCTGCGAAATAGGTGAAGCACATTTCGAAGGATTCCCAGGTTTCATCTGCGCCGAGGATGCAAGTCAGGACCGCGTCCACGGTGACCCAGTTCTTCGCGACCTGGTCCACGTCCCCATCGGACCTAAGCTTCTCGGCCGGATAGATGCGGATCGCGTCGCCGCGCCGGCCTATGGCCTCCAGAGAGAGGATACCGGCCATGTTCTGTCCCAGGTCGTAGATGGCTCGGCCGTTGGCTGTATGCAAATAGTGGGCAGGGTAGTTCTTGATGCGTTTGATGGGCGGCTGGAACTGTTCTTCCAAATGACCGGACGGCGCATCGTCCTTAGTGACCAGGATGGCAGGACTCCAGGAGGAGTCATCAAAACCGGGTTCTGCCCAGCCTGGCTGCATAAGACGATGGTCTATGGTCTCGGAACCGTAAACATTGCTTTGCGTCACCGGGTGGGGGCAGACGCGGAAACCGTCACCCGTGCAAATGGTTTCTTCCGTGCCATCAGCATAGCGGAGCGTAAGCTCCAGAGCGAGGACCAGGCTTTTGCCAAATGGACGATAGGGGTTGGGATTCGGCGGCATGAAGTCGGGCAGAGTAAAAGTGTAATGTTCATCATTTTTGAGGAACCAGCCGTTGCCCACTTCGACACCCAGTACATTGCTTCCGGTTTGCAGGTCGTCCGAGACGTCAAAGCGAACGTACTGGATCAGTTTCCGGTAATCGGTCCAGCCGGGATCCAGCTCGTGATCTCCAATCTTTTTCCCATTGATCCGAAAAATGAACTGTCCCAGACCGCAGACCTTGGCTTCGGCTGATACGGGCTGTGCTTTGAGTTCAAACTGCTTTCTTGCGTAGAACGGATGATCACTGCCATCCGTGATCCAGGTCCATTGGCTCAAAAGTGTTCTCCCTTCTGATGTTTTGCGCATAAACAAATACTGGGAACCCGTGCTGCGCGCAAGGTCTCCAGTATTTGAAAAGCCTTATATCGATTGGAAAATTATTGTTCTCTCAATTTCTGCTGCTTATCCGAGATCTTCAGGAACAGGAAGCCCAGAGCGAAGAAGATGGCCAGGGACGCGACCGCAATATTGATCGTGCCGCCTGCCAGTTTGACCGCCGCGATAACGGCTGAGCCAAGGAAGGAGGCGCCTTTTGCGAAGATATCGTAGATGCCGAAGTATTCACCGGAGTTTTCCGGCGGAATGATCTTAGAGTAGTAGGAGCGGGACAGGGACTGGATAGAACCCTGGAAGCAGCCGACACCGAACGCCAGGATGCCGAACTGCCAGATCGTGGTCAGACGCAGCGCGTACAGGCAGACCGCAAAGTAACCTACGATACAAACCAGGATCAACGGTACAGTCTTATACTTTTTGGATAGGCTGGCGAAGACCAGTGAACCGATCCACGCTACGACCTGCGTCGCCAGCAGGAAGATGACCTGACCGACCGTGTTCAGGCCCAGGTCGGTACCGATGTTGATGCAGTTGTCGATGATCGTACCGACGCCGTCGATGTACAGGAAGAACGCGATCAGGAAGAACAGGACCTTTTTGTCGTGCAGAGCGATGGTCTTCAGCGTGCGTCCGATCTTCTTGAAGGCCGCGCCGATGGCGCCTTTGGTATCCACATAATTGCGCTGCTTATAGTGCTTGAGCAGGGGCAGGGTAACGATGAACCACCAGATACCGGTCACCGAGAAGCCGATGATCATGGACAGCTGGTTGGAGATCTTGCCCATCATATCCGGACCCATGACGTAGGCCAAAAGCGCGATGGTGAACGGGATGCAGGATCCGATGTAGCCCCAGGCATAGCCATAGGACGAGACCTGATCCATACGGTCTTCTGACGTGAC
>JAEEGL016630619.1_pt1 | contig 13857 bp, 13 predicted proteins | sample 9134231 | NCBI WGS metagenome assembly JAEEGL01 (sample SAMN16246548, study PRJNA631951) | gut metagenome | biome: gut microbiome; feature: rumen; material: fiber-attached | host: Bos | place: Iran: Karaj | collected 2018-10
AGAATTGCCAGGCCAATGCCCGAAATCGCGCCCAGCGCCAGCGAACCGTAGCGCGAGCCAACCCACAATGCGCCCAGCACAATGCAGAGTTGCAGAATGATAGATAGTGTCGCCATAGTTATTTCAATTTTCACTTAATTATTTCCAAATATAGCAACGAAAAACGGATTTGAGAAGGGAAATGTTAGTGTTTTCGGTTTGTGTTTAGTTTTATATTTGCACAAGGCGGCAAACCGAATTGTCGCTTAAAACATATTTGTATGCATAAATATTTCGAAGCAATAGCCAATGCGTTAGGCATCAAGTTGAAACAAGTGGAGGCTGTGACCGAATTGCTTGACAGCGGCGCAACCGTTCCGTTCATCAGCCGCTACCGCAAAGAGGCCACCGACGGGCTCGACGAGGTGGCAATCTTCAGCATCGAGACCCAGTATAAGAAGTTTCAGGAACTCGACCGCCGCAAACAGACAATTGTCGAAACCATTGTGGCTCAGGATAAAATGACCGATGAACTTAAACGCAAAATCGATAACACGCTCGACAGCAACGAGCTTGAGGATATCTATCTGCCTTACAAACCGAAAAAACGGACTCGCGCCACAATAGCCAAGGAACAAGGCTTGGAGCCGCTTGCTACGTGGCTGATGAAGCAGAACAACGGCGATATCGAATTGATTGCCGAGAAATATCTGAAAGGCGACATCGACGACACAGAGAAGGCTCTGGCCGGTGCGCGCGACATTATTGCCGAGTGGGTGAGTGAGGATATGACAGCCCGCCAGCGCGTCCGCAACTACTACAACCATGGAGCGCAAATTATCTCGCACGTAATCAAAGGGAAAGAGTCGGATGCCATTAAGTACGAAGACTATTATGACTTTGCCGAACCGCTACGCAAATGTCCGTCGCACAGGATGTTAGCCATGCGCCGTGGCGAGGCCGAAGGCTATTTGCGTATCAACATCGAGCCTAAAAACGACGATGCGGTGGAGATGCTCAGCCGCCATTTCATGAAAGCCGACAATGCCGCCGCACATCAGGTGCAAAAGGCTGTTGAAGACAGCTACAAACGGTTGATTCAGCCGTCTATCGAAAACGAATTCAAGAAGATAGCTAAAGAGAAAGCCGACAAAGAGGCCATCGATGTGTTCTCTGTCAATCTGCGGCAACTGCTGCTGGCGGCGCCACTCGGGCAAAAACGCATTCTGGCTCTCGACCCCGGATTCCGCACTGGCTGCAAGGTTGTCTGCCTCGACCAGACGGGCAATCTTCTTCATAACCAAGCAATTTACCCACATCCACCGCAAAATGAGTGGGCCGAATCGCAAGAAACAGTGCGCCAACTGGTTAAGAAATACCATTGTGAGGCCATTGCCATTGGCAACGGCACAGCCAGCCGCGAGACAGAGGCTTTTGTACGCTCGATAAAAATCGACCAGCCGGTGCAAATTTTCGTTGTAAGCGAGAACGGCGCATCTGTTTATAGCGCATCGGCTGTGGCGCGCGAGGAGTTCCCTGACTACGATGTGACGGTGCGTGGAGCCGTTTCAATAGGTCGGCGACTAATGGACCCGCTAGCCGAGCTTGTCAAAATAGACCCGAAATCGATTGGTGTGGGGCAGTATCAGCACGATGTCGACCAAGCGGCTCTCAAGGAAAGCCTCGATTTTGTGGTGGAAAGCTGTGTGAACCAAGTTGGAGTCAACCTGAACACTGCCAGCAAGCATCTGCTTGCCTACGTGAGCGGCGTTGGTGACAAATTGGCGCAGAATATTGTCGATTATAGGACTGAGAACGGCTCCTTTGCATCGCGGCAGCAACTGAAAAAAGTGCCCCGACTGGGCGACAAGGCCTTTGAGCAATGCGCGGCTTTTCTGCGCATACCAAATGCCAAAAATCCGCTTGACAACAGTGCCGTACACCCTGAGAGCTATGCCGTTGTCGACCGTATGGCTGCCGATTTGGGTTGCAAGGTTCAGGATTTGATAGCCGATGCCGGACTTCGACAGAAAATCGACCTAAAACGTTATGTGTCAGGTACTATAGGAATGCCAACGCTGCTCGACATCAAAAAGGAACTTGAAAAGCCTGGCCGCGACCCGCGCTCGACTATCAAGGAGTTTGCTTTTGCTGAGGGCGTCCATACTATCGACGATTTGGAAGAGGATATGGTGCTGCCTGGCATTGTCACCAACATAACTAACTTTGGCGCGTTTGTCGATATTGGCGTGCATCAAGACGGATTGGTGCACATCTCTCAGTTGGCCAACAAGTATGTGGGCAACCCTAACGATGTGGTGTCGCTGCACCAACATGTTATGGTGAAAGTTGTCGGCGTTGATTATATGCGCGGACGTATCAGTTTGAGTATGAAGGGCGTGGAGCAAGGCGAGTGACGCCGATTTTTCGCTTTGCGAAATCGACATTTGTCAGACATTCTGCCATAAAGATTTTTACTTTTGCGCATCTGAAAAATCGTTTTAAAAATGAACAAAACAATTCCTGTAACACTGCTCACAGGTTATCTGGGCAGTGGAAAAACCACATTGGTTAACAAGATTTTAGCCAACAACAAAGGCTACAAAATTGCAGTTATTGTCAACGATATTGGCGAGATTAATGTCGATGCGTCGCTGATTCAGGCGGGCGGGTTTGTCAACAAAAAAGACGACAGCCTTGTGGCTTTGAGCAATGGCTGCATCTGTTGCACGCTGAAAGCCGACCTTATCGACCAGATTACCGGCATTATCGAAACGGGCCGGTTCGACTATATTCTTATTGAGGCTAGCGGAATTTGCGAGCCGCTGCCTATTGCACAGACAATCACTGCCATGTCGGGGTATGCACGCCAGTACAACATGCCCGAGCCCTGCCGCCTCGACTGCATAGCCACCGTTGTCGATGCGCTGCGTATGGCGCGTGAGTTTGGCAGCGGAAGCAACCTGACTCGCGAAAACATTGACGACGATGATATCGAGAATCTGCTGATTCAACAGATTGAATTCTGCAACATTATCATTCTGAATAAGATAGCGGAAATAACCGAAGAGGAAAAGAAACAGGTGATTGCCGTAATAAAGAAACTTCAGCCATACGCCGAAATTGTTGAGACCAACTATGCCGAATTGGATTTGAGCAAGATTATGGACTCACACAAGTTTGACTTTGAAAAAGCCTCGGTATCAGCAGGTTGGGTTGCTGAGTTGGAAAAAGATGAGGAAGAGGAGCCGGAAGGCGAAACTGAGGAATACGGTATAGGCACCTACGTTTACTATCGCCGTAAAGCCTTCAACTACACCAAGTTCGAGACATATGTGAACGACCGCTGGCCAAGCAACATCATCCGCAGCAAAGGCATCTGCTACTTCAGCGACGATGCCGATATGTCGTATATGTTTGACCAAGCCGGAACGCAGAAAAAACTTGTCAAAGCCGGACAATGGATTTGCACCGCTCCAATTGAGGAACAACGCAAATATCTGGCTGAAAGCGAAGAACTTCGCAAAGACTGGGACGACGATTACGGTGACCGTATGATTAAGATTGTATTCATTGGCCAAAATCTTGACAGAGAGCAAATTAAAGCCGATATGGATAAGATTTAAAAATGAAACGGAGTTGGGGGGTAACTTTCCCGACTCCGTTTTCTTTTTTCACCTAACTTTCTAATCTTCAACAATAAGGATGTCAGTACGCGAAAAACTTTTCGGCAAAACCGATGACACAAAAATCCAAATACTGCGCAACGCTGTTGTGGAGGGTATTCGCTACTGCACCAACATAGCACTGCTGTGGTTGCTCACCGATAAATTGCTTGGTGACAATTATTTAGCCCTATCCACTGCCATAGCTTCGCTATTAGCCGGATTGCTCAATTACGCGCTTAGCGCCATTTGGGTGTTTCACAAAACCGAGAAGAAAACGGGCAAAAACCTTTTGCAATTTGCAATTTTCACGTTGATAGGTGCCGTGGGGCTTGCCATAAATATTGGCATAACCACAATGCTTACAATTTATTTTGGCGTTTATTATCTGATTAGCAATACAATAGCGCAAGTGGCAGTATTCTTCTTCAACTTTTTTATGCGGAAGAAAATTGTTTTCGAAAGAGAGCGTACAAATCCCTAAACAATAGCCTTGATGCGTTCTGCAACATTTTCAATCAGCCACGACGGTGTTGATGTTGCTCCGCTGATTCCCACACTTTTTACGCCCGCGAACCATTCTGCCTGAATATCGTCTTCGTTTTCAATAAAATATGATTTTGTATTCACTTGCTTGCAAACCTCAAAAAGCACTTTTGCGTTTGAGCTGTCATGGCCGCCCACAAAGATTATTACCTCGTGTTCCGAAGCGAAATTTCGCAGGTGCGGTCCACGGTTGGCCACTTGCCGGCAAATGGTGTCGTGCCAATGAAACTGCGATGAGCGTTGCCCCAGAATCTTCACCAGATTCATAAATTTACCGACATCTTTGGTCGTCTGCGAGAAAAATTCAATGGGCTGTGAGAAATCTATTTTGCTTATATCTTTTTCATTTTCAATAAGAATGGCGTTGCCGTCGGTTTGACCGATAAGTCCGATAACCTCAGCATGGCCTTTTTTTCCGAAGATGACAACCTGCCCGTTGCACTGCCGCATCTGTTCGTAGGCCTTTTTGATGTTGGCTTGCAAACGCAGTACCACAGGGCATGTGGCGTCAATCAGCTTTATGTTGCGGTCTTTCAGGTTCGAATAGCTGCTGGGTGGCTCGCCGTGGGCGCGAAAGATGACTTTGGCGTTGTGCAGTTGTGCGAATTGCTCATGGTCGATAACACCCAAACCCATAGTTGCCAGGCGGTTAACCTCTACGGGATTGTGCACCATGGCACCAAGGCTGTATAGTTTCTGCCCATCGGCAAGCTCATTAACAGCTTTTGTGACAGCATTTTTCACACCAAAACAAAAGCCCGACTCTGGGTCAACCGAAACTTGTATTTTATTTTCGTTTTGCATCTTCCACCATTTGCAGAATAATGGCAAACTGCTCTTCTCGTGTCATGTGGCTATTATCCAGTACTTTGGCATCGGCGGCCTGGCGGAGGGGCGACACATCGCGGTGTTGGTCAATATAGTCGCGCTGGTTCACATTCTCAAGCACTTCCTCCATTGTTACTTTTTCGCCTTTTGCTGTTAGTTCGTCGAAGCGGCGTTGGGCGCGTACTTCAGGCGATGCTGTCATAAATATTTTGAGGTCAGCGTTTGGAAAAACCACAGTGCCTATGTCACGGCCGTCCATGACAATTCCTCCTTGTTTTCCCATATCTTGTTGCAGTTTAACCATTTGAGTGCGCACAAAATCGATGCGGCTTACATAGCTCACTTTGTTCGACACCTCAATGCGGCGAATTTCGTCTTCAATCTGTTCGCCGTTGAGCCATGTGGTGTTTGCGCCAGTCAATTTGTTGTAGGTGAATGTTATATTGATTTTGCCAATCACTTTTTTAAGGTAGTCGGTATCCACCGTGCCGTCATCGCTTATAAGGTTGTTACGCATGCAGTAGAGCGTTACGGCGCGGTACATGGCACCGGTGTCAACATAAACGTAACCCAGTTTTCGGGCGAGTTCTTTGGCTACAGTGCTTTTGCCGCATGATGAGAATCCGTCGATAGCTATTGTGAGTTTTCTGTCGTTCATTTTGAGTCGGTAGTTTTTGATTCTATCTTCTTTATTTCCACGTCTTTCAACTTCTTAACCTCTTGGCCTTTCAGCGCCTTGGCATCATGGTTGCCCAGTTCATTGGCTTCGACATCTTTTATGTTTTCGACATAAAGACTTTGTGTCGGGAATGCGAAGTGAATACCGTTGCTGTTGAAACGGCTGAGAATGAGCAGGTTCATTTCAGATTGTGTTTCAAAAATGTCGCTACCCTTTATTATGTAGTAGATGAACTTTATGTTAAGCGAGTATTCGGCAAAATCGCAGAAGAAAATGTGGCAATTGTTGTCAACATGCGGGTTGTTGACAGCGATGTCTTTTAGAATGTTCATTGCCAACTGCATCTGTTCGGCGTTGGTTCCGTAGGTTAGTTGCAGCATAAGGACAATGCGGCGTGCCGGTTCGCGGGTAACGTTTTCAACAGCGTTGTCAATGATGTTGGCGTTAGGAATGGTTACCTCAGTGCCGTCGAGAGTTGAAAGGCGGAAGCTGCGCAGACCGATGAAACTGACAAAACCGTCGTAGTTGGCCACACGCACGCGGTCACCAATACTGAACGGGTTGTCGATGAGGAGGGTGGCGCCGCCAAGAAAGTTTGTTACCGTGTTTTTAGCGGCCAGAGCCAGTGCCACACCACCGAATCCCAGTCCGGCCAAAAGCGCCTTCACATCGTAACCGGTATTTGATAGCGTTATGGCGATACCTGCGCCCCAAATAATCACTTGCAGCAAGTGCTTGATTGTAGGCAGCATAAGTGAGCTGTTGTTCTTGCCGTCGGGGTTGCGCGTTGCAATAATGCGGCAAGTTACGGTTATAATCAAGTTCGACATGAACCAAGTGATAGTGAGGCACGAAACAACCGTGTAAGTCATACTTATGATAGAGCGGTATTTCTCAAGCGGAAAATGCGTAAGTGATAACCGAATGCCTATAAGTATGATTAACAAACAAATAGGCGTTGCACATTTTTTAAGAATTTTTTTCAAATCCTCTTCCGACAATTGGGAGAACCGCCTGAATAATATCGGCAGAATCCACATCACAAGTTTGCTGAGTCCGACGGTGATGACAATGTCAATGATAGCTTTAATCCAGTCGTATCCGTTGGCTCCAAGAAAAACGAAATTTTCCATTTTATATTAATTAATTGGTTTGCACAGAGTTTTGCAGAATCTCGTAAACGTTTTTAGCGATACCCTGCCAGCTGTATTTGTCGTAGAAGGCCTGCGGAGTGTCGCCGTTGAGTGAGAGTGCGCTTACGAGGCTACTAGCGAACATATCCCAATTGTTATCGACAACCACCTGTAGTTTGTTGCCGCAAACTGTTGTGTCGATGCCTATTGCGCCGAGCGATGAAGATACTACCGGCCGGTTCTGGCTGATGGCCTCAATAACCTTTGTGCGGATGCCGCCGCCTTGCAGGGCTGGGTTCATAATCACGTCGGAGCTGCGGATATACGAGTCGATGTCGGGCACAAATCCGGCATAAACGATGTTCTGTTTGCGCAGGTCGTCGAAGCGGCGCTGGTCGTTTTTCGACAATCCGCCGCCGCAAATCAGTATCTTATAGCCGCTGCCCAGTGTTTTTTGCAGCCGTGGCGCTATCTCGTCTATTATTATTGAAAGCGATTCGATGCTTGGCAGATATTTGAGCACCCCAAAGTACATGAAAATCTTGTCGTTAGGGTCGATGCCGTGACGGCTAAGTATCTCTGCGCGTTCGGTTGGGTCACATGCTGGAAGCGATGTCGGCTCAACTCCGTAAGGTTTCAGGTGGCACTTGTCGGGACTGAGGCTGAACTTGCTTATGGCAATCTGCCGGTCTTGGTCAGTTGTGAAGAATGCGCCGCGAGCCATTTTCATGGCAAAGCGTTCCCACTCGAACATTGCCGGCCACCACCAACGGCCTGCCGACATAAAACGCAGATATTCAATATTTAGTGAGTGTGTAAACACTGGCACTCCCGTCTTTTTCGACAACGTGCCCATCCAGCCCAAAAACGGTTGCTCCAGAATGATAACATCAGGCTTGATAGCTGTTACCTGGTCGTAGATTATCTTGTAGTTGGCGCGCGAAATGCGGCGGAACGCACTGCGCGGAACTATGGGTTTAACGCTGAACGAGCACTCTGGCGACTCCGAGCCAACGCCTGTTATGACTGTAAGGTTCGATATTTGTCCTAATGCGCTCAGATAGCCGAATACGCCTTTCTGGTCGCCCGATACAGGTGGGATAAAAGGCTCTGGTGCTATCGATAATATTTTGAGTTGTGGCTTCATATTTAATATCTGCTCTTTATTCGTTAGCGGGTTTCAATAACTTGGCATACGCTTTGCTATCTGTCAGTATATCAATGGCTTTGAATAGTGTTGAGTCGTTTGTCATTTGCGATTTGACACGGCCAACCTGATAATAGTAGCGGCTCACAATCTCCTCTTGAAGCAATGTGATTATTTCCGACTTAAACGTTTGTAAATCTTTTGTTTTGTCGTGTGCCAGCTTGGTACGGAGTTTTTCAAGCTCATCGCCGACTTGAGCCTCGTATTTCTCTTTTTTTACAACTGACTCAAGCTCGTTTATAAGTTTCTCGCTTTCAAGATTATAGTCGTAATTCTTGTCGGACAGAAAGTTGACAAAATCATCGTAAGTGGCGTCATCGATGCGGAAATCCTCAGGTTTGCCAATCGACTGATGCTGCTGGTTGTAGAGCGTCGCGTAGTCGAAAATCAGGTTTTTGGTGTAGAGGCTGACGGCTATGCGGCTCATTATCTCAGGCTCGAATTTGATGTCGGGCAGAACACCGCCGCCGTCATAAACAATTCGGCCTGCGCGTGTCTTGAATTGGGTGATGAGCGAGTCGGCTATCTTGCCCACGCTGCCGTCGGCGTTGCGGTGCGAGTAGTCGAGAGCTTGAATGCAGCGTCCACTCGGAATGTAATATTTTGCAGTGGTCAGTTTCAACTTGGTGTTGTAGCTCAGGTCGCGGGTTGTTTGAACAAGGCCCTTGCCGTAGGTACGGCAACCAACAATGATGCCGCGGTCGAGGTCCTGAACCACGCCCGATACAATCTCCGAAGCCGAAGCCGTTCCGCTGTTCACAAGAATGGCAAGTGGCAATTGAGTGTCAACCGGGTCGCTGGTAGCGTAATACGTTTTGTTCCACATCTTTACCTTGCCTTTGGTGCTCACAATCTCGTTGCCTTTATCGACAAACAGGTTAGACATCGACACCGCCTCGTTGAGCAGCCCTCCCGGATTGCCTCGTAAGTCAAGCACAAGGCCTTTCAACTGATTGTTCTTTTTCAAATCGAGAAGTGCGTCTTTCACTTCCTGTGTGCAGTTTTCTGTGAAGTTCGAAAGGCTGATGTAGCCAATTCCGTCGGCAACCATGCCATAGTAAGGAACGCTTTTAACCTTTATTTTCTGACGGATAATCTCCACTTTACGTTTCTTATTGGTGAAAGGCGTCTCAACGGTGAGCGTCACTTTCGATTTTGGTTCGCCCTTGAGCAGTTCGCTCACTTTGTCGGTTGCGTAGTCTCTTACATCCTTGCCGTCAATTTCCAGAATAAGGTCGCCAGCCTTCAGCCCAGCCAGCATAGCCGGCGAGCCGTCGATAGGCTCACTTACAACCACATGGCCGTCGCTGCTGCGTATGTATGCTCCAATTCCACCATATTGTCCGGTAGTCATGAAACGGAAATCCTCAATGTCCGACTCGGGAATGAAAACAGTGTACGGGTCGAGCGATTTCAGCATCTCGTCGATGCTTTTTTTCACCAAATCGCCCGGATTTATCTCATCGACATAATAGATTGACAACTCGCGGAAAAGAGTGTGGTAGATGTCAAGGTTTTTCGACATTTCAAAGTCGCGGTCGTTGACAAAGCCGACCGCAATTAGTATGGCGGCAACCACTGCCACCGCTTTGATTTTCAATTTCGTTTTTTTCTCCATATCATAATCGGCCTTATAGTCTGGCCGACAAACAAATGTAAGATAACATTATAAATTAACGCAGTTTTTTACCACTTTTTCCGACAATTGCGTAAGGAGCCGGCTTATGTAGTCCGACGCGCTGGCAAAAGTCATTTCATCGGTGTTTTGCGCGATGAAGATGAACAGGACTTGCACTGGCGGCAGGCCGACAGAGTCGGTCATAATGTGCCGGTTAAGTCTGAAAGCCTCGCGCATTAGCCGCTTGTTACGGTTGCGGTCCACCGCCAGATGATGAATCTTTTTGGGAGCCACAAACGCAACCTGATAATTGAAACTGTCGGCTGGCACAATGGCGTAAACCATTTTCAACGGTCCCACACGCATGCTCTTATTTTGCTGAAACACAAGGTTAATCAGCTTTTGCTGCTTCAAGTGCTCGGCGCGCTTGTAGGTATATCGACGAATGGTTTGCGACATGGAATTACTGCGTTTAAGGTGCAAATATAGTGTATTTATACTTTTTGCCTTTTGCCACCAAAAACAAAAAGGGGCACCGCCTTTCGGCGACACCCTCCACTTAAAACACTTTGAAAAGATTAATTTTTCTTACAAGCCTTATTCATATCCTTGATAAACAGTTCCAAAGCCGCCGGCATCGACGGGGCCTCTGGCAGCGGGGCTTTGATGTCGAGACGAAGGTTGGCGTTCTCAACAGCTTTTGCAGTTGTCGGACCGAAAGCCGCAATCTTGATTTCGTTCTGCTCAAAATTGGGGAAGTTGGTTTTCAGCGATTTGATGCCCTCGGGGCTGAAGAAGCACATTATATCATAGTTTTGGTCGGCAATGTCCGACATGTCAGTTGCAACTGTCTGATACAGAATGGCCAGAGTATGGTTGATGCCGTGGGCGTTGAGTTGCTCCACAACCTCTGGTTTGTACTTGTCCGACGATGGCAGAAGGAATTTATTCTCCTTGTGCTTGTCGAGAACCGAAAGCAAATCGGTGAATGTGCCCGTGCCGAAGAAAATCTTGCGTTTACGGTATGTTATGTACTTTTGCAGATAGAGCGCTATTGACTCTGTTGTGCAGAAATATTTCATGTCATCGGGCAGGACAATGCGCATCTCTTCGCACATGCGGAACAAGTGGTCGATAGCGTGCTTGCTTGTGAAAATAACCGCCGTATGGTCAAGAATATTCACTCTCTCTTTGCGGAACTCCTTGGCGTCGATAGGGGTAACTGTGATAAATGGCCTGAAATCGATTTTCAGATTGTATTTGTCGGCCAAATCAAAATATGGTGACTTCTCAGTCGTGGGCTTTGGCTGTGAAACCAATATTTTTTTGATTTTCAAGGTTTTTATTATTTAAGTTAGACTTCAAATATTACTATAAGCAATAGTCAATTACTAATTTGCACAGTGTTGTTATTGGTAAAATTTCAAGGGCACAAAGGTAGAAAAACAAATAGAAAATTGAAACCCTATTTTTAATACAAATTCGCAATCCGCGGAACAATGACATCAAGTAGATTAGTCCAAGCAACGCAAACCCTGCCCAAATCAGCTTTTCGGCCACAAACGACGGCACAAAGGGTATTACTGTTACCACTGGCAGTATCAATAGTCCGAAAGCCTTATTATACAGATAGATGTTGAAATTGTACTCGCTGAAAGCCTTGGTGTCGAAAATAAAATCGATGATTTTCAGGGTTATTGTGCGTAGCAAGAAAAACACTACAATGCCACCAAAGCACAACAGGAAGTGCATGAAATTGCTGTCGTCGAACACTTTGAAATTGTAAAACTCAAAGGCCTGACATACAAGCAAACTGGTATTTGTGTAGAATATTATGTTGAGTATGAAATAGATGCGGTTACGAACAGCATTTGTCTCGTTAAAGACGCGGCGGGCGGTGAAGGCGCTCATAACAGACTGCATCACCATACCGATGAATTTGCCGTAAATCATTCGCGCCCAAATGAATAGGACAAACGATGCTATTATGACGCCAATCATCCAGTCGGTATCGCCCACATTGCGGTTTATTGAGAAATTGTTGAGCTTGCGGTTTATCGGCTTGCCCTCTTTTTCTGTATAAATATGTGTGCCTGTCTGCACGGCTGTCGTGGTGTCAGTGACCATAATTGCGGTGTCGGGCAGGGCGGCAATGGTGTCGGTTATATTATCTGCAACTATGGCAGCTGTGTCGGCCGGTGTTGTATCGGCTACGGCTTGAACAAGAGCATCGGCATCTTCCAGAACCTGCGCCTGATGTGTAGGCACAACAACAACCGGCGCTTCGGTGTTGGGTGCGTTTTGCTGCGGTGCGGCGGCAACCTGCGTTTGCTCAATGGGCGCCGATGCCTGCTGTAGCGTGGTGTCGGGCGCAATGGGGTTCAAACGCAGCCGCGAGGCCATTGAGTTATCGTGTTGAATTACAAACTCGCCTGTCAGTACATCGTATTCGGGATGAGTAATGGTATCGTTTTCAGGAACATACGGCACCGTTTTGATTATCGGCGCCACCGGCTTGGCCACTATGCGGCTCGAGTCGACGCGGAAAGCATTGGCACCGTTGAAATCGAACGTGCGGAAAAGGTCGGTGTTGATTGTCGGTGCTGCTATCTGCGACGACACCGTATCAGCCTGACTACCGTTCTGAAATGTGTAATTCATCTGTTTTTGCGAAACGCTGCAAAGTTATAATTTTTGTTTTGTGTTTGCCCTCGGCAATCATATTTAAACTTTCATCGGTCTGATAAAGCGTTGTAGCAAAGAAAAAGGGAAAGCGGCTGTTCCACTTTCCCTTGTGCATATCGCTGTAACACTTTTAGTTAAGCATCATTGGCATGAGCAGCATCAGCACCTCTTCGTCGGCGTTTTTGGGGTCGAACGGAACAAAGGTGCCGGCGCGTGTGGCGTCAGACAGGTTGATAACCACATTGTCGCTGCTGTCGAGGTTTTTCAGAATCTCAATCAGGAACACCGATTTGAATCCAATCTCCATATCTTCGCCTTCGTACTGGCAATCGACTGTCTCGTAGGCAGATACCGAGAAATCGATATCTTGTGCCGAGACGCCAATCTGGTTGGCCTTGATTGACAGCTTGATAAGGTTGCTGGCTTGGTTTGAGAACACCGACACGCGGCGTACGCAGTTGCACAGCGCGTTGCGGTCGATGATGAGCTTGCGCGGTGCCTCGCGAGGTATAACCGCCTGATAGTTAGGGAATTGTCCATCGATGAGACGGCATATGAGTTTGAAATCGCTAAATTCGATGACAGCGTTTTTCTTATCGAAGGCAAGCTGAACCTGAGTGTCGGCTTTCGAAAGTATGCTTTTGAGCAGCGTGGCCGGCTTTTTGGGCAGGATGAACGAGTTCTCGCTCTCGCAGCTGACGTCGGCGCGGGTGTAGCACACCAGCTTGTGTCCGTCGGAGGCGACAAATTTCACCTTGCCTTGAGCTATCTCGATAAAGATGCCTGTCATAACCGGACGAAGGTCGTCGGCCGATGTGGCGAAAATGGCCTTCGAAACACCCTGCATAAGGGCGTCGGAGGTGAGCTGTACGCGGCAAGCGTCGTCGTCGAGGCTCTGAATCATCGGGAAATCGTCGCCGTTGAGACCAACGATGCTGTATTTGCCGGAATTAATAACAATGTCGACGGCTTTCTTGTTGTTGTCGATGTCGTTGATGTTGAAGGTGAGCGGCTGCTCGGGGAACTCCTTGAGGATGTTGAGCAGACGTTTTGCGTCCAAAGCCACTTTGCCTTCACCGTTTGCCGAGTCAACATTGAGCGACGCGATGATTGTCGTTTCAACATCTGACGCTGTTATTGTCAGTCTGGTGCCTTGAAGGTCGAAAAGGAAATTGTCGAGGATAGGCAATGTGTTTTTTGATGCGATGACACTGCTTGCAGCCTGCAATTGAGCTAAAAGCTCCGAACTTGATACGATAAAATTCATTTGTATGTGTTTTAAATTGATTTCATAAAAACGCTCAAATTTATAAAAATTTGAGTTGGTTCGATAAAATTAGACGAATTTACCGAACGGAACATCGTGCCTGTTATTATCGACTGATTATAAGTCTAAACAGAATATCTTGCTCTCTCTCCGCCAATCAACTTCGGGCGGCAGTAGGCGGCAGCCACATGCGCGCAGCCAATCTGCGGTTGCGCCGGATGGACAGGAACGGCAACGTCTTTCAGGTGCA
>JAEEGL017358861.1_pt1 | contig 13857 bp, 13 predicted proteins | sample 9134231 | NCBI WGS metagenome assembly JAEEGL01 (sample SAMN16246548, study PRJNA631951) | gut metagenome | biome: gut microbiome; feature: rumen; material: fiber-attached | host: Bos | place: Iran: Karaj | collected 2018-10
AAGGTATTTATGTCGTCCGTATCGTCACCGAGGACGGCGTGGCGACACAAAAAATCAACTTGATTGAATAGGGGAGAAGCACATAGAAAACGTGTCCCGCTCTATGCCAAGATCTTGCTGGGCATGGGCTTGGGTTTGGGCTTCGGCTTCATGGCCATGGCCTTGCATTGGGAAGGCTTTGTGCACGACTGGGTGGCACCATGGGGTACCATCTTCATGCGCCTGCTCAAGCTGATTGCCGTACCATTGGTGTTGGTTTCACTCATCATGGGTGTCGTTAACCTGAAGGACATCCGCAACCTGTCGCGCATTGGGCTGAAAACCATATTGATCTATATCTGCACCACGATTATTGCGGTAAGTATAGGTTTGACGGCGGTGAGTCTGGTGAAGCCAGGACAGTTCTTTCCCAAGGACAAGCAGTCGGAGTTTATGCAACGCTATGAGCAGACGGTGACCCAACGTGAGACCGACATGCAGCAGGTACAGGATCAGTCTCCTTTGCAGTTTTTGATGGATGTGGTGCCTGAAAATGCTTTCTTGGCTTTTGGCGACAACTCCAAGATGTTGCAAATCATCTTCTTTGCCTTATTGTTCGGAGTGGCTATCGTTTGTGTTGGTACATCGAAGGTGGACTCCATCGTGAGATTTTTCAATCAGCTGAATCTGGTGCTGTTGAAGATCATCGACTTCATCATGGCTTTCGCACCTATAGGGGTCTTTGCTTTGATGGCTGATTTGATTATTTCTTATTCAGGTGACATCGGGATTTTCTCATCGCTTGGTTTATATGCGTTGACGGTGATTATGGCTTTGTCAGTGATCATTTTTATTGTTTACCCGTTGGTTTTGAAGTTGTTCACCAAAAAGACGTTGAAAGACTTTTTCAAGGCGGTATTTCCGGTTCAGATGCTTGCTTTTTCCACCAGTTCCAGTGCTGCAACATTGCCATTGACGATGGAACGCACCCAAAAACATCTCGGTGTTTCGGAGGAGGTCTCTTCGTTTGTGTTGCCGGTAGGGGTGACCATCAACATGGATGGCACCAGCTGTTACCAGGCGGTGGCAGCGGTCTTCCTTGCCCAAGTATTGGGCTTGGATTTGACATTTGGGCAAATGCTGCTTATTTTGGCCACGGCCACTATCTCTTCAATAGGCACGCCTGGTATCCCCGGCGGCTCCATCGTGATGCTGATGATTGTGCTGGATTCTGTCGGAATTCCAATTGAAGGTCTGGCATTGATTTTAGGCATTGACAGGCCGTTGGACATGTTGCGCACCGTGGTGAATGTGACGGGCGACATGACGGTGGCAAGTGTGGTGGAAGGCAAGGCTATGACTCGTTGATTTCTTCAAGTGAGAGTCCTGTGGCTTGTATTATGGTATCGGGGGCAATGTTGAGAGCTTTCATTTTTTTTGCTGTTTCCAGAAAAGCTGTTTTCTTTCCTTGCATAATTCCTTGTTCGATTCCTTGTTCAATTCCTTGTTTGATTCCTTGCTCAATACCTTGCTTAATACCTTGCTTAATTCCTTTTTCCATAGCGGCTCTCCGCGTTCCTCGGACGATAGCGTTCTCTATGCGGACGTTGTCAATGTTCTTTTCATATAGGTAGCGTTCCACGTCGCTTAGTCCCCATTCTTCCATAAGTTCCACGGCTTTGTTAGTCAATGGATTGGCGAGAAGCTCTTCTGGCGCTTTACGTGTGTCCTCGTTGATTTCGGTAAGGAAACGAAGCCATAACCATTGCATTTCTTTCTCAACGGGTGTTTGGGGACTGAATTTCGGGAGTTCTATGAATGCGATGTGCAATCCTTTGATTATGTTGTCAGAATCGCAGGCATGAACCATTTGGTAGTAGTGGTAAAATTGGTCTTTGGGGAGTTCTGACTCGACGGTGTCGTTGACGATGTTTAAGGAATAAACGGGTTCTAACAACTTGTAGTCTTCGCCTTTGTGGAGTTGTGTGACGTAGGCCTTTGAGGCATTAAAGAGGACTCGACTCTTGAAATCCTCGGTCCAGACCATCTGCATCTCCACAAGAAATTGATGGCCTCGCTTGTCCTTGCAACGGACATCCACAACGGAATATCTCGCGTCAGGTACTGGTGGTACAAGCTCGGGGGATAAATATTCTATTTCTTGGACGACTTGATCGCCCTCTAAAGGAAGCATTGCATTAATGAAACTGATCAGCAGATCGGAATGCTCTCCGAAAACTCTTTTAAACGTGGTGTCATAACGCGGGTCAACATATCTACTCATAATAATTAATTTAAAGTTGTTTAATGTATTTTTTATTTCTTTTGACGCTGCAAATATATAATTAATTTTGAAATGAAAATAAAAATAGTGAAAAAAATAAAAATTATGACGATCTGTTATTTAATTTTATTCACAAATTTTTCTCGTGAAAATATATATTTTTGTAATTTTGAAAAAAAGAATTCAATATGAAGCATATTTCCTTTATTATCCTCGCATTGAGTCTGGTCTTGACTTCATGCAAAAATAACTGGCCTAAACAACAATCGGAACCGCAAAACGATTCTATTTTCTTTCGCACAACGCTTTATCGTCCAGGTGATTATGACTCAAGGAATTACCGCATTCCAGCCATCATCACGGCTAAGGACGGGTCATTAGTGGTGGCCACCGACAAGCGGAAATACAATGATGCCGATCTTCCAGAAGATATTGATATACTGATTAATAGAAGCACCGACGGCGGTCATACTTGGAGTGAGCCTTACACCCTTGTTGAAGGCCAAGGAGTAGGAAAGGGCTTTGGCGATTGCGCATTGGTGCGTACTAATGATGAAGGTGGTCTTCTGGCGGCTTTTGTGGGCGGCTGCGGTTTTTGGCAAGGCCGGCCCGAAAACCCATTACATACCTATATTGCAAGGAGTTACGACAATGGACAGACTTGGACTGCCCCAAAAGACATCACCGACGAGCTTTATGGCGCAAAGTGCAACAACGAGGTGAGCCGTGCATGGTGGTCGGCGTTTTTTGCTTCAGGTAATGGTTTGCTGACCTCTACGGGACGCATTATGTTTGTCCTTGCCGTGCGCGACACGGAGGAATGGGCGGCTTGCAATTATGCCGTCTATTCTGATGACAATGGTGAGACTTGGCGCATTTCAGGCCGTGCCTCGCAACGTGGCGATGAGGCCAAAGTGGTGGAACTGGCCGATGGCAACATTTTGATGAGTATTCGTCATGAAGGCGAACGTTGGTACAATATTTCTGAGGATGGTGGTGTCACGTGGCAGCCTGAGACCTCAGCATGGAGTGACCTCATGGCCACAGCATGTAACGGCGACATCATACGTTATCCGTCGGATGAAGGAAGGTCGGTTTTGTTGCACTCTTTGCCAGGGCCTGAGAAGCGTGAAAACGTCACAGTCTATGTCAGTTACGATGAAGGCAAGACTTGGCCTGTAAGCAAGTGTGTTGTGCCATATTCCTCGGCCTATTCTTCACTTTGCATCTTGCCTGACCATAGCATTGGACTTTACGTGGAGGAGTCCGACGGTGACACATTGGGCTATTCCATGGTGTTTTATAATTTCGGATTGGAATGGCTGGAATCCAAATAATCCTTACTTTTGCTGAAAAAATTAACTATGTCAGAAAACCTTGAAAAATTCCTGAATTGTGTGGCGGAATCCGCTGAGCGAAGTGCTTTGGTGAAGATGACGTTGAGCAAGCCTGTGCAAAAGCATGACGAGTTGCGGAACCTTTATGTAAAGCCTGTGCTGATTAAGGGAAAGCGCCTTTTCGCCTTCACTTATCACTATGAGCGCCGTGACGAAGTGAAAAATTATGATGTTACGCAAATGCTTGACATTCTGAAAGAAATGCTTCCAACACGCTTCTTGAATGCCACACTTTTCACCGTGGATGAAGATGTGACTTTGTTGGTTTCAAGTAAGGGAAAAGCCACTGTCCAAACTAAGAAAGTACAGGAATGCCGTGAGCAAAATCTGGAACATGACAAGCAGAAAGCCCGCCTGATCAATCCCGCGAATCCTTGGTGGTTTCAGTTAGGTTTGACGACCCGAGAGGGCAAAATCACTGCGGATATGCAACACAAGTTCAAGCAAATTTACAAGTATGCCGAAATTGTGGAAAGTCTCATCAAGCCGATGAAGTTCGACGGCACGGTTCATATCGCTGACATGGGAGCAGGGAAGGGGTACCTTACTTTTGCCTTGTATGAATTGCTCACGCAGCGACTTCAACTTGACGTGGATATTAAAGGTGTTGAGATCCGTCCTGATTTGGTGATGAAAATCAATGAGATAATAAAGTCTTCTGGTTTGAAAGGCATGGAGTTCGTGGAAAGCAGTATCGAATCGTATTGCTCTGAGAAACTGGATGTGCTGATAGCGCTTCACGCTTGTAATACGGCTACTGACGATGCCATTGCCTCAGGCATTAAGGCGGGAGCTGAATTGATTGTCTGTGCGCCTTGTTGCCACAAGCAAATCAGGCAAGAAATGGAACGCTCCGGCGTGGTCGATGCCATCACTCGCTACGGCATCTTTCTCGAACGTCAGGCCGTGATGATCACCGACACCATTCGTGCCTTGATTATGGAATAATTCGGTTATAAGACCCAAGTCATGGAGTTCATTGAGATGGAACATACCCCGAAAAATGTTCTTTTAATTGGGAAGAAGAGTGAAAAGCTTGTTGACCAGCAAGCGATTTTGGAAAAGATCAATGCTTTGAAGGGTCAGTATGGCATTAAAAATCATTATCTTGAGACACTGCTTTTTCGGTAAACGTGAATTTTTAATTTTTTTTTAATTGTTTTTTGTTTTTTGTTGGTTTGCCTTTAAATAATCCTTATCTTTGCACGCCTATTTATAATAGATACAGATTGTCAATAGAAAGGATTTATGGCATACGATATATTTATCAGTTATCGTCGAAAGGGCGCTGGAGCTGGTGTGGCTGGTGAACTTCAAGCAAAGCTTGAGAACCGTGGTTACAAAGTGTTTTTGGATGTTGACAACATTGGCAGCGGCGATTTCCCTGAACAGATTGATCAAGCTATAAAAAGTTGTAATGACTTTTTGCTAATACTATCTCCAGGCATGTTGGATCGTTGTGTGGAGGAAGAAGATTGGGTGCGGCATGAAATTGTTCTTGCCGAGCAGTATGGAAAAAATATTGTTGGTGTTTCTTTGCCAGGCTTTTTGATGCCAGAAGCATCGGAACTGCCTGAGCCGTTGCGAAACTTGCCTGAGAAGCAAGTGTTCCTGTGGTCACATGAATACCGTAACGCTTCCATTGACAAGATAGAAGTGAATTTGATTTCATCGCGTCGGAAGAAGAAACGTAACCGCAGGAACCTCACATGGATATTGGGTTTGGTGGTAGTGGTCGTTGCGGGCATTGTCCTTTTGACGGATAATAAGAAGGAGGAAGTAGTTCCTGCGGATCCTAAAGTTGAGGAGGACAAGACGGAGATGTTGAGGGCAAAAGCCATTAACGACACGTATTCGCTTTATGTGCATAGGGGCGACAGCTTGTTGCAGACAGTGTCTGAACCTGCTGAAAAAGAGGAGTTTGTCACCTTTATGGATGGTGTCAAAGAATATGAGACTGCTTTAAGACTGCAGCGGGAAAATCCGGAGATTATTCTGTTAGACCACTCCCTTGAACGTAAATACGACTCGTTGATGAAGTTGAGAAGCAGTTGGGTGAAAAGGGAATTGGATGTCGCCACGAAGTTTTTGAATGTGGATCAATTTGATTTTGCCCGTTACAGATTTGAAAATGCACAGGCACTCGCTATTGACTCGGATCAGCAAGCACTTGACAAAGTTGGAAAGAGATTCCCGAAAAACAAGAAATAAAATTATAGCTTATGAAAACAATACGTATTTTACTCATTAGTTCGTTAGTTCTGTGTCTCCAGATTATATTACAGGCACAGAGCAATTGCTATGAGACCCAGAGGCAAAAGGGCATCCAGCTATACAATTTAGGAGAGTATTCGGCTGCCTACAAGAATTTTGAGGCGGCAAAGTTCTGCACGGATTTGCCAGCGAATAATGACCTTGCCTCGTGGATGTCGAAGTGCATTATCGTTGTGAAGCTTTCAGTAGAAAGTTTGGACTTTGATGCTGAAGGAGGTGAAGAACAGTGTGTTGAGGTCACTACCAACGCCAAGTCATACAAGGTGGCCAGCGCACCCGAATGGTGTATTCTGAATCAGCAGGGCAAGATGCTTTATGTGTCATGTGAAGATAACCTCGAAGTTGAGCCGCGTGAAGGAAAAATCCAAATCACGTCAGGCGGCAAGAGTGCTTATTTTGATGTGTTTCAGGATTCTGCAGCTCCAGAGCTTGAGTTTGACCCAAGTCCCGTGGTGTTCTCAAGCAAAAACGAGACAAAAAAGGTTTTGGTCACTTCCAATTTCACAGATTGGGCGGTTGACTCGAATCCCGATTGGATCGTCGCCGAGAGAATTGGCGACACACTGCAACTCGACGCTTTGCACAACGCGTCCTCATACGTCCGTGAGTCAGAGGTGACGGTGATGGCTTCCGAACAGGTGTTCAGACTGCCCATCAGTCAGTTGCCTGGCGATACGGTGATTACCGTCAGCCGCAAAGAGCTGGTTTATCCGAAAGAAACCGCTATGGAGATTGTTACAGTGTCCTGCAATATTGGGGGATGGCAGATGGAGGCTTTGGATGACTGGATTGACTTGACGCAAGTGGGCGATACCGTGCGTATTGCAGTCAAAGAGAACCCATCATTATTCAGCCGTCATGGGAAAGTCAGATTTTTCTCAGGACGTCGTTCTTCTGAGATAGAGTTGCACCAGGCTCCGCATGTCTCTAATTTCGATTTCCCTGAGTCTGAACTGGCGAATGTCGGGGAATCTGGCAGGGAAACCATCTCTGTGACCAGTATTCCTTCCGAGCTTGTGGTTTATGTTGACGACACGATCGCCATGACCACTCCTTTTACTTGTAATGTTGACTATGAGCACCATTCTTTACAAATGGGCTTCGAGCGCCGTGAGTTCCTTTTCAATGAAAAGCAAAAGGATGTCGTTTTCAAACCAGGATTGCGTTTTGCGGAACTCACCTTTACTTCGCCCAAGAATATTGGCTTGCAGACAGGTTTTGTGGCTGCTAAGGGTTTGGGCGCTTATTGTCATTTCCAGGCTTCACGGCCTATTGTCAAGGAGTTTGTCCTCGATACCATCAGCCCGAGTGGTTATCATTTCATGCTTGGTCCTGTGTATCAACCCATTCCTTACGTTGCTGTTTATGCCGGTGTAGGTTTCGGCATTTATGAAGGCGTGAGATCCACAAGTGATGGCTCATTGATGCCTTCCGTTTTGCCTATCCTTAATTTGAATTATGAGGGTGGCGTGATGGGTTTCTATAAAAATATAGTGATCTCGATGGGCTTTAGAACTTCGCATTATGGGTATAACGGGGAAAAAAGCACTTCATTCGTGTTTGGAGTGGGTGGTTATTTGAAACGTTATTATGATAAGCAGTTTGATCCTGGTAAACGTTTCTGCTGTAGTGACAGTAGGCGTTGGTGGTCGTTGAACTATGTTGCTCGTCCGGCAATGAACGGAAAGGGCGCAATGTTCGGCGATCTTGGCAGAGGCAAGATACGTACCTACTTGAAAGCGATGTATTCGCAGCCCACAGGAGCAGAGCAGATCGTGGATGCTTCATTTGGAGTTATTTTCACTCCTGTTAACGGCATCATTGATGTGTGTCTGGGTGGTGGCGCAGGAATGGATATTCAAAATCCTGTTTTTGGTGGAGTCAATGCCGAGGTAGGTGCCATCCTCAATATATGGCGTATTCCGATAACCATTATGTTGCATGAGAACGACATCGCCAATATGCAACATAATCGAGGTCTCTATGTTGATTTTGGAATAGGTTTCCATCTTGGTAAATTCCGTTCGTCAAGTTATAAATAAGGAGTGAGCTATGAAAAGAATCGTTTGTCTATGGGTTTTGGTGTTGAACCTGATTGGCATGGCATTTGCCCAATTGCCAGAGAATACAACAAGAAATGTAGTTGCCACAGTTGATGCTAATGAAATCATCAATCCGGGCGAGTTCCAGATGGAACTAAGTAAAGGAGCGCTCTATAGTGATGAAAACGGCAATCCATGGTTCTCCTTTGTTTATATCTTCACAAACAAATTTACGCGGAATTCCAACATTATGGTCAATGACCGTGAGAGATTTGTGAATAGGAACGTTGATGTCAGGACATACAAAATTGGCCCGACGTTTGAAAAGGGTGTCTTTGTGGTAAAAAACATAGGTACCGCTGAGAGTGATATGGGAAGCGGTATGGAGGTGGTTTTAGCCAATGGTGTCAGCCATCCAGTTTGCGATAGCGTTGTTTACCTTAACGATGATGGCTACGTGTATTCCACAAATAGAAAATATTTCTACAGTGTATATAAGGATGTGTATGACAATCAGACAGAACCTAAGCCTGTTGTATGGCCCGAAAGGAAAATTTATGATGCCGAACATATCATGTTTTCAGGAGAGAAGGCCACGGCTTTTGCCCGTTTGAACACAGGCTCGGTGTATTTTGAGAGTCCAGAGGGACATTATTATTATTTGTATCGTGACAAGTATATGCCTAATACCGTCATGGTTGTTGACAATACGGTATATGAACTGTTTGATGTTTACGGTGAGAATGATTTGAAGTTCAAGTTCTCCTACAATGGCCAGCATTGGATGGCCGTGGGCAGAGACTGTTATTGGATTGACGGCACACTCAGATCTGTTGAGGGATTTGTAATCACTGATTTCCTGGTCAACGATGAAGGGCATTATGCCTACAAGGCTTATAAGAAAGATGCTGCGGAGAATGGCGAGGTGGTCGTTGTGGACAGTCAGATCATTCGTCGTAACGCAAAAGTATGTTATTTTGCCTTGAATTCAGACGGCAGATTCAAGTTTCGTTTTCTCACGGGCACGGGAAGAATCCTTCAGTATGAGTCTGAGAAGATTTCAGACATCACGGAGTCTTTATCATCTGTGCTTTATTCAAGCGATGCGACTGATGGTCAGCTGATTACGGTATTCTCAAACGATGGCAAGCACAAGTTGACTTATCGGAGAGGCTTGTCTGGCGTGGAAATTGACGGTGTCAAGATTACAGAGACCGTTCCGTGTTATGCGGTGTATGACGTACATAACAAGTCCTTCCTGTGGAATGCCATAGAGAATGCAGACGGCAGGACGGAGTTGGTGATATACAGATACGCTATCGTGAATAAATTCTTTAAATTTTAATACAACCTTTTTTAAAAAAAACATCATGCAAAACATTGATTGGGGAAGTCTCCCGTTTGGTTATTATCCAACGAATTACAACGTCCGCTGCTATTACAGAAATGGTCAGTGGGGCGAGTTTGAAGTCAGTTCAGAAACCACTATTAACATCCACATGGCAGCCACATGTCTGCACTATGGACAGGAAGCTTTTGAAGGTCTGAAGGCTTTCCGTGGTAAAGACGGCAAGGTGCGTATCTTCCGCATGGATGAGAACGCCAAGCGTTTGCAGTCGTCAAGCCACGGCATTATGATGGCGGAATTTCCTATCGACAAGTTCGAGGAAGCTATCGTGAAGTGTGTGAAGCTGAACGCTGAGTTCATCCCGCCTTACGAGAGTGGTGCTTCATTGTACCTCCGTCCGCTGTTGATTGGCACGGGCGCCCGCGTGGGTGTGAAGCCTGCTGACGAATATCTCTTCCTGGTCTTCGCTACGCCTGTCGGTCCTTATTTCAAGGGCGGTTTCATGGCCAACCCATACGTCATCACGCGCAAGTATGACCGCGCTGCTCCGTTGGGCACTGGTATTTACAAAGTCGGTGGCAACTATGCCGCTTCCATGCGTCCTCATGTTGAGGCTTGCCATGGTGGACAGTATGCCTGCGAGTTCTATCTCGATGCAAAGGAGAAGAAGTATATTGATGAGGCTGGTGCAGCCAACTTCTTCGGTATCAAAAACGGCACTTATATCACCCCGTTGTCATCTTCCATCCTTCCTTCCATCACTAACAAGAGCCTCATCCAGATTGCTGAGAGCATCGGCATGAAAGTGGAACGTCGTCCTATCGCAGAAGAGGAACTGACCACCTTCGAGGAAGCCGGCGCGTGCGGTACTGCCGCAGTCATCAGCCCGATCTCTCGCATCGACGATCCTGAGACTGGCAAGAGCTACACCTTTGGTGACGGCAAACCTGGTCCTTGGAGTGAGAAGCTGTACAACAAGCTTCGTGGCATCCAGTACGGTACCGAGCCTGATGAGTTCGGATGGATTACTATCGTGGAGGGTATCTAATAGATACTTTCTCTTTCGAATTCAAAAAAATGCGTCACAAAGTGGCGCATTTTTTTTGTTTTTGTTATTTTTGTGCCGAAAATGGAAAGAAGTTCAATTAAAATCAATAGACAATGAAGAAGTTTACTTTTGCCTTAATGGCTTTGCTGGCGTTCACTTTTTCTATGAAGGCGCAGCAGTTTGTCTCGACGGAACCTGCCAATAGGAACGTTATTCTTGAAGAGTTTACAGGACGTGGGTGCGGTTACTGCACAGATGGCCACCGCATCGCTAACCAAATCATGGCTAACAATCCAGGAAGGGTATGGGCGATAAATGTTCATGCAGGAGGATATGCGTTAACATCGTACCCGAATTTCAACATTCCAGCTTCAGCAGCTATCATGAATGGTTTCAATGTGTCTGGCTTCCCCTCTGGTGTTGTCAATAGGACAACGGGATCGGCTATTGACCGCGGACAGTGGAATGGTCAAGCCAACACCCAACTCAATCAAGCGTCTGAATGCAATATTGCCGGTGTCGCACGTGTTAGTCCGGACACACGGACGGCCTCTATCACCGTTGAGATTTATTACACTGGTAACAGCTCCGTTGACGAAAATTATCTGACTATAGCGATGCTTCAGGATAGCATTCTTGGTTCTCAGTCCGACTATGGCAACTACAACCCCACACAATGGATTGGCAATCAATATGTTCACATGCACGTTTTGCGTGATGTGCTGACTCCTACCTGGGGTGATGCCATCTCCCCAACGACTGCTGGCACTTTGATTACCAAGAACTATGAATATTCCATTCCTGAAATCATTGGGAGTCCTAATGGCGTTGAGGTGAACCTTGAGCACATTTTCTTCCTCGCTTGGGTCACTGAACGTTATCAAGGCACGCCCACACGCCCGATTTTGACGGCCTGCGAGCTTGAGAAGACCACCATGACCAATGATCCGATACATCCTATTGTTACTGCGTTAAACCAAAACGTGGAGGCTTCATGCAGCCAAACCAAAACATTTACTTTCAGTGTCTCTAATGCAGGCCTCAATGATGTTGACATCATTAAGTACAATGTGGAATTGGAAGGTGTCACTATGGAATATGAGTGGAGTGGCAAGATCGCATCGGGTGGAAGCGAGGAGATTGAATTTGCTGTGGAAGTGCCTTTCGGAAACCATGCTGGTGTGCTTAATTTCGTGGAAGTCAATGGACAACCATACGAGTATCATAAGCAGTTTTCTGCTGAGTGCCTTGAGTGGGTCGAAGATGTCGTAGAGGATGAGTTTACGACACTTAAAGTCTATATCATTCAGGACCAGTTAGGTGAGCAAACCACATGGAACATCATCAACTCCAATGGTGAGATTATTGCCGAAGGAGGTCCATATCAACATCTGATTGGTTCTGGCGCTACTCAACCTAATGTGCAAAATGTGCAGAATGTGCCGGTCAACGAGTGTTACATGTTCTCGATTTTTGATAGTCAGGGCAATGGTATTTGCTGTAATTATGGCAATGGCTCTTACTACATTAAGGATGGTAAGGGTAATGTCATTTTCGAGGGTGATGGTGACTTTGGAGAGGAGGCGAGACATTCGTTTTATATCACAAACGATCAACAGCAGCAGGTGCTCACAGAGGAACCACGTGTACTCGGTCCTAACGAGGCTATGTTTATTGGCTCAGTCAGTGGCCAGGCGGATGAGGTTGGCTTTGAGTATTACAAACTTGTTGACCATATTGTTGTCTCTGTTGAAGGGGAACAGAACGGTAATGTCTTTACCGCCACTGTTGATAACCTTGACGCCAACACGATGTATTCAGTGAGAGCGTTTGCTGTTGTTGGCAACGATAAGGTGTATGGTTCTGAAATTCATTTCCATACCTTGACCGAAGGTGTCAGTGAATTGGAGCGTACACTAAAGATTTATCCTAACCCGGCCAATGAATATCTGATTGTGGAAGGCGAGATGACATCTGTCGAGGTTTACAACACAGTGGGTCAGTGTCTGCTTACGAAGCAAGTGGATGGCGACACGCAGATAGACCTTGCAGGCTTTAACAATGGCATCTATTTCCTCCGTGTTTATAACAACGGAGAAACGACTGTCCGCAAGTTCTCTGTGAACCGGTAATCAAGGTTACGGTAAAATAAAAAAGCAGCTCGTGAGGGCTGCTTTTTTATTTTATATCAACGTCGCCATTTGACGTTGTAGCTTTTGTGCCTCCTCGGCTGCTCGGTCGGCGAAGTCAAATTTGTTGGAAGCGTAAATGATACCTCTTGACGAGTTGACTAACAAGCCGCAGTCTTTGCTTAGTCCATATCTTGCAACGGTTTGGAGGTCGCCGCCTTGTGCGCCTACACCTGGGACGAGGAAGAAATAGTCGGGGAGGAGCTTTCGAATCTCGCCTAACTCTTCGGGATGGGTGGCGCCAACCACGAACATCATTTGTTCCGATGTGGCCCATGTGGCAGCAGTTTGCAGTACTTGCTGGTGCAACATCCTTTCGCCGACATTGAGGTATTGGAAGTCCTGAGAGCCTTTGTTGGAGGTCAAGGCCAAGAGGATGACCCATTTGTCCTCGAAGTTAAGGAAGGGTTCCACGGAGTCTTTGCCCATATAGGGAGCTACGGTCAAGGCATCAGCGTTCAAAGTGTTGAAGAAAGCCTTGGCGTAATTGGCTGAGGTGTTGCCGATGTCGCCCCGCTTCGCATCAGCGATAATAAAGATGTCAGGATAATTGACCTTGATGTATTGGATGGTGCGTTCCAAGCTTTGCCATCCTTTAGCGCCATACACCTCGTAAAAAGCGGTGTTGGGCTTGTAGGCTACGGCAAACTCTGCCGTTTTGGTGATGATTTGCTTGTTGAACTCGAAAACGGGGTCTTCCAAAGCCAATAAGTCCTGTGGAATCTTGTTGATGTCGGTGTCCAAACCTACACAAAGGAAGGATTTCTTCTTTTGGATTTGCTCGATGAGTTGTTGTTTGTTCATATATATTATTGTTCTATATTTTCTTTCAATCTTTCGGCATTTTCAGCCATTTGTAGTCTATTGATAATCTCATCCAAGTCGCCATCCATGACGGCGGCGAGGTTATATACCGTCAGACCTTCCACGCGGTGGTCAGTGACGCGGCCTTGAGGGTAATTATAGGTGCGGATCTTCGCCGAGCGGTCGCCGGTGGAGACCATGGTCTTGCGCTTGGCGGAGATGTCGTTGATGTATTTCTGGTACTCCATGTCATAAATCTTTGTGCGAAGTCTTGACAAAGCGCGTTCTTTGTTTTTGGGTTGGTCGCGGGTCTCGGTACACTCGATGAGGATTTCCTGCACCTCGCCCGTGTTGGGGTTCTTCCACATATAACGTAGGCGCACGCCCGGTTCCTCCTTGTTCACGCTTTGTCCACCAGCACCCGACGGGCGGAAGGTGCCCCGCTTGCTTTAGTCGCCCCTGATCTCCACACCGACCGCTTCGGCAGCTGGC
>JAEEGL010335332.1_pt1 | contig 13856 bp, 11 predicted proteins | sample 9134231 | NCBI WGS metagenome assembly JAEEGL01 (sample SAMN16246548, study PRJNA631951) | gut metagenome | biome: gut microbiome; feature: rumen; material: fiber-attached | host: Bos | place: Iran: Karaj | collected 2018-10
CCTGGAGAAACTTGGCGCCAAGGCCACGTACTATGCCCTGATCGTCTATTATGCCTTGCTGGACCCGCACGTGTCCAGGAAGGACAAGAGTCTGATCCTGGGAGGATTTGGCTATTACCTGCTGCCTTTCGACCTGATTCCGGACTTCATTCCGGTGACGGGTTTCACCGATGACATCGCCGCCCTGGCCTTTGCGGTCTATAAGGTCTGGCATTGCATCACCCCTGAAGTCAAGAGCCAGGCGGAAGCCAAGGTCTATGAGTGGTTCCGCAACGTGGACCAGGGGGATCTGGTGCAGTAGGATGAAAGTTGCGCTGCTGACACTGGGCTGCAAGCTCAATTTTGCCGAAACGGCGACCTACGAACGCGGTCTGGTGGCTGCGGGGCTGGAGGTCGTGCCGTGGAGCGAACGCGCCGACCTGTATCTCGTGAACACCTGCTCTGTCACCGCGACCGCCGACAGCAAATCCCGCAACCTGATCCGCAAGATGCACCGGGTCAACCCCGGGGCGAGAATCGTCGTGACGGGCTGCAGCGCCGAATTGCGGCGCACGGAGATCGAAGGGATCGCGGGGGTGAGCCGGGTGTTCGGAGCGAAGGAAAAGGGGCTGGTGGTCCCGGAAACCCTGGCGCTGCTGGGGCTGGAAACCGTCGTGCCGTCCGGGGCGGATTCCTCCGTTTTCCCCGCGTATTCCGCAGCGGAATCCCGCACGCGCGCCTTCTTGAAAGTGCAGGACGGATGCAATAATTATTGTCAATACTGCACGGTACCTTACGCCCGGGGCGAAAGCCGCAACCTGCCTGTCGCCGCGTGCGTGCGGAGTGCGGAACGCATCGCCGCCGAAGGCGTCCGGGAAATCGTGCTTACGGGTGTGAATACCGGCGATTTCGGGCGGAGTACCGGCGAATCCTTCCTGGACCTGCTGCAGGCGCTGGAGGGCGTACAGGGCATCGAACGCTACCGCATCTCCAGCATCGAGCCCAACCTGCTGACGGAAGAGATCGTGGACTGGATCGCGTCCGGAACGAAGTTCCAGCCGCATTTCCACATCCCCCTGCAGAGCGGATCCGACACGCTGCTTGCGCGTATGGGCCGGCGCTATGACACGGCCCTGTTCGCGGAGCGCCTCGCGATGATACGCCGCAAGCTGGAGCGCCCCGGCGCCCCGAAGGTGTTTTTCGGGATCGACGTGATGGCGGGGCTGCCCGGTGAGACGGACGAGCTGTTCCGCGAGACCTTCGATTTCATCGACCGGGTCCGACCGGCTTTCATCCACGTGTTTCCGTATTCCCGGCGGCCCGGGACCCCGGCGGCCTCGATGCCGGATCAGGTGCCGGAAAGCGTCAAGCGGCACCGCGTGGCCGTGCTGGAGGAACTCTGCGCGCGGCTGCATGCAGAATTTCGTGCGGCGAACCGCGGCGTGTGCGAACGTGTGCTCTTCGAGTCCACCGAACGTGACGGGATGATGGAAGGCTATACGGGCAATTATATCCGGATCGCGCGGCCCTACGATGCCGCCTGGGTAAACCGCCTGATGGATATTGTGATCGATTAGATATGGAGCAGAAAGCGAAACTGACCTTTCTCGGCTCGGGAACCTCTTCCGGCGTCCCGATGATCGCCTGCGACTGCGAGGTGTGCCGTTCCGCGGACCCGCGTGACAAGCGCCTGCGCGCCTCTGCTCTCGTGGAATACGGCGGCCTGACCATCCTGGTGGATGCGGGGCCCGATTTCCGCACCCAGATGCTCTGTGCCGGGGTCAGGCACTTGGACGCCATCCTGCTGACCCACAACCACAAGGACCATACGGGCGGACTGGACGACGTCCGTGCCTTCAACCTGATGGAACGCCATCCGGTGAATATCTGGTGCGAGGCTTATGTGGAGCAGAGTCTCCGGCGTGAGTATTCCTATGCGTTCGCGGAGCAGAAGTATCCCGGCGCACCGGAATGGCGCATCCATACCATCGACGGAAACCATCCTTTCCGCGTCCGTTCCAACGCGGGCGAGGAGGTGCTGAGCTGGGAACGGGGTTTCGGCTACCACCATCTCCCCCCGCAGGGGGAAAGCGACGCCTCGGTGGAAGTCGTTCCCATCCACGGCTGGCACCACCGCGAGAAGAAGCTTTCCGTGCTGGGCTACCGCTTCGGCAACATCGCCTACATGACCGACATCAAGATGCTGGACAGCGAAGCGGAATACGACAAGCTGAAGGGGCTGGATTGCATCACCCTCGGCTGCGTCCAGTTCCGCGGGCACCACGCCCATCCTTCGTTGGAGGCCTGCCTGGAATTCTTTGCGCGGGTCGGGGCGAAGGAGTCCTACATCACCCATCTCTCACACCAGCTGCCGCGGCACGAGGAGTTTGCCGCGATGCTCCCTCCTCATGTCCATCCCGCCTACGACGGGCTGGTCATCGGCTAGGACGGCGGTCAGCCCAGCAGGATAAAGACGCAGGGGCGCTTGCCGATCAACGGATTCCGTTGTCCGGAAGCCGTGAACGTCGTGCCGGACACAGCCTGTTTCCATTCGGCGACGGTCTTTGTCCGGATATACTGGCTCGGCAAGGTCAGGTCGGCGGCGACGCAGAGGCGCGTGCCGGGGGAGAGGACCTGCAGCATGTCGGTGAAGAGGGCGTCGTTGCGGTAGGGGGTTTCGATGAGAATCTGGCTCTGGTGCAGCTGCCGTGACTGTCTTTCGATCTCACGCAGGGCGCCGCGCCTTTCTTCCGTCTTGGCGGGGATGTAGCCCCGGAAAGCGAAAGACTGCCCGTCCAGCCCGGAGGCCATCAGGGCCAGCATCAGCGAGGAGGGGCCCGTGAGCGGGACGACCTCGATGCCGTGGGCGTGGCAGAGGGCTACCAGGGCGGCGCCCGGGTCGGCCACGGCCGGCAGACCGGCTTCGGAGAGCAGGCCGACGTCCTGTCCGTCGAACAGGGGCAGCAGGGCGCGGACCTCTTCCGGACGGCTGTGTTCGTTGAGTACGTGGAAATCCAGCCCTTCAATCTGTCCGCGCAGCCCGTAGGAGGAAAGCACGCGCCGGGCCGTGCGCAGTTCCTCCACGACGAAGCAGTGCAGGCGGCAGGCCTGCTCGCGCGTGGACGCCGGAATGCTGCCGGACGGGTCGTCAGGGCCGAGCGGTGTCGGAATCAGATAAAGTTTCCCCGGATTCATTTTCGTTTTCAATGAGGATGGTGACGCCCTCCAGCATCTTCTCCGCGGCCTTGCGTTCCCGCTCTTCGCGCTTCTTGCGGGACACGAAGATGCTGCGCAGGAAGCTTCCGACGCTGCGGTATTCCTGCTGGTAGCTGACGCCGACGCCGTTGCGCTGCGAGAAGTCGATGTAGTTGGTGAACTCGTCGGCGGAGTGGGAGAAGACGTTGAAGCGGAACTTGCCCTCGGGGTCGATTTTGACCTGCATGTCGAGATCGACGGCGAAGTCGCCGCTGGCGCTGCCGGTGGAGTAGCGGCGGTTGCCGAAGCTGCCGCCCAGGAGCACCCGGTTCTCGAAGAGCTGCGTGGACAGGGACACGTCGAAGAGGTTCTCGCCGCCGTACATCTCCTGGTAGCCGAAACTCACGTCGATCGGAATCGCCAGCCGCTGGAAGACGTTGTTGAACTGGTTGGAGAGGATGGTCGCCATGTTGGAGGCGAGCATGTTGGTCTGGTTGGAAACGCCGGAGGCGCTGTCTCCGGGCAGGAAATTGCCCATCAGCAGGAGGGCGACGAATTGTTTCTGGGTGCGGTCGTCCGTGTTGAATGCCGGTTGGACCATGCTCCGCGTGGTCGGGTCGAGGTCGGGGATATCGACCCCGAGCGTGACCTTGGGAGCATTCAGGCGGTCGGTGATCCTGATGGAGCAGTCCACCTGCCGGCGCACGCCCGAAGAAGTGCTGCCCAGCAGGGCGTCGAGTGTCGTACGCAGGGAATAGATGGCCGTGATGTCCAGGACCGTGTTCATGAGGTCGCCGCCGAATTTGACCGAACTTCCCCGCTGGATGGCGAAAGATTTGGAGAGGATGCCCGGGAGGACGAACTGGTAGTTGCCCTCGTTGAGGTTGTAGTCCCCGTTGAGGTCGAAGATGGCCTTGGCAGGCTGGAGATTGAGGTTGACCGTACCCTGGCCGTTGAAAGAAGCCACGTTGCCGGCGGCCTTGTCGATCTCCACGAAGGCGTTCAGGCCCGGATGGATGTTCATGCGCCCGCGGATCCGGATGTCGAAGGGGGTACGCTCCGCGGCGTCCATGACGGCCAGCATCTCTTCGTAAGGATCCAGCTGGCGGACCGGCTGGGTATAGGTAAGCAGGTTGCTGGAAGCGGCGGACTGGCTGCCCGAGAGGGGAATGTGGACGTTGCCGTCGCCGGAGGTGCTGATGTTGGCGTCCACGAGCAGGGCCGTGAAGGGGCCGCTGATGTTGGCCGTTCCGGAGGCCTGCAGGCGGCCGTAATACGGGGTGCCGGGCCGCTCGGCGAGGTCGAGGAACTTGAGGTTGTTGAAGCTGAGCAGGCTTGAAAGGTTGAAATCCTTGAAGTTCCGGTAGCGGATATTGCCGCGCAGTTCGCCGCTGCCGCCGTTGTCGTCCCGGATTGCGAGCTCGTCGAAATAGCAACCTTCCGCATCCATGCGCAGCAGGCCGTTGAGCGTGTAGGAGACGCCGGTCGCCGCCGGCTGAAGGAACACGTCTTCAAGCTCGAGCCGTTCGGCGCGGGGGACCGGGGCGTCCGTGGGGCCGGAGACCTGGAAACTGCCGCTGATGCCGCCGCCGAGGCCGGAGAAGACGTTGCCCAGGAAAGGAGCTGCCAGTCCGAGCGGAAAGCGGTCCAGATCGGCCTGGATGTCCAGGTTGCGGGTCTGGGTGTCAAGGGTACCGCTGGCATAGAAGGCGTCGCGGCCTTCGTATTCGTTGCGCAGGTAGAGTCCGATCCCGTCGTCGTTCCCCGTCCGCATGCTGGAGATCTGCAGGGAACCGGCCTGTGCTCCGCCCAGGCGCAGGGTGTCCACGCGGAAATCCATCAGCAGGCCGGCCAGGTCGTCGCTTCCCGAGGCTATGAAGGCCCGGCCGTTCATCTTGCCGCCTATGCCCAGGGGCGAGGGGAGGAATTCGTCGATCAGGGCCAGGTCGAAGCGGTCCATCTGCAGCGTGAGCGTATCGCTGGCTGCACGGGACAGGCCGCCGTCCACCAGCAGGCTCTGCGGACCGTTGCTGAGCAGGAGGCGGTTGAAGTACAGGTCCTTGCCGTGAAGGATGATGTCGGATTCGCCGAGCCGCCAGGTGTCCTGGCCTGCAACGATGTAGGAGTTGAACGGGTGGGCCTTGATGACCATCACCCCTTCTTCGTCGCGGTAGAGCAGGCCTTCGAGCAGGATCTCGGCGGCGCCGCCCACGCCCGAGAAACCGTCGTAATGGACATTGAGGGAAAGGTCGTTGTCGTTCGCCCCGGCGATGATGGCGGGGTTGCGCACGGCGAAACTGCCGGCCCGGAGTTCAGAGCTTACCAGGTTGGCGAAAAGGGCTTCCTGCTGGTTGTCGAAATGCAGGGAGACGTCCTTGAGGAAATTCTTGCCGTAGGCGACGCGGTCCGAGACCAGTTCTCCGTTCAGCAGGCCTTCGTCCGTGATGTTCACGCTGAGGCGGGTGCCGTCGGCGATATAGGCGCCCGGCTGGAGCAGGTTGAAGATGTCGCGGGTGTCGTGGAAATCCACATGGAAATCATAATGTCCCGGGGCACTGCTCTCGTACGGCTCCAGGTACAGGGCGGAGAGGTCGCGCCGCAATGTCAGCGCCTGCAGGTCTTTGATGAAGCCGGGCAGGGAGCGGTTGCCGCTGAAGGAGGCATCCAGGAAAGGGGCGCTCAGGTCGAAGTACTGCTCGTCGCCGGCGGAACGGGCGGTCAGGGCAAGGTCTCCGACGGAGTGGAGTCCGTCGGCGTTGATGAGGTTGAGGTTGCCGAGCGTGGCGATGCCGTCCATCCGTTCCCCGCGGGCGATCAGCTCTGCGTCGATCTGGCTGGACAGGTGGGAGAAACGTCCGCCGGTATCGATGCCGAGGGCGTCCAGGTTGATGTCCGAAATCCGTCCGTCCAGGCGGAGTCGCCGGCCGCTGCTCCGGTCGGTCAGGTCGGCCAGGGCGTTGAGGTTGAGGCGCAGGGCCGGGTCGTTGCTGAGCACCCGGGCATTCAAGGTGCCGCCCTGCAGGGCTCCGGAAACGTTGATGTCCCGGAAATCGCGGCCGAGGGCGTGGGCCTGACGGATGAACAGGGTGTCGATCTGGGCATTGGGCAGGCCGTCGCGCAGCTCGACGGCCGCCCGGGTGAAGAGCGAGACGGTGCCGACCTGGCTGGTGCCGAGGATGCGGCCCAGGTTCAATTCGTCCAGGTCCACGGTCGCCTGTGCTTCCAGGGGGCGTTCTTTGTCGATCAGGTTGCGCAGGTCGCCGTCCAGGGTGATGCCGCCGGCGTCGCTGAGCAGGGTCCCGTCCAACTCCAGGCGGTCCAGCGGACCCTTGATGCGGCTGCGCAGGGTGAGCGGAAGGTCACGGGCGATGTGGCTGATGTCCACGCGGCGCCCGGGTGCGAAGGCGGATAGGAGGCGGGAGAGTCCGGCGGTCGTCGCCGTGATTTCTTCCGCCTGGATGTCGACGAGCATGGACGGGATGTCCGGCAGGCCGATTACGCTGCCCGCCAGGGATGCCGTCAGGCCTGAGAGCCTTTCGCTGAGCGTCAGGCGTTCCAGCTGGAAGTCATTGACGAAGCCTTTGAAGCGGCCGCGCCGGATGTCCAGCACCATGGCGTTGTCGGCGAAAGGGCCGAAGCCGAGTCCGGCGAGGGTCTTCAGGCTGAATTGCGTGGGGAGGAATTCGGCCTCGATGCGCACTTCATCCACGAAATGCTGGGCCAGGGTCTTGATCGAGGGGGCGCCCATCGAGAAACTGCGCAGCTGGGCGTCGGTCCAGGCGTCCCGGAATTCCAGGTCTTCGATCAACGCCTTCCCGCCGCCGACCTCGGCGCTGAAACTCAGCCGGTCGAGGGAATAACCGGACTTCTCCGTGGCGGAGGCCCGGTCGCAGACGGCGTAGATCTTGCCCCCGGACATGCGGATGTTGTGCGCCGTGATGTCGGCGGTCAAGTCCATGTTCTCGAGGTTGATTCCCGTCCCCTGGTAGCGCCCGCGGTCCTCTTTGTAGCTGTCCATCCGGAAGCGGAAGTTCCTGATGAACAATTTCTTGATATCGAACAGGTCGTCTGTCGGAAGGGGTTTCCCCTTGGGCTTGAGGTGGAAGATGCGGGCGATGTTGCTCGTGTATTCCCCGGGTTCGGACGTCAGGTGGAAGTAGCCGTCACGCACGGTGACGCGTCCCATGTGGATGCCCTCCTTGCGGAGCAGTCCCCGCAGGGAGAAGGTGGCCGTGACGGTGTTGGCGCGGAAGACGGTGTCCGCCGGTTCCCATCCGCGTCCATAGACGTCTTCGGTATAGGGATTGGCGTCGATGAGCTTGATGTTGCGGATGACGAGCACCCCGGAGGTCATTACCTTCAGCTCATCATACTGGACGCGGCCGTCCATGATGGCTGCAAGCTGGTTGAGGGCGACTTTGGACAGGTGGGTCTGGACATAGGGGGTCTGGAGCGCCACCACGGCGCTCAGCACCAGTACGGCCAGCAAGCCGAAGACCCGGGCGAGAATATAGCCTCCTTTCCTGTACATGCGTATCCCACAAAGATAAGAAAAATATTGCTACCTTTGCAGGGAGTCGCCATGGCAGACCTCATTCTCGGCATAGAATCCTCCTGCGACGACACTTCGGCGGCGGTCATCCGCGACGGATGGCTCCTCTCGAACGTGATCGCCAGCCAGGATGTACACCGCGCCTTCGGGGGCGTGGTGCCGGAGCTGGCGTCCCGCGCCCACGAGCTCAACATCGTCCCCGTGGTCAGCGAGGCGCTCTCCCGGGCGGGCGTCCGTCCGGACGAGCTGACGGCCATCGCCTTCACCCGGGGCCCCGGACTGCTGGGTTCGCTGCTGGTGGGTACCTCTTTCGCCAAGGCGATGGGCCTGGCGCTGGACATCCCCATCGTCGAAGTCAACCATCTTCAGGGACATCTGCTGGCCGATTTCATCCGCCAGGAGGGCAAGGCCGTCCGGGAGCCCGCCTTCCCGTACCTCTGCCTGCTCGTAAGCGGCGGCAATTCCCAGATCGTCCGGGTGGACGATCCGCTGCATTTCGAGATCTTGGGCCAGACCATCGACGACGCGGTGGGGGAGGCCTTCGACAAATGTTCCAAGATGCTGGGCCTGGGTTATCCCGGCGGGCCGGTCATCGACCGCCTGGCACAGCAGGGCGATCCGGAGCGTTTCCCGTTTACGCGGCCGCACATCCCGGGCCTGGACTACAGTTTCAGCGGCGTCAAGACGTCGCTCCTGTATTTTGTCCGGGACGAGATGGCGAAAGATCCCGACTTCCTGGAGAAGAACAAGGAGGATCTCTGCGCCTCGTTCCAGAAGACCCTGATCGACATCCTGATGGACAAGCTCGTCAAGGCCGCGAAGCAGACCGGCATCCGCGAGATTACGGTCGGCGGCGGCGTATCCGCCAACAGCGGCCTGCGCGCCCGCATCGAGTCCGAGGGGCGCAAGCGTGGCTGGAATACCTATCTGCCTGAGTTCAAGTTCACGACCGACAATGCCGCGATGATCGCGATCGCCGGTTATTACCATTACCTGGCCGGAGAGCGGACGCCGCTGGATGTGGCGCCGGCTTCCCGCATGTCCGAATTCTGAATCCGTCATGAAAGAATTCGAAATCGTCTGTCCGCTCACGCGGGAACCCCGTCTCAAGGAGATCGAGGCCAAGGCCGGCGGCCTGCGCTGGGTGCTCAAGCGCCGTTCGATCGATGCGCGCAAGGAGCCGGTGTGGCGTTATCAGTACGAGGCTTACGGTCCGGACGAAAAGGTCAAGCCTTATGAACTCCCGGCGTACCGGGATGTGCACGGGGCGGAGCCCGTCGTGGTCGTCGGTGCCGGGCCGGCCGGTCTGTTCGCCGCCCTCAAGCTCCTGACCCTCGGGCTGAGACCGGTCATCCTGGAGCGGGGCAAGGATGTCCATGCGCGCAAGTTCGACATGGCGAGGCTTTCGCGCGACGGGGTCGTGGATCCGGATTCGAATTATTGTTATGGCGAGGGCGGCGCCGGGGCTTTTTCTGACGGAAAGCTTTATACGCGTTCGACCAAGCGGGGCGATCTGCGGGAGGTTCTCTATCAACTCGTCCATTTCGGTGCTTCGAAGGACATCCTCATCGACGCCCATCCGCATATCGGCTCCGACAAACTCCCGCTCATCGTCGAGAATATACGCAAATTCATCATCGCCCAGGGCGGCGAGTACCATTTTGGCGCCCGCGTCGTCGGCATCGCCGGCGAGGCGTCGGCGAGGGTGGTGACGACCGCAGACGGGAGGGAATTCCCGGCGTCGCGCGTGATCCTGGCGACGGGGCATTCGGCGCGGGATATCTACGAGATGCTGCAGGCTGCCGGAGGCGCGTTGGAAGCCAAGGGTTTTGCCATGGGGGTTCGCGTTGAGCACCCGCAGGAAAAGATCAACTGGTGCCAGTACCACGGGCAGTGGAAACCGGGCGTTCCCGCGGCGGAATATGCCTTCGTCGAGCAGGTGGACGGCCGCGGCGTCTTCTCGTTCTGCATGTGCCCGGGCGGCATCCTGGTCCCTTCTTCGACGGAGGAGGGGACGGTCGTGCTCAACGGCATGTCCAATTCCGGCCGCAGCGGCAAGTTTGCCAACGCCGGGGTGGTGGTCCAGATCGAGCCGGAAGACGTTCCCGGCGAGGGCCCTTTCAAGCTGATGGATTTCCAGCATGCCGTCGAGTGCAAGATGTATGAATATGCCCGTTCGCAGGGCGCCCCGAACCTGATGGCGGCCCCGGCGCAGCGTATGGAGGATTTCTGCCTCGGCAAACTCTCCAAGTCCATGCCTCCCACCTCGTACCACCCGGGCGTAGTCAGCGCTCCGCTGCACGAACTCCTGCCGTCCCATGTGGCGGACCGGCTTCGCAAGGCTTTCCCGCGTGTGAAAATGCGTAATTACTACACCAATGCGGCGCTGCTGCTTGGCGTCGAATCCCGGACTTCCTCGCCCGTGCGCATCCCGCGCGACCCGGATTCCCTGGAATACGTTTCCATCCCCGGTATCTATCCTTGCGGCGAGGGGGCGGGCTATGCCGGCGGCATCGTTTCCAGCGCCCTGGACGGCATGCGCGTCGCCGATGCGCTTGCGCGATCGATGGGGAAGTGAAATTTTTTTTACAAATAATCGAAATATCGCTTGCGATATAAAATAAAATGCCTATATTTGCATCGTGAACGATATAAATATAGATCATTAACTCTTAAAACTCTCATATCATGAACAAGCAACTTTCTATCCAACTGCTTCAGTCTTACGCCACCGGCCTTGCCGCCCAGTCTCTCCAGCACAAGGTTCAGGCTAAGGTTTTCGCCGCCCAGGGTCTCTCCAAACTCGCCGACAAATATGCGGCTCATGCCAGCGAAGAGATGGGCTGGGTGGACCAGTTCATCGATCGTATCATCGACCTCGGGGGGCAGCCCCAGGTGGAAGCCGCTCCCGCCATGCCGGTGTGCAACGACCCTGTCGAGTACATCAAGGCGGATCTCCAAATCTCCCGCGACGCCGTCCCCGTGCTGATGCAGCACACGACTTCCGTCGCCGACGATTTCAAGACCTACGACATCCTGCGCGGCTACGCCCTTGATGAGGAGGAGGATATGTTCTGGAGCGAGGCCCAGCTCGAGCTCATCGGGAAGATCGGTCTTCAGAACTGGCTGGTGAAGCAGCTGTAGATGCATCGTATCCGGAACCGGCCGGAAGAATCCCCCTTCGGGACCGGGAAGAGGGGAGAGGTCCCTCGGCAGGGACCCTTCCGGCCAGACCGGACTGGATTTTCATCATTTTTAATCAATTAATTCTGAGATAATTATGGCAAAGATTTATGATTACACGGCTCGTTCCAACAAGGGTGCCGATGTCGCTTTTTCCCAATATGAGGGTCAGGTTCTGATGATTGTCAATACGGCTTCCAAGTGCGGTTTCACGCCGCAGTATGACGGCCTCGAGGCTTTGTACCAGAAGTACAAGGACCGGGGACTGGTCATCGTGGGTTTCCCTTGCGACCAGTTCGCCCACCAGGAGCCGGGTACCGATGCCGAGATCGCGGAGTTCTGCCGCCTCAATCACGGCGTGACCTTCCCGCTGATGGCCAAGATCGACGTGAACGGCCCCGCCGCGGATCCGGTTTTCACCTACCTGAAGTCCGCCGCTCCGACGGAAAGCTACGACGGCCTCAAGGCGAAAGCGACGCAGAAGATGCTGAAAACGCTCAGCAAGAGCGTGGAGAAGGAGGGCGACATCCTCTGGAATTTTACGAAATTCCTCATCAACCGTGACGGCACGGTCGTCAAGCGCTTCGCCCCGACCGCAGAGCCGGCTTCTTTCGTGTAAGATAGCGTTGAGATGCTTGGATGAAAGAACAGTTTAAATTAGATAATCAGCTCTGTTTCAGGCTGTACACCGCTTCGCGCCTGCTCACGCAAGCCTATCATCCGCTGCTTGCGGAGCACGGACTGACCTATCCGCAGTACCTGGTGCTGCTGGTCTTGTGGGAGAAAGACGTGCAGCCGGTGAATGATATCGCCCGGCGTCTGCTGCTGGAGACCAATACGGTCACCCCGCTGCTGCAGCGTATGGAGAAAGAGGGGATCGTGACCCGCAGGCGCGGCCGGGAGGATGCCCGGCAGATGATCGTCTCGCTCACGTCGCGCGGCAAGGCGCTGGAGGAGGAGATGCAGGCTGTCCCGCAGAAGATAGGCAGCGCGGTGATGTGCGGAAGCGTGACGCCCGAGACCGTCCCCGGTCTGTTCCGGACACTGGACGATATCATCCTGCAGCTGAAATAGCGTAAGATTCAAATCACCCCGCTCCCGAGCAATTCCCCGTCCGGACCATACCAGACGGCGAATTGTCCGGGAGTGATGCTTTTCTGCGCCTGGTCGAAGAGGATATACAGGCCGCCCTCACGCATCAGGAGCGTGGCGTCCTGCAGGGGCTGGCGGTAACGGATGCGCACGGCGCAGCGGAGCTGCTCCCCGGGCTGCAGGGCCAGGGCGGGACGGATCCAGTGGATTTCGTCCGGGGCGATGCGCAGGCAGCTGCGCAGCAGGCCCGGATGCCGGTCGCCCTCGCCGACATAGACGGTATTGGTCCGGACGTCGGTGGCGATGACGAAGACGGGGCTGGCATGTCCGCCGATGCCGAGACCCTTGCGCTGGCCGATGGTGTAGAATTGCGCCCCCTCGTGACGGCCGATACGCCGTCCCCAGGGGTTGGCCTTGTCACGGGTCTTCTTGATATGGTGCCGGCCGGAACGGTAACTCTCCGTCTCGAAGCGGATGTCGCTGTAGTCGATGGGGGTGGAAAGTTCCAACAATTCGCTGTCGCTCAGGTCTGTGCCGCGGGCGAGGAGGGCCCGGTCGCGGGCATGTTTCGCGGAGTCCGCATAGTAGGCGTCGAAGACTTCGACCACGTCGCCCTCCACGCTTGCGAGCTGCTGCTGGAGGAAGACGGGCAGATCCACTTTCCCCACGAAGCAGATCCCCTGGGAGTCCTTCTTGTCGGCGGAGGGAAGGTCGGCTTCGCGGGCCAGGCGGCGCACCTCGCTCTTGAGCAGGTTCCCGATGGGGAAAAGGGCCCGGGAGAGCTGCTCCTGGTTCAGCTGGCAGAGGAAGTAGCTCTGGTCCTTGCCGGGATCGGTGCCGGCGAGCAGGCGGCAGCTTCCGTCCGGCAGGACTTCTTTGCGGCAGTAATGGCCGGTGGCCACGCAATCCGCTCCGAGACGGAGCGCGGCCTGGAGGAAGGCGTCGAACTTGATCTCCCGGTTGCACAGCACATCCGGGTTGGGGGTGCGTCCGTGGGCATACTCATCGAACATGTAGTCCACGACACGCTGCCGGTACTGCTTGCTCAAGTCGATGAAATAGAAGGGAATACCTATCTTCCGGGCGACCATCTCGGCCACGAATTTGTCCTCTTCCCACTCGCAGTCGCCGTGGAGCGTCCCCTCGGTGTCATGCCAGTTCTGCATGAACATGGCAAACACGTCGTAACCCTGCTGCTTGAGAAGCAGGGCCGCAACACTGGAATCCACGCCGCCGGACAGTCCTACGCAAACCTTCATAACGGATGCAAAGATACGACTTTCCAATTAAAATACTTATCTTTGGATGATTGAGCACAAAACTATGACCCAGCGAGAGATTCATATCAACTACCAGGAGTTCAAGTCCGTCGATGAGATGCTGCCCGAGGACCGGGAACTGGCCGCCGAAGCGGTCAAGGCGATGGAGGGGGCCTATGCCCCGTATTCCCATTACCATGTGGGAGCGGCTGTGCGCATGTCCAACGGGCAGATCGTGCGCGGCGCCAACCAGGAGAATGCGGCCTTCCCGTCCGGACTCTGTGCGGAGCGGACGGCCATGTTCGCCGCCGGGGCGCGTTATCCCGACAAGGACATGCAGAGCATCGCCCTGGCAGGCGGCGTGATGGGGCGCCTGGGCAGCCAGCCGGCCACCCCCTGCGGGGCCTGCCGCCAGGTGATGGCGCAGTACCAGGCCAAGTCCGGCAAGCCCATGTCCGTCATCATGGTCTCGTCCGAGAAGATCTGGAAATTCGACAAAGTCGATGATATTCTTCCGTTGATTTTCGACGGTATTTGATTTTTTTGTACCTTTGCAGCGGGAAAGTCGTACACGACCAGCTCCCTCTGAACTCCCC
>JAEEGL012195098.1_pt1 | contig 13856 bp, 12 predicted proteins | sample 9134231 | NCBI WGS metagenome assembly JAEEGL01 (sample SAMN16246548, study PRJNA631951) | gut metagenome | biome: gut microbiome; feature: rumen; material: fiber-attached | host: Bos | place: Iran: Karaj | collected 2018-10
ACATCTGTATATCCATCACCACGGAAGACGCCGATGAATTCGCCTTTATAAGGAACTAAAGCGCTATTAAATGCACGAGCAATTGTTTCATTGACGTGTCTTTTAATAACGGGATTACCGGAGTATCTCCATATTGGTAATTCATAATCCTTAGGACATTCTTCCCAAGGTAAGTTTTTAATTTCTTGTCCGATGATTTTCATAAAAATCTCCTTTTTCCCCTGCAAAAAGTATATATTTCATTAAGCTAAATTAATAGGGATAATGAATGCTCCACATCCTGCTTTTAATGATAATGAATATTTATGATTGGTTAATCGATAGGCATGTTTTTCACCATTTTGATAGACAATTATTCCGTTATATCCATTAAATGTTAATTCTACTGTGTCTGTGTTGTTGTTAGTCTTTGGATCATTATAGTGCATAATGACATAAGCATCTTGATCGTTTGGATTAGTAAAGCAACCAATTAATGTGTGTTGTGAATAACTAATAGAAGAGATACCGGAATGAGATGACAAAGCATATTGCAATTGTTTCATTTGTGTACAACCACCAGTGCCAAAGATACCGGTCTTTTGTTTAGCGATAACACCTTCCCAAGAGAATGCTCTATAGGCATTACCAAATGATAATACTTCATTATTCACTTCTTGCGCATAATAATAGACAGGGCTCTTTTCGCCTGTATACATATTGACCAAACCATGGGTGACTGTTCTATCAGCATCGGCCGCCATATGGGTGGTATAACCATAGTAGATAATTTCACTAGCACCAAAAGCTAAATTAGCATAGATTTGGAATCTTAATTCATTAGCCATAGTAATAGCGCGATGGCTACCTTCTGTTTGTGCACGTGGGAAGATATAAGTTCTTAATTGAATTCTTCTATTGGAGGCTAAAATACGTTGAGCCATCATTTCTAAGTTAGCGAGATGTTCTGTCCTAATAGAATAAGAACTGCCATCATAATCTAAAACATATTGATCAAAACTGACATATCCCACCAATGGAGCGATATTAGCAAAATAGTAATCTAAATAAGAGGTATAATCGGAATTGTATCCACCTGGCAATAAATTGATGATAGGTTCGCTCATAATGCCTAAATTATTACAAGCTTGATAATAAAGCTGTAAAGCAGCCAATAGGCGTTTTAATGGTTCGTTATTGCTACCATCTGTTAATGGTTCGTCTTGTAAGAAATTACCGACATATTGAAGTTGATAGAAATATTCATAATTATTTCTAAACACTCTATCAAAGATAAATGGATAATCTTCCGTATGGATATAATTGCCATTAGGTGTGGTATGGTGAATTAATTCAAAGATAATGGTATTAAGAACCACATATTGCACATCGTATTTCTCTGCGAGCACTAATGCTTGCATAGCATCGTTATTAGCTTTTTCACACATCGTATCAATTAATGTGCCTAGTTGCGCTAAGAGACTGGCTTTAACAGTGGGATCGGTTTCTTCTAAATATTGATCATAGACAGCATTGAATTGATATCTGGCACCGGTTCTTCCTTCAAATAGAGGAATACATTTTCTAAATCCGGCGTTAACAAAATCAGACCAATATTCATCAGTCATCATATTAATATTGGTGGTGTTGCCATCCCAGTTAGCCACAGTTGGTGAACCATAGGCCGCAAAGACAACATTTTCATCGCGGTCAAAGATAGGGACAGTAATGCCATCAATAGTTTCCGTATTGTTATTTGTATAAATAGATGTTGATAAACTTATGTCGTTAAAGATAACTTTTCCTTCATTAAATAATGAGATAAATCTAATAGCGTTATTAGCAGCACCAATATCACCTAAATAAGTATGGTTAACAGAAACAGTCCCATTATTAGCGATGGTTAGAAAATAACTATAATCATTAAGAGAGACATCATTTATTGCCGTTGTATTGTGATATAACACTGCAGAAGTGCCATTAATTAATAAATAATCAACATCGACATCATTGTTATAAATGAGAATCGCATATCTTCCATCGCCGATGATTTCGTGCTTAACTGAACCATATACTATGAATATCGGTGTAATGAACATCTTCTAGTTCGTAATTTCCTTCTTCGTCAGCATAGGTTTTGTGGCAAAGTGAACATTCCCAATATTCATAACTAACACATGGAACTGGGTCATGGTGTGTCAATTGATGACTTAATTTGGGTAATAGCCAGGAATCTTCTTCTATTTCAGTAAAATGGTCCATTGCAAAGTATTTATGACAAACAATACATTTTGCATAAGCGGTATTTCCCGCTTCTAAGCAAGTTGCTTCGTGAGCGGCATAATCTATAAATATGTGATTACAAACTTCTTCTTGGCTACTAGAAGAACTATCTTCTTCGCTAGACGAATCTTCACTACTGGCGTCTGATGATGTTTCACTTTCAGAACTAGTTTCGCTTGAGATGGAAGAATCGTCACCACTAGAAATGGAGTCGACCGAACTGCTTGAACGCGGTGAATTACATCCGTTCATAGCAAATATCAATAATCCGGTAATAAGCATAGTAAAAACATTTTTATTCTTCATGATATGACCTCCTGGTTAATCATAATAACTTTGCTCTTATGTTTTTATGCTACCACAAGTAGCAAAAAAAATAATGTTTTATCTAAAAATTGCTATAAGTAATCATATTTTTACATTTGAAAAAGTATAATAATAAGTAAGAAATAATATGAATCTGTTAGATTTAACTTTAGAAGAAAAAATCAAACTTTTGGTGGGCTCCTCAAACGGAGATTGTATGCATTCCGAAGGCTTGAACGGAAAAGTTCATAGAATATATATGAATGATGGCCCAATAGGTCCACATCAACCAGAACCTTTATTATGGTTACCGTCCATAACTTCTTTAGCTTCTACGTGGAACAAAGAAATTGTCAAAAAATATACAGACGCTATTGCAGATATCTGTATCGCTAATGATGTTGATATGCTTTTAGGGCCTGCAATCAATATTAAAAGATTGGCTACATGTGGAAGAAACTTTGAATATTTTAGTGAAGATCCGTTTTTAACTGGCGAATTAGCTAAAACATATGTGAGTACATTACAAAATAGATGGGTGGGCGCCACAGTTAAGCATTTCTGTTGTAACAATAGAGAAGACTATCGCTTATATTGCTCCAGCAATGTCAGCCAAAGAGCGTTAAGAGAAATATACACCAAAGCATTTGAAATAGTTTGTGAAGCAGAACCATGGGCAATTATGTGTTCATATAATGCTGTCAATGGAACCTCTGTTGCGGAGAACAAAACCATTCTTAAAGACCTGTTAAGAGATCAATTTCACTATCAAAATCTCATTGTTTCCGATTGGGGAGCGGTTAGAAATCGTGCTTTAGCGTTGAAGGCAACATTAGATTTACAAATGCCTTATCAAAGTGATGAATCATATGAACTAGTAAGACAAGGATTAAAAGATGGCGTTATCACCGAAGAAAACATCAATGCATCAGTTAGAAGAATTGAAGAATTGATAAACAAAATAGAAAACAACAAGTCAAAAAGAATTATCAAATACAACGACAAAGAAAGACATGATATCGCTGTTGAAACATGCGAAGAAGGAATTGTTCTTTTAAAGAATTTCAACAACATATTACCTTTAGGTAAAGATAAGAATATTTTGGTTATCGGTGAGCACGCTGAAGAGCCCGAACTCGGAGGAGGAGGCTCTTGCAATTTAGGTGATCATCCAGACCTTCCCTTTGATGAAAGATTCAATATTAAGCAAAAGTCATTAGTAACTCTTTTGAAAGATTATTTTGGTGACACCAATGTCGATTATGTAAGTGGTTACCATTGTCATAAAGGATTTGGTCACCACTATGGTCATCTTCATGGTCCAAGTTACTTAAGAAAAGCAAAAACCGCAGACATTATTGTTATGGTGGTTGGCACAAATAGAGTTATTGAATGTGAGGGATATGATAGAGATAATTTAGATTTACCAAAGGTTCAAGAAGAACTAATGGAAAAGATTCTCGAACTCAATAAAAACGTTGTTGTAGTTATTGAAGCCGGTGGTGTCATCAATACTTCCAAATTTAGAAATAAAGTAAAAGGTATTATTTATTCAGGCTTTGGTGGAGAAGGCATGAATGAAGCTCTATTCAATGTCTTAACTGGCAAGACCAACCCATCTGGAAAACTAACAGAAACCTTTATTGATTCATTAGATGTTAATCCATATATTCAAGCTAAAGGCCAAATAGAAAACGAAGAATATTTAGATGATATCTTTGTGGGGTATCGTTTGTATGATACAAGAAATATACCAGTGGCATATCCATTCGGATATGGTTTGAGTTATACCAATTTTAAATATGATAATTTAAAGGTATCAAAAAAAGATAACAATTATGTTGTTTCTTTTGATGTGATAAACACTGGCAATATGGACGGAAAAGAAATTAGTCAGCTATATATAAGTTGTGTTGATGGGCAAATAGATAGACCTAAGAAAGAATTAAAAGGATTTAATAAAGTGTTCTTACAAGTTGGCGAAACCAAAAATATTCAAATAGAAATTAATCGTGATGCTTTTGCATATTTTGATGAATTAGTGAACGCTTGGAAAGTACAACCAGGCACATATAAAATACAGGTTGGTAAATCCTGTTTAGATATTCAATTAGAAGAAAATATTCAAATAGATTAGGCCTTTTGTCTTTCTGGATCTTCAATCACAACGGTTTGTGAAATCAAATCATGCAAAACCATTCGTGAATTCTTATTAACAAAATATAAAACAATCGAAATCACCAGCAAAACCCCAATAATTGCGATTTGCACAATGAGGTTTTTTATTAAATACAAAACAACTGGGATTGCAAGAACTAATAATCCCCTAGGTATCACTTGCCATCTTGAAATAGGATCGTTGTTGGGTCTCACTAACGACATTCTCATTAATAGTTTTCCTAATGTCTTTCCTCTCACCAATGACAAGGGTAATATTTCAAAGAAAATAAAAGCAAAACTAATACGACAAATAAAGGTCACCAAAGCATTAAGATTATCAATATAGTTTTGATATTCCACCATGAAATCTTGTGCATAGAATAGTTTTGCCGCCACTTTATAAACATCGTAAGTGTAATTAATCATTTCATCACTCGCGGTAACAGTTAAAACACCATCCACTTCTGTTATATATTTTTCATTCACTGTGCCTACTTTTGAATAATCAATTTCTTCGCCATTCTTTTGATAAGCAAAATAATCAACTTTCGCGACTTGTTCACCTTTTGGAAGACCGAGGACGTTCACATTAAACCAATCCACTGTGTAGTATTCACTGGGTGTAGTAGTGACACCATCAACAACCATCTCTTCATGAGCATTAATTGAAACAATATCACCAGTTGAGGCTTTAGCCTCATCACCAGCTAAATAGATTGTGTAAAAATATGACAAAGCATCAATTATTTGATAGCCATTTTCAGTCTTTTCAAAATAACTATCAGATGTATAGGAAACATATTTTTTCTTTTCGAGTTTTCCCAAATGAGAAGAAGATATGTTTTGATTTTCTAACGCTAGTGTATCTGCTAATTGGGTCTTAGATGATTGCAAAATAGAATAAACAATCATTGAAGAAAAAATACTGAGAATAATGACCAAACCAAAATCAATGGCAAAAGCCACAAATCTTGATAGTAAAGATGCTGGTTCTATTTTTTCTTTTTTTAATTCCATCAATTATTTAATGACGCCTTTTTTCAAAATAATGTTGGCATAGACAGCTTCTTCGCCACTTGCCACAACAGCAAAGGCGTTTCTGCTTCTATCATAGAATTCTTGTCTTTCTAAGAATCCTAATCTTAAATTCTTATCTTTTTTAGAAGCGGTCTTTTTATAAACATCCCAAATTTCCGGAGTGGGATCACCATTTGTAGTATTCATTAACATGAAGTTAAATTCCGCATAAGTGTCTAAAGGAATTAATTCTAAAATGGCTTCTAATAATTGATTACCACCTAATCCATCAGCACGCACTACTCTTTTTCCGTTTGTCTCTGCAGGAAAATTGGCATCAGCAATTACTATTTCATCGCCATGTCCCATCTCACATAATACTTTTAATAATTCAGGAGAAATAATCTTAGGAACGTTTTTTAACATATGAACACCTCTAGAAAATAATTTTTTCTATAGACAATAATATACGATTTGCCTTTGTTTGTGGTAGCATCTTATTAGTGAGAGAATGCCATAGGAGGATTTCATATGTCATCTTTAAAATTTGTTAATATCAACAAAGTCTATCCAAATAATGTCCAAGCGGTTTTTGATTTTAATTTAGACATTCAAGATAAAGAGTTCATCGTTTTTGTCGGACCATCTGGATGTGGTAAATCCACCACTTTAAGAATGGTCGCTGGTTTAGAAGAAATCACCGATGGTGAATTATATATTGATGACAAGTTAGTGAATGAAGTCCACCCCAAAGACAGAGACATCGCAATGGTGTTCCAATCTTATGCTTTATATCCACATATGAGCGTATATGAAAATATGGCCTTTGGATTAAAAATAAGAAAAATGCCTAAAGAAGAAATCAATAGAAGAATTGATGCGGCAGCGGAAATATTAGGTTTAAAACCATATTTAAAAAGAAAACCTAAAGAATTATCTGGTGGCCAAAGACAACGTGTGGCTTTAGGTAGAGCGATTGTTAGAGAACCAAAAGTCTTTTTAATGGATGAACCGTTATCTAACTTAGACGCAAAGCTTCGTGTCCAAATGAGAAGTGAAATCATTAAGATTCATCAAAAAGTTGGAGCCACCACCATTTACGTTACCCACGACCAAACCGAAGCTATGACTATGGCGGATCGTATTGTGGTTATGAAAGATGGCTATATTCAACAAATTGGTACACCCGAACAAGTTTATAACACTCCATCAAATATGTTCGTTGCTGGTTTTATTGGCAGTCCCTCTATGAATTTCTTAAAAGCTAAATATGATAACGGAACAGTGTCATTAGGTGATGGTTTTAAATTCAAATTAGATAAAAAATCCGTGCAAAAACACGATATTTATTATCAAAACATCTTAGCAGTTAGAGAAGCTACCGTCGAAAAGAGAAAAGAAGAAATTGAACAATATAACGATTCAATTAAAAATTCTAAAAAGAAACAACCCATTAGTTTAGAAGAAGATGAAGAATTAAATAACGCTATTAAACTAGTGGAAAAAACTAAATCTATTATTGAATCAAAACAACACGATGTCGTTTTAGGTGTAAGACCAGAAGATATCTATCTCGCCGAAGATAAAGCTGCGGAAAATTCTAGCAATCCCATTAAATTAAAATGTGATTTATCTGAATTACTTGGCCATGAAAGAATTATTTATACTGTCCTAGGAGAAGAAAAAATCATCATTACCGTGGACGCTAAATGGAATATTAAGCAAGGAGAAGAAAAAGACTATGTCTTTAACTTATCCCATACTCATTTATTCGATGAAGATTCTACAGATAATCTTTTATTTGGTGAATAAAAATGGGCCTTGCTATCTTTGAAAACTATTCACAAACCACTGAGGGCACTAATTATGCCCCCTTTATCGTTCATGCACCCGTAAGTAAATGCTTTGAAGTCCTCACAAAATGGGTCAAAGAAAATGGTTATGAACAAATAGAAGAAAACAAAGATTATTGGGAAATATTTGGTGTTAAAGATGAATTTGAAATAACAATTAGGGTTGATAAAGAAGAGCAGGGTTCACTTGTGAATATATCAGTGTTTGGCAAAACTGGTAAAACAAGAAAGAAATTAAAAGAAATCATCTCTCAGATAATTGATTACATCAAATAAAAAGCGTTGCAGTTAACACAAACACAACGCTTTATTTTTAATCTTAAAAAGATTATTTTTCTTCACCACGAATGGTGATTTCTTGTCCAAACCAACAAGCAGCGACAACACCTGGGCCACAAGATGTACCAATGATTGGACCAATTTCATATTGTTCCACTGGTAATCCGGTTTCCGCGGTTAATCTTTCAATAATCTTAGCAGCAGCTGCTTCGGCTTTGCCTTGACCAACAAAGATAACTTTGGTGTCTTCGTTGATGTGTTCTTTAACGCCAGCGATAATTTCTTCTAATGAAGCTTTTGTACCACGAGCGTTTTTGATAGCTAAGTTGTTACCATCAGCGTCAGAAATAAGAATTGGTTTCACACCAAACATATTACCGAAGAAAGCTTTTCCGCCTTTAATACGGCCAGCGTTTTTGAGATATTTTAAATCATCAACGGTAGCCCAGAAAGTGCATTTTAAACGATTATCTTCTAACCATTTAGCCACTTCTTCAATGGATTTACCTTCTTTTTGAAGTTCACTAGCTAAAACTGCTAATAAACCTTCAGCACCGGTAGCGCAATAGGAATCGACACCGATTAATTTGGCATTGGGGAATTCTTCTAATAATTGTTCTTTAGCTAATTCAAACATATTGATAGAACCAGATAATTTGTGAGAACAAGAGATATATAAAATATCAATGCCTTGTTTGAGATATTCACGGGATCTATCAACAAACTCAGTGATTGGGACTTGAGTGGTCTTAAGTTTTCTACCAGCGTACATCCAGCCATAGAATTCTTCATAAGAATATTCTTTCCAGTCTAAGTCAGCAGGTTTTTCTTCGCCTTCCAAGACGATATTCATACGGAAGTATTCGATGCCGTGTTTTTTACGCATCGCGGTGGTTAAGTCACTACAAGAATCTGTAAAAATTTGGAATTTTGACATTTTTGTTTTCCTCCGCGTATATATTATTCAATATTACAAAAAATGCCACTCTAAGATTGAATAAAGTGACACTTGTATACTTATTGTTAATTATTTATTTGGTATTATCAGGTGAAATGCCCCATTACTTCGATCATTTTCATCAATAATCGTGAATGGTTCTTTTTCCATAACCAATTCGCCTTTTAATGGGTTCTTGATAGAAACAATCTCGCCTTTAATGTTTCCGTTAACTTCGGAATATTCAAAAGAAAAATCACAATCTTCAAATGTGCAATCAACAAGTCGAAGATTTTTGCAATAACATAGTGGCTGTGTTCCTTTGATGTGACAATTAATCAATGTGAGATTTTCAGAATACCATCCTAAATACTCACCGATGATTTGAGTGTTCTTAACCACCACATTTTTAGTGTGCCAAAAAGCATCTTTAGTATCTAAAATAGAATCCACTATTTCCATATCTTCAACATATTGGAAAGAGTACTTACCTTTGAATTCAATATGGTCGATTTTAATGTTTTTACATTCAAAAAACGCGTAAAAACCGACTATTTTTGTATTTTTAACATTTATGTTTTTACTTCTCCAACAGAATTCTTCGCTGTTAAATTCTGAGTTATTAATGGTGATGTTTTTACATTCTCTAATGGCTTTCACACCATCACATTTAACATTATCAATTGTGAAATTGTCATCATACCAAAACGCCGCTCTACAGGTATCGGTCATCACACTATTTTTTAAGTGTGTATTTGTGTTATGCCAAAAAGGATATCTAAGAGAAAAATGGGAATCAGAAACACTGATGTCACTTGATTCTTTAAAAGCGCTTTCGCCATCTGCGGGACCAGAAATAGTGATATTGATAAAATCAATATCATGAGAGGAATAAAAGCCTCTTTCTTTATCTTCTGTAATGTCTTTAATAATTTGTCTTTTCATATTACGCACCATCAATATTTGTATCACAAATTGGTTCTTGTTTCTTTTGGGATGATTCCTGTTCTCTTTCGTTAAACATGTCGATATCTTCGCCAGTCATGAATCTCTTTTTGCGGCGACGTTTTCTTTTTAATAATGTCAATTCAACATCTGGGTTCATACCCTTGCCTCACAATATTCGCGATATTCATTAACTTCATCCATATTATCAAACTTACTCATGAAATAACGATCTCCCATCGCACCACTTAATACTTTGGGATATCTTCCATAAGCAGAAAGTCTTCCATAATATTTTCTTAAAATATCATCGTCACTATGTAAATATCTATGTTCATCTCTACGAGATGCACACGCTGCATAATAGTGTTGATATTCATCTTTTTGTCTATTTTCATCAAACGCCATAACATCGGCATAGATTTGATAACAGTTAATAGAATTAGCAAAGTTAATAAGATCGGGAGTATATCCTCCAGGTGGTCTCATGTTAGTTTCTAAAGGAATAATATCTCCCACTTTTCCAACATTAGGAACATCTTGAGTTAATCTAAAGAATTCCAAATGGAAAAATCTTTTTTGGACATTAAAAGCTTTAACAACTTTCTTACCTATTTTTAATAAATTTTTAGGAACATCTGGCATGGTGTAATAAAAGAAATCTTTGTGTTCCGCGACAACATCCGCGACAGATGGAGGGAAGAAGTTTGTCGTGCAAAAAACGACATTACTATGAGAATCCGCCATACCATCAAAAGAAATGATATTTCCAGTTATATATTGTTCACAAATATAAGTAATATTAGGGTTCTTAACTCCAAAAAATCTCCGCAAATCCTCTTCATTTTTAATTTTGAAATCACCTTCTGCACCAACGCCATAGTCAGGTTTGATAAAGATGGGATAACCAACTTTCTTAGCAAAAGCAATGGCGTTTTCATAGGTGTCGATAAGAATATAATCAGCGGTTTTAACTCCCGCTTTTTTATATCCTTTTTTCATCAATGATTTATGCTGATACATTTGTATCTGCTCATAACCAACGCCTGTATCAATATGAAATATATCTCTTAACTTAGCATCTCTTTCTAACCAATATTCATTGTTGCTTTCCAAATAATCAATATGGCCATATTTGCTTTCAAAATATTTTAAAGCGGCAATTTCTTCATCAAAGTTTTCTAAATTATTACAACGATAATATTCCGTGAGGTTGTCTCTTAATTCTTGAGGTAGTTGCTCATATGATTGATCCGCAACACCTAAAACACGGAAGCCATTTTTATTTAAAGCTACAACAAAACGATAATATGTTTCCGGAAAATGAGGAGAAATAAATACAAAGTTTTTCATATTATCTATGTTTCTTAGCAAACTTATTGATGTCTTTATAAACATCTTTCAATTGTGGGAACATCTTTAAATATACTTTTTTATAAAGGTATTTATACTCTTGAGATGCCACTTCGTTTGGTTCAAACGTCATTGTAGTATGACTCATAGCCGCAACGGCATCTCCTACGCTTTCGTAAACACCTGCAGCCACGAATGTAGCAATAGCGGTTCCTAAAGAAGTAGTTTCAAATGTTTGCACTCTTGAAACTGGTAAGTTAAAGATATCCGCAGTAATTTGACAGATTTGATCGTTTTGACTTCCACCACCAGAAATCATCAACCTTTTCACTTTATGTCTTTGTGATTTTTCAATACCTTCTAAACCTTCTTTTAAGGCATAAGCAATACCTTCGATAATTGCACGATAAAGGTGGGCTCTTGTATGCACATCCGAGAAACCAATAATAGCACCTTTCGCCAAAGGTCTAGATAATCCTGGTCCCCAATATGGTTGTAAAACTAATCCATCACTTCCAGGAGGAACATCGGATAATTGAGAGTTCAATATTTCTTCCATAGAGGTGTGTTGAAGTTTAGCTTCATCCTGTAATTCCCCAGCGAAATTCTTGGAGAACCAAGTTAACATCCAATATCCACGATAAATTTGGACATCCATGTTGTACCATCCAGGTACCGCAGCGGGATAAGCAGGTAAGAATTTTTCTGGTTCATGATATTTTTGATTCGATACTTCAATTGTACAAGCGGTTCCATAAGAAATAGCGCCAACGTCTTTTGATAAAGCACCTAAGCCGACTGTTTCACAAGCTTTATCAGAACCAGTTGCGTATAGTTTGATTCCATGGGGAATTCCTACTTCATCCGCAACGCTATCTTTGATAACACCTAATACTTCACCAGGTTGTCTTAATTCAGGAAGCATGCGTGGGTGAATACCAAAAATATCACCTTTTAAAGCGCCTTTTTTATACCAACGTCTATGCTTGAAATCCAAAGGATAGTGACCAGTTAAACTAGATGGTGAATCCGCTAAAACACCAGTCAATTTATAAACTAAATAAGTGGAGATATTTACATATTTTTTGGTTTTTGACCAAATATCAGGTTCGTTTTCTTTTAACCAGTGAGCCACTGTTCTTCTTCTATTTAATTCAATGGTGTTGGTCATACCGACTAAAGCAAAAGCTAATTTGCTAAAGAATGGTAGTTTTTCTTTTGCCTGTGCCATACGTTGGTCAAGCCAAAGAATACATGGTCTAATTGGTTTATTGTTTTTATCTAATTGAACGGAACTATCTCTAAAAGTGGTTAAAGAAGCACCAATGATGTCATTTAATAATTCTTTATTATTATCTGCTAATTCTTTAAGAGATTGCTTCGCAAATTCCCAATAGACATCAGGGTCTTGTTCGGCATAACCTTTTTCAACAGAGAAATAGACTGGTTCATAATGTTTTTTAGCAATAGCAAGGATGTTGCCTTTTCTATCAATTAATGCGGTTCTCACAGATTGAGTACCAAAGTCAAATGTCAATACTAATGGATTTTCTTTCATAAAATTCACCTGCGGCATTATTCTACTACAAAAAGGTCGAACTGATAACTATTAGAGTTATATAACGCATCTATTTAGACTTTTTTTAGTTTTTTTCTCGTTTCGCGTGTAAGCGCATAAATTGTGTGATAAGATTATTTCGCTAGTGGGCTAGTAAAAGAAAAGTGCCCACATTAATGCCTATTAGGAGGAATTATATGGCTGAAAAAAGATATGTTTACCCCTTTGAAGAAGCTCATGGTTTAGGCAAAGAACTTCTTGGTGGTAAAGGTGCTGGCTTAGCGGAAATGACACATATTGGTGTCCCAGTTCCCGAAGGTTTCACAATCTCAACCGAAGCTTGCACACTCTATTATGACAGTGGTAAGAAAATCCCCGAATTCGTGCAAAAACAAATTTTCGATGCTATTGCTGGCGTGGAAAAGAAAACTGGTAAAACATTCGGTGGCGATCACAATCCGCTATTAGTGTCTGTCCGTTCCGGTGCTCGTGTGAGTATGCCTGGTATGATGGATACAATCTTAAACTTAGGTTTAAATGAAAAAACTTGTGCTGCTTTAGCAAAAGAAACAAACAATGAAAGATTTGCGATGGACTCCTATCGTAGATTCATTCTTATGTTCACTAACATCGCCAAGGGTCATCCAAGAACCGATATGGACAAGATGTTAGAAGAATTAAAAGCTTCTCGTGGTTACAAATTAGATACAGAAGTCACCACAGAAGAATTAAAGGATTTAGTTAAGAGATATAAAGAATACTATAAAAAAGTATTTGGCGAAGAATTCCCACAAGATCCAAAGGTTCAATTATTAGAAGCCGTTGCTGCGGTCTTCCGTTCTTGGGACAACCCACGTGCTAACGTCTACCGTATGCAATACTCCATTCCTTATTCTTGGGGCACCGCTGTTAACGTTCAATCCATGGCGTTCGGTAATAAAGGTGAAACTTCTGGTACTGGTGTCGCGTTCTCTAGAAACGCTGCTACTGGTGAAAAAGAAATTTCTGCTGAATATTTACCAAATGCACAAGGTGAAGACGTCGTTGCTGGTATCCGTACTCCATTACACATTGATGAATTAAAGAGAAGAATGCCAGATGTCTATGACCAATTCGTCAAGACCATTAAAAACATGGAACTCCACTATCGCGATATGCAAGATATGGAATTCACAGTCGAAGATGG
>JAEEGL015762319.1_pt1 | contig 13856 bp, 10 predicted proteins | sample 9134231 | NCBI WGS metagenome assembly JAEEGL01 (sample SAMN16246548, study PRJNA631951) | gut metagenome | biome: gut microbiome; feature: rumen; material: fiber-attached | host: Bos | place: Iran: Karaj | collected 2018-10
GCAAAGCTTGAATACTTTAATCCCGCGGGTTCGGTTAAGGACCGCGTTGGCAAGGCGATAATTGACGACGCGGAAAAAAGCGGTAAGCTAAAGGCGGGCTATACAATTATAGAGCCGACCTCGGGCAACACGGGAATAGGGCTTGCCTCATACGCTGCCGCGAAGGGCTACAAGGTGGTTATTACCATGCCCGAAAGCATGAGCGTTGAGCGCAGAAATCTGCTTAAAGCCTACGGCGCAGAACTTGTTTTAACAGACGCCGCAAAGGGTATGCAGGGCGCTATTGACAAGGCTGAAGAGCTGCACGCAAAAAACCCCGAATCCATTATTGCAGGGCAGTTCGTAAACCCCGCAAACCCGCAGATTCACTATGAAACAACGGGTCCGGAAATATTTGGCGATTTAAACGGAAAAGTTGACCTTTTCATTTCGGGAGTCGGTACGGGCGGAACGCTTACCGGCGCAGGAAAATACCTGAAGGAGCAGAATTCAGAGGTTAAAATCGTTGCGGTTGAGCCCGCCTCCTCCCCCGTGCTTTCAAAGGGCACGGGCGGCGCGCATAAAATTCAGGGTATCGGCGCGGGCTTTGTACCCGAAACGCTTGACACAGCCGTAATTGACGAAATAATTACAGTTGAAAACGATAGAGCGTTTGAAATAGGAAAAGCCTTTCCGCAAACCGAGGGCGCGCTTGTCGGAATTTCAAGCGGAGCCGCGCTTGCTGCGGCGATTGAGCTTGCTTCAAGGGAGGAAAACAGGGGTAAAAATATTGTTGTTCTTCTTCCCGATTCGGGCGACAGATACCTTTCAACCCCGATGCTTTCATAATCATAAAGAGCCGTTACAAGCGGCTCTTTATTAGTTTACAAAACAGTCAATAATGTAGTAAAATTAACCAAGCAAAAAGTGCGTTTTTATACATTTATTGTTCACGAAATAGAAAAAGGTTAAGAAACGGTATCAATTTGACGCACTTTGTTGAAATTTGTTTTATATTAATATATTATATCCTTGTAATTTTATTTCGGTGGTGAAACAAAATGGAACTCCTTAAGAAAAAGATTCTTGCAGAGGGCGAGGTTTACGAGGGCAACATCCTTAAAGTAGACTGTTTTCTTAACCACCAGATAGACTGCGTATTCATGCGCGAAATTGCAAAGGAATTTCATAGGCTTTTTAAAGATGAGGGCGTTAACAAAATTCTGACAATTGAGGCTTCGGGCATTGCCATAGGAACCGCAGTTGCGGAAGAGTTTGAATGCCCTTTAGTTTTTGCAAAAAAAACTAAAACAAAAAACATCGCCGGTGATGTTTACACAACCCCGGTTGCAAGCTTTACCCACGGCACAACCTATGACATTATGGTTTCAAAGCGCTTTCTTAACAAGGGCGACAAAGTACTGATTGTTGACGATTTTCTTGCAGTGGGCAACGCGCTCAAGGGCTTAATCGACATAGTTGAACAAAGCGGCGCAGAGCTTGCGGGCTGCGGCACCGTAATTGAAAAGGGCTACCAGCACGGCGGCGACAGGCTGCGCGAAAAGGGCATAAAGGTTGAAAGCCTTGCCATTGTTGAAAGCATGAACCACGAAACGGGCGAAATCACTTTCAGAGATTAGTCCCCCGCTCACGGTTATAACGGCGAAAGCCTTATAATATAAAACCATCAATAATTTTTTATGGAGGGAAAACACATGAAAAACACAAAGAAAATTGTTGTTATTCTCCTTGCAGTTGTTCTTGCAGTAGCAGGCATTTTCGTAGCTTGCTCAAAGAACCCCGCAGGCGGAGAAGACACAACAGCTCCCGCTGCTGAGGCAAAGGCTGTTAAGGTTGGTTTCATTTTCTTACACGATGAAAACTCAACTTATGACCTTAACTTCATCAACGCAGCAAAAGAGGCTTGCGAAGAAGCAGGCGTTGAGTACGTTCTCAAAACAAACATTCCCGAAGGCAATGAATGTTATGAGACCGCTGCTGACCTTGTTGACCAGGGCTGCAACATCGTATTCGCTGACTCCTTCGGCCATGAAGACTTTATGATTCAGGCTGCAAAGGAATTCCCCGAAGTACAGTTCTGCCACGCAACAGGTACTAAGGCTCACACCGAAAATCTTGCAAACTACCACAACGCATTCGCTTCCATTTACGAAGGCAGATTCCTTGCAGGCGTTGCTGCAGGCATGAAGCTTAACGAAATCAAGGAAGCAGGCAAGCTCAAGGGCGACGTTCCGAAGATGGGTTACATCGGCGCTTACACCTATGCAGAGGTTATCTCCGGTTACACCAGCTTCTATCTCGGCGCAAAGAGCATCTGCCCCGATGTTGTTATGGACGTTAAGTTCACAGGCTCATGGTATGACGAGACTGCTGAAAAAGAGGCTGCACAGGCTCTTATCGACGGCGGCGCTGACCTTATTTCACAGCACGCTGACTCAATGGGCGCTCCCACAGCTTGCGAAAAAGCAGGTATCCCCGACGTTTCTTACAACGGCTCTACTGTTGACGCTTGCCCGAACACCTTTATCGTTTCTTCAAAAATCAACTGGGCTCCATACTTCAAGTACATCATCGGCTGCGTTCAGAAGGGCGAAGCTATTGATGCAGACTGGACAGGCACAATCGCTACAGGTTCCGTTGAACTTACAGACGTAAACGAAAAAGCTGCTGCAGAAGGCACAGTTGAAAAGATTGAAGAGGTTAAGGCTCAGCTTGAGGCAGGCACTCTCCATGTTTTCGATACATCTACATTCACAGTTAAAGGTAAGGTTCTTGACACTTACATGGCTGACGTTGATACCGACGAAGCTTTCAAGGGCGACACAGAAGCTATCAAGGACGGTTACTTTGATGAATCAGCAAGCCGTTCAGCTCCTTACTTTGACGTACAGATTGACGGCATCACTCTTCTTGATACCGCTTTCTAAGCCACTTACTGTAAAGTAAATACTTAACAAAAGCCGTGGCCGTGTTTGCACGGTCGCGGCTTTAACTTTCAGGATTATAAACGGAGGTATATATGAGCGAAAAACTTGCACTCGAATTAAAAGGTATTACCAAAGCCTTCGGAACAAAAGTTGTTGCAAACAAAAACGTTGATTTAAAGGTTTATAAGGGCGAAATACTTGCAATCCTCGGCGAAAACGGCTCGGGAAAAACTACCCTTATGAACATGGTTTCGGGTATCTACTATCCCGATGAGGGCCAGATTTTTGTAAACGGCAAAGAGGTTGTAATCGCCTCTCCAAAAGACGCTTTTCAATATAAAATAGGTATGATTCATCAGCACTTTAAGCTTGTTGATGTTTTTACCGCTACCGAAAATATCGTTTTAGGCATTAACGACGGTAAAAAGTTTAACATAAAAAATGCCGAAGCAGAAATTAGAAAAATAACCGATAAATACGGATTCCAGATAGATTTAAACAAAAAGATTTACCAGATGTCCGTTTCCGAAAAGCAGACGGTGGAAATTATCAAGGTGCTTTACAGGGGCGCTGACATTCTCATCCTCGACGAGCCCACCGCCGTTCTCACCCCGCAGGAAACGCAGAAGCTTTTTGCCGTTCTCCGCAATATGAAGAACGACAACAAGTCGATTATCATAATAACGCACAAGCTCCACGAGGTGCTTGAAATATCCGACAGGGTTGCAATTCTCCGCAAGGGCGAAAACGTCGGCGTTGTTAAAACGGCGGAAGCAACCGAGCAGAGCCTTACCGAAGGCATGGTAGGCGAAAAGATTTCGCTCAACATTGAAAGAAAAGACCCCGTTGACCCCGAGCTGAGGCTTGTTGTTAAACGGCTTAACGTTAAGGACCGCGACGGCTCAAACGCTCTTACCGATATTAACTTCAAGGTTTACAGCGGCGAAATACTCGGTATTGCGGGCATTTCGGGCTCGGGCCAGAAGGAGCTTCTTGAAAGCATTGCAGGCCTTCAGAAATGCGAAAAGGGCTCAAGCATCCTTTATACCGACTCTGACGATGTTGAGCAGCAGCTTGTAGGCAGGTCGCCCAGGGAAATCAGAAAGCTCGGCGTTGCAATGAGCTTTGTTCCCGAGGACAGACTCGGTATGGGCCTTGTAGGAAACATGGACATAACGGACAATATGATGCTGCGCTCCTATAAGAGCGGCGGCAGCGGATTTGTTGACAGAAAGAAGCCGAAAAAGCTTGCAGAGGAAATCATTGACGAGCTTGAGGTTGTAACTCCCGGTACAAACACCCCCGTAAGACGTCTTTCCGGCGGTAACGTACAGAAGGTGCTTGTAGGCCGTGAAATTGCCCTTGAGCCGAGGCTTTTAATGGTAGCTTATCCCGTACGCGGACTTGACATCAACTCCTCGTACACAATATACAACCTTCTTAACGAGCAGAAGGAAAAAGGCGTTTCAATCATATTCGTAGGCGAGGACCTTGACGTGCTCATTGAGCTTTGCGACAGAATTATGGTTATCAACTCCGGCCACGTTACCGGTATAGTTGAAGGTAAAGGCGCAAAGAAAGAAGAGCTCGGACTTATGATGACAAAGAGCGTTGACAGGGAGGTGGCAGATAATGAGCAGTAAAGCACCCGCAAAAAAGCGTGAACCGCTGTTTCACGTTGTTAAAAGAGAGGCTATGCCCACCCTTAACGCCACGCTTGTAAGGCTCGGCTCAATTGTTGCCGCGCTGATTGTCTGCGCTATAGTAACAATGGCGCTGACGGGTATTAACCCGATTAAGGTTTACGCAACAATGATTGACGGCGCTTTCGGCAGTTTAAGAAGAGTATGGAACCTGCTGCAGAGCCTTGCAATGCTTCTGTGCGTTTCGCTTGCCGTAACTCCCGCATTTAAAATGCGCTTCTGGAATATCGGCGCCGAAGGTCAGGTGCTTGTAGGCGGACTTGCTTCCGCGGCATGTATGATTTTAATGGGCAACAGGGTTCCCAACGCCGTTCTTATTATCACAATGATAATTGCAAGTATTGCCGCGGGCGCAATCTGGGCTGTAATTCCCGCCGTGTTCAAGGCTACGCTTGACACCAACGAAACGCTGTTCACCCTTATGATGAACTACGTAGGAATTCAGCTTGTTGCATATTTTGCAAGAGTATGGGAAAGCCCGAAGGGCTCGGGTACAATCGGCGTTATCAACGCAGGCACCCAGGCAGGCTGGTTCCCCGACGTTTTCGGCCAGAAGTATTTTCTTAACGTTGTAATCGTTCTCGCTCTTACAATATTTATGTACGTTTACCTTAAGTACAGCAAACACGGTTATGAGATTGCCGTAGTCGGCGAATCGCAGAACACCGCAAGGTACATAGGCATTAACGTTAAAAAGGTTATCCTTCGTACAATGGTATTATCCGGAGCTGTCTGCGGTATTGCAGGACTTCTTCTTGTAAGCGGAACAAGCCACACCATTACAACGGAAACCGCAGGTGGCAGAGGCTTTACCGCAATTATGGTAAGCTGGCTTGCGAAGTTCAACCCGATAGTAATGATTCTTACCGCGCTTCTGCTTTCCTTCCTTGAGGCGGGCGCACAGCAGATTGCAACCGAATTCGGACTTAACAAATCCTTCTCCGATATTTTAACGGGTATAATTCTTTTCTTCATTATCGGATGTGAATTCTTCGTTAACTATCAGATAAAGTTTAACAAATCGAACAAGGAGGTAAAGTAAAATGGCAGTATTAAGCACAATTATTTCTTTATTTCCTCGTGCGGTAATGCAGGGCATTCCTATTCTTTACGGTGCCACGGGCGAAATTATGACCGAAAAATCGGGCAACCTTAACCTCGGTATTCCCGGAATTATGTATATCGGCGGTATCAGCGGCGTTATAGGCGCGTTCCTTTACGAAAACGCCGCAGGCACAGGAAACCCGCTCAACGGTTTTCTTGCGATATTTATTCCGCTTATCTGCACAATTATAGGTTCCCTTATTGCAGGACTCATTTACTGCTTCCTTACGGTAACGCTGCGCGCTAACCAGAACGTAACGGGTCTTGCGCTGACCACCTTCGGCGTAGGCTTCGGCAACTTCTTCGGCGCTTCGCTTATCAAGCTTGTTGACAGCGACGTTCCTTCGGTTGCACTTTCAAGAACAAGCGCGTTCTTTGCAACAAAGCTTCCGTTTGCGGGCTCGCTCGGAGTTGTGGGAAAGCTTTTCTTCTCCTACGGTTTCCTTGCTTACGCAGCGATTATTATTGCAATTATCTGCGCGTTCTTCCTTAACAAAACAAGGGGCGGTCTTCACCTTCGCGCAGTAGGTGAAAACCCCGCAACAGCAGACGCTGCAGGTATCAGCGTAACAAAATCAAAGTACCTTGCAACCTGCATAGGTTCGGTTATAGCAGGCCTCGGCGGTCTTTACTACGTAATGGACTACGCCAACGGCGTATGGTCAAACGAAGGCTTCGGCGACAGAGGCTGGCTTGCAATAGCGCTCGTTATCTTCGCTATATGGCGCCCGAACCTGGGCATTTTTGCCTCAATCGTTTTCGGCGGACTTTACATTGTTTACCTCTTCGTTCCCGGACTTACTCTCAAGGCGCAGGAGCTTTTCAAAATGCTCCCCTACATCGTAACGATTTTCGTTCTTGTTGCGGTAAGTATCAGAAAGAAGAAGGAGAACCAGCCGCCGGAGGCGCTCGGACTTTCATATTTCAGAGAAGACAGATAGTTAATTGAATTCGGAATTCGGAATTAGGGATTAGGATAATATGGAACAACTTAACAAAGACATAAACGAGGTGCTCGTTTCGGCTGAACAGCTTGAAGAAATTAACAAACGCCTCGGCGAACAGATTACAAAGGATTTTGAAGGCAAAAACCTTCTTGTTGTAGGCATACTTAAAGGCTCGGTTTACTTTATGACCGACCTTACAAGGTACATTGACCTTCCGCTTAAGCTTGACTTCCTTGCGGTTTCAAGCTACGGCGGAGGCACCGTTTCAACGGGCGCGGTTAAAATCATTAAGGATATTGATATTGACCTTGCGGGCTATGACCTTCTTTTAATTGAGGATATCCTTGATTCGGGCAGAACGCTTGACTACGTAACCAGAATGCTTGCAACAAGGGGCGCAAAGTCTATTTCAATCTGCACCCTTCTTGACAAGCCCGAAAGGCGCGTTGTTGACCTTACGCCCGACTACGTAGGCTGTTCGGTACCCGATGAATTCGTTGTAGGCTACGGACTTGACTACGACCAGAAGTACCGCAACCTGCCCTACATCGGCTCACTGAAAAGGGAAATCTATGAGTAAAAAACGGCTTCCCTCGGAGCTTTGCTGGGTGCTCGGTATGATAATAATGCCCTTTGCCATTTCAATAATGACAAAAGCAAGCCTGGGGCTTTCAATGATAGCCGCGCCTACGTTTATAATCAGCGAAAAGGTTCCCTTTTTAACCTACGGTCAAACTGAATATATTTTTCAGGCGCTTGTTCTTGCTTTAATGTGCGTTGCGGTTAAAAAGTTCAAACCAACTTACCTTACGTCCTTCCTTTCGGCAATTGTTTACGGCTCTGTACTTGACCTTTTTATATGGCTACTGCGCCCCGTTACAATTGAGGCAATGTGGCTTAGGATTATTGTTTTTATCCTCGGTATGGTCTTAACCTCCGTAGGCGTTGCGCTTTTTATGAACACCTACCTTGCACCGTGCGCATACGATTACTTTGTAAGAACGGTTGTTAAAGAAAAGCAGCTTGACTTAAGAAAATTCAAGCTTGGCTTTGACTTTGCCTTTCTTATAATCGGAACCGCGCTTACGCTGCTGCTGTTTCATAAGTTTATCGGCGTTACGGCAGGAACGCTTGTAATAGCGGTTTGCAACGGCAATATTATAGCCTTTGTACACAAACGAATTAACAAAAGCTTTGAGGTTTACAACGCATTCCCAAGGCTTGCAAAACACTTTTAAAAAGCAGCTCTTTAAGAGCTGTTTTTTTATTACTATACATTTTTATAATTATGTGATATAATCGCATTAGGTGATAAAAATGAAAAGAAGGGCTATGTGTTTTGTTTTTTCGCTGCTGCTTATGCTGACGGCTTTTCCGTTTACTGCCGCCGCGGCGGAAAGCTACGGCATTTTTATTGAGGGCGTTGAGGTTACAAGTGAAAACGCCGCGGACGTTCTCGGCGACGGCACGGTAAGCTTTTCCCCCGAAAACAGCACTCTTAACCTTAAAGGCGCAGACCTTAAGGGCGCGGAGCTTGAGGACTATATAGCGGCAATTTCAATTAACCGTACCGAAGAAACCGTTATCAACGTTGAAAGCGAAAGCAAAATTCACATTAATCCGGGTAAAGACCTTGATACAGCGGGCGTTTTTTCGGTTAACAGCGTTCGCTTTACGGGCGAAAGGCTTGAAATAGCAATCTGGCCATGTGCTATTGCGATAGGCGTTTATTCCGATAAGGGCGGAGTTGTTTTTGACAACAACATCATTTACATTGACGCCGCCAATGCAACCGAAACGGGCATTGGCGTTTACGGCAATACAAGAGTACGCTTTGAAAACGCGAATGTAAGAATTTACGGAACAATGGAGGCCTGTGTCTGCCCCGGCGCAACGGAATTCGTTGGCAGCTCTTACTTTATGGGCGAGGTGGCGGCTGACGCAGAGCACGGCGCTTATAAGTATCTTGTATACATCCCGCCGCAACCCGACGACGATGATGACGACGATAATCCGCCCGGGGATAAGGATGACCTTCCTCCGGTTGAGGAAGAGGAAAAGGATATTATTGACACCGATACGGACTGGAAGGACGTAAAGGGCTCCCGCTTTTTACCGCTTATGCTCAGGGCTAAAGCCAAAAAGCGGACAATAACACTTACCTGGAAAAAGGTAAAGGGCGCGGACGGCTACATCATTTACGGCGCGCGTTGCGGCAGTAAAATGAAAAGGCTTAAAACAATTAAAAACGCAGGCACTCTGAAGCGCAGCTTTAAAAAGCTAAAAAAAGGAAAGTATTATAAATACATTGTTGTTGCCTATAAAAACACTAACGGCATAAGAAAGGTTCTCGCCAAATCCAAATCCGTTCACTGTAAAACCGCAGGCGGAAAAAGGGGCAACCCCACGGGCATTAAGCTGAAAGCCACGGCGCTGACCGTAAAAAAAGGCAAATCAAAAACCCTGCGCCCCGTTTTACTTTCCAATAAATCGGTTGCAATTCATATTGCCGCCTTCCGCTATGAAAGCTCAAAGCCCTCCGTTGCCTCCGTTAACAAAAACGGAAAAATAACGGCAAAGAAAAAGGGCACGGCATATATTTATGTAATAACCCAGAACGGGCTATATAAAAAGGTAAAAATAACCGTTAATTAAAGGAGAGGTTTTATGGAAAATGTACTTCCTGTTCAAGAGGACAAAAAGCATGTAAAGCCAAGTGAATTTGTGCTGTACCTCGTTGCCGTATTCTTTTACACGAATATGACCGGTATGGTAGGCAACTTCAGAAACGCTTACATTGTAAACGTTCTCAGGCTGTCAGACTCCCAGGCATCGCTTTACAACACCCTGCTCAGCATTATTCCTTTCTTCCTGAATTTCTTTATCGCAATGTATATTGACGGAAGAAAGGTCGGAAAAAGGGGCAAGTTCAAGCCGCTCGGCATTTATGCGGCTATCCCCACAGGCGTCCTGCTCGTTCTGAGCTTCTTTACCCCCAAGTTTTTAAGCGGAACGCTCGTTATGATTTATATTGTAACCATTGGCGTTGCGTGGGCAATTACAACCCATTTCGGCAACTCCGTCAATATGGTTGCCATTGTTATGACGCCTAATATGAAGGAGCGCGATACGGTAATTTCCTTCAGGAGCATTTCCTCCGCGGTAGGTAATTCCGCCCCGCTTGTAATCCTTCTTGTAATAGGTTTAATCTGGAAGGATAACGAGGGACTTCAGTACATAATCGGCGCAGGACTCTGCGGCGTTGTAGGCGTTATTACAATGCTGCTCGGTATGTCCGCGGTTAAGGAGCGCGTTGTTTACACTGCGGAAAAGAAAAACCCGCTGCTCGGCTTTAAGGATATTCTTACTAATAAATACGCCTGGGCAATTATTGCTTCCGACTTTTTAAAGAGCTTCAGAGGTATTGCAACCTATCTCGGTCCGTTCCTTGCGGCTGCGCTGCTCGGTTCAACCTCAAAGTTTTTACTTTTCGGTCTGCCCACGGGTATCGGTACGGCGGTAGGTATGCTTGTAATCAACTTCCTGCTTAAAAAGTTCAACTCAAAGGTGCTTTATATTGCAAGCGGTATTTACTCCGTAATTATTAACGTTGTTGCTTTCGGAATCGGTTACACCTATTTCAAGAGCGGAAACAAGGCGCTGCAGATTGTATTTATTATTGCGCTGTTCTTAATCGGACTTCAGTTCGGCGCTTCAAACCTTCTTCCCACAATGTTCCAGGCAGACGTTCTTGAGGATATGGAGCTTAAAACAGGCAAACGCCTTGACGCAACGCTGCCTACCGTTATCGGCATAGGTACAATGATTAGCGGTACAATAGCAAGCGCGCTTGCGCCGAGAATTCTTTACGGCGAGCATTCAATTATCCATTATATTCAGCCCACGGATTTGATTCCGAACCCCGAGCAAAGCCTGAATACAAAGATTGCAATGCTGTTCTTCTACACGGTATTCCACGGAATTATGATGTTCCTTGCAGGCGTTCCCTTCTTCTTCTACAAGCTTACGGGCAAAACGAAAGAGGAAATGCACGAAGCAGTACTTAAACAGCGTGAACAGATGGAACAGAAATAAATAATTAAAGGACTGTCAGCCGACAGTCCTTTTTTTAATCAGTTCATCCGTTTTGTTAAGGTCAATCCGTTTTGAAACGATATAGGTTTTAAGCCCTCCGTCAGTCGCCTTTTCGTCAGGGCTGAACTTTCCGTAGGTTGATGTTACAATAATTCCGTTATCAAGCACAACGTTACCGCAGTAGCCCGTATCCGCGTTTGCGCTGTATTGCGGCACGGTCTGCCCGTCAATATAGGTATGGGCAAGCTTTATTCTGTACTGACCCTCTGTGCCGTTTTTCAAATCGTCATAGGTTCCAACCCACGCTACCCAGCCTTCGCTGAGCCATTTTTTTGTGTTAAACAGCTTAAAGCCTGCCGCGCTGCGGGCTTTTTTACCGCGCTCAATTGAGCGGAAGGTGATAAACAGCCGTCCGTCCTTTGTATAATCCGCCTTGTGGCGTTCGCCGTTCAGGGCAGCGGGAGCCTCTTTGGGCGCGCTCCAGGTTCTGCCCTCGTCGTTTGAAAACGAAATAAGCGAGTTCATTTTCTTTGAGTTGCTGCGCGCAATCAGGCAAAGCTCGTCGCCCGTTCCGTTTTCGCTTCTGATTACCTCAACCTCGCACATTTTCGCTTTCTTTTCAATTTCGCGGTACTCTGAAAAATACTTTTCAGGTTTGCTCCAGTGCGGCTGCATATTCTCATCAAAGGTAAGAATTGTTTTGTAGTTATAAAAATCCGCATCGTGAAAAAGCCCCATCCACTTATCGGTAAACTCTCCGTTTTCCTTAAGGCGGGTTAGGCTTGCCATTGCAACAATGGGAATAACGGGGCAGTCCGAATTCTTATCGTATACGGTTTCAAATTCCGTCCAGGTTTTGCCCTCATCAGAGGAAACGGAATAATTAATTCCGCCGGGCGTCGACATGTTCGGCCATTTGGGATTAGCGGAAATCATAATCAGCCTGTCGGCGGGTTTTCCGCTGAATTCAAGGCGGTAAACCGTTGGGGTTTCAAGTGAATTTTCCCAGCTTTTCGGGGTGCTGTTTAACTGACCGCTCCAGGTTGCGCCGCCGTCCGTGCTTATTTTATTCAGCACCGCTCCTTTGCCGTGTCCCTTCGGATAAAGCGTAAGGATGCTGCCGTTTTTTAAAAGCACGCTGTCGGGGTGAGCAAGGTAATCCGCACCGCTGTCAACGGTTGAAAGAGTATAAAGCATCCGGTATTCTTCAGAAGTTGCTTCGGGCATAACGCTCAAATCAAGCTCCGGAATACTGTAATCCGTACCGTTCCAGCCCACAGCGGAAACGCCCGTTCCTGCAGCAAGCGCCGCCGCAACGGAAATGGCGGCGGCAGCAATTAACGCTTTTGTTTTATTCATCAAAGACCGAGTCCTTTCAGCTTAATTACGATATACATAAACGCAGTCCAGATTGACTGATATACAATAATACCCATAACGCCGAGCTGCGAATACGCCTGAACAAATGAAAGCAGGGCGACCGCGGCAAAGCCGAACATACAGCCGAAGGCGGTAAGGAAGGAGATAAGCCCCCTTGAGCCTACGATAATTCCCGCCCCGCGCATTGCGCCGATTAAGCCGAGCGCCGTTCCGCCGTGTACAACATAGGCGGGGGATTTTTCAACCTCAAGGTTTGAATACTTGTCAAACGCCCTTGCGGCTGAATAATTCATTACTCTTATAAAGCCTGCGGGGAGTTCAAACAGCTCCGCAAGGCTTTCCTCCGTAATATACGGGTCCGCGCTTTTTACTATTACCGCAATATCGCTTTTTTCAAGCTTTTTAAGTTCGCGCATAAGCGTTCTGTCCGCGGAATAGCTGACGATGAACATTGCAACAATATCGCCGTCTATGGCAAGATAAAGCGCCTTTCTGCCTTTATATGTGTACTTGTCCTCAAACGCCTGTTTCGGAACTCTTACGCCGTGGGTGCGCAGCAGCTCCCTTGTTCCCACAAGCACCTTGCGGTCGTATATCCACGCGCTCGCGCCGAGCTTTTCTTCGTAAATCACTCCGTCAACGGGCGGCAGAATTGACTGCTGACCGATAATTACTTCGTCAAACACGTTCCTCAGCGGGCTCTTTGTCTGAACAATTACCGCCGCGGCGTTGATTATTGCGTCGTCAACCTTCGCCTTGTTAAAGGTTTTTATTCCGTGAAGGCCGCAGCTCTCCTTGCCGAACAAATCCGCAGCCTCCATAACAACCGCGTTTGCATTGCTCGCCATAACCGCGCCTTCAACTCCGCATACCCTTGAGCCGTAATCGCCGAGCTGCGCGGAAATATCGCAAAGCTGACCGTTGGTCAGCAGAAGCGCCGAGGAGGGCATTGAAATTGCAAGCGCGCAAAGCGCAACGTTAAACGCGGTATTGAAGTTATCAATAAGACCTACCGCAATAAACAGCATAACGCTGAGCACCGCGCCCGCAATAAATATTCTTGTTGCTATCCTGTCCGCAGGCTCGTTTTTGCACGAGATTTCAAGGAAGTTGGTCGGGAAGTCCGTTTTAACGCTCATTTTGAGCCTCGGCTCCTCCTCAAGCATTCCGCGGCTTATTATCTCCGCGTCAACCGCGTTTGTAATATTTTCCACCGTGTACTTGTCTCCGGGTGAAACAATAAAGTTAAAGTTGTCAACAATGCGGGACATCATTTTAAGCTTTCCTATCTGCGAAAGACAGAGCGAAAACGCTCCCGCGCCCGCAATAAGCACTCCGTTGTCAATCCACAGGCTGCTGCTTACGGCAAGCGCAACCGTATGAACAAAAATCGCAAGCGCACCAAGACTTACGGGCAAATCAAAATTAACTCCGTTTTTAAAGTTAAAGCCGTGAATTATTACGTTAAAGTTGGTAATTATTACCGCCATATACATAACGAGCGCAGTAACAAAATACGCCGTGTGGGAGGAGAGCGCAACGGGTATTGCGGTGCTGTCCTTAAAAACGGTAAAGGCAATAAGGATAATTCCTATAATTCCCGTAATCAGTACCCTTACCCTTATTTCCTTCTTTTTGCGGATAAGGCTTTCGATAAAGCTTTCCTTTTCGCTTTCGCTTTCATAATCGTCGTCAACAAC
>JAEEGL016934133.1_pt1 | contig 13856 bp, 13 predicted proteins | sample 9134231 | NCBI WGS metagenome assembly JAEEGL01 (sample SAMN16246548, study PRJNA631951) | gut metagenome | biome: gut microbiome; feature: rumen; material: fiber-attached | host: Bos | place: Iran: Karaj | collected 2018-10
AGTGTCACTCAAAGGGAACGACGTCAACTTTCGAAGACGAGTTTGGATGGTTTCCTTCGTTTCCCGCGAGATTTGAGAGAAGGTCTTGCTTGTTTCCCGGACTTGCTTGCGTTCAAGCTTGATATCCAGGGTAAACTTGGTAGTGAATTTGACCATGTTGTAACTGTTTGTATGAAGGATAAACAGAAGATCCATTGGATTAGATTGAGGACCATTACCTCAGGGAGTACGCATCCGGGTAAAGAAGTAGAGCACCTCCTGGTTAAAGGAAATGCTCTATGTTAAGTGCCCTTTCTCAAGGGGCTACAAACAGTTACTGTTGCAAAGGTATACAATGTTTTTGGAAAAACAAAGAATTGCCGATTAATATCATAAAGCCAGTTGCAGCGTGTCAAAGAGCATTTTGTCCCGCAAGATAAGAAATCTTATCCGTGTAACGAATAAATACACGTTTAAGTTTTAAAGCATTGAAACAAAGAGAGTTATAAGCGTTATTAAACGGATAATTGTGGCGATTCAAACAGATAAGGAAGTTAAGGGATTCAGTATCAATGATAAAGCCGTTTCAAGTATCCGTGTTTCTCATCGCGGGCTTTGACCCGCGATCTCCGAAAGACCCATGGGACCACAAGGTATAGTATATATACTAACAAACACACGCCACACAACCCTATACACCGGCGTTACTCGAAAACTTCAGCGCCGCTTAGCTGAGCATAAACTTCATATAAACCACGGCTTCTCTGCCAGATACAACACCGATAATCTGGTATATTACGAGATATTCGACCGTTTGGACGAAGCCATCCACCGCGAGAAGCAGCTCAAGAAGTATCACAGAGACTGGAAAGAACAACTAATCAACACATTCAACCCAATCTGGAAAGACCTGGCCGACGATATAGGGGTAAATGCCGATTACATCCAATCCGTCAAAGAAGCCTACGAAAGCGGTCAGTACATAGCAGGAGAGTAACACCACTCATTGAAGAGTCCTTCCTCATCGCGGGCTCTGACCCGCGATCTCCGAAAGATTCGTCATTCTAAACGCAGCGAAGAATCTGTATTTATGACACAATTAGAAGATTTATACAAGAAATTGGAACTCACAGGAAAAGGAGGCTTTGTGTCCCTTTCGAGTCCCGACTGGGAACCGCAGAGTGGATTGCCAGAGCGGATACTGCGTCTTGTTAAAGATGCTTCGTGTCCATTGTCTCAACTTTCATCTCTGTTCTGTTTCGGTGGCAGGCCACTTATTTTCTTCTTCGATAATCCAACCGAAGAAAGTGCACTGCATAGGGCTATTTGGAATCTGAATGAAATCCCTGTTGTGGTGGTTGGAATGGATTCCACCGTGAAGGTTTATAACGGTTTTGCATACGAAAAGGAACTGAAGCAGTTACAACTCCTTGGTGGCGAAGATGTTCTTGATGGACTAAACTACTTTAAGATAGTCACCGGTCAGGGATGGGAAGAATATCGTGAGCGTTTGGGCTATCATAACAGGGTTGATTATTTCCTTCTGAAGAACATCCAATATGCTCAGGAAAAGATACAAGTCACTTCCGTGCCACGAAATTTGACCAACCGACTAATAGGAAAGATTATTTTCCTGCGTTATCTGACCGACCGCAATGTTATGTTAAGGTTCGAGGGTGAGAAACGGGTTTTGACGAATCAAGATATCATCGAACTGCTGCAAGATAGGAAGCGTCTCTCAAATTTGTTCGATGCACTGCAAGACGGTCAAACTGGATTCAATGGCGACCTCTTTAGGATAACTCGCGAAGAGCTTGGTACTGTACCCGACGAGGCACTTAATGTACTTGTTCGACTTCTGCGCTGTGATGATTTGGAAAGTGGCGAGATGTCGCTGTTCGATGTTTACGATTTCTCCATCCTCCCCATTGAATTCATCAGTAATGTTTACGAACGGTTCATTGGCAAGGAAAACCAAGAAAAGAAAGGCGCATATTACACTCCGCCGTTTTTAGTGGACTACATTATAGAGAAGACGGTCGCCGAGCACCTGAAAGATACGTCAGATAGTTCATGCAAAATTCTTGACCTCGCGTGCGGTTCTGGTATCTTCCTTGTGGAGTCGCTTCGCCGAATCATTGATCACTATGTAGCCCATGCTAGAAAAGAAGAACTCATTGGAGAAAGGTATCAGAACAAGTTAAAAGAGCTTGCACGGGAGAATATCTTCGGTATTGACAGTGACGAGAGCGCCGTTCAGGTGGCAGCTTTCTCTGTTTATCTCACGCTGTTGGACTACCAGAAGCCAGCGGATATATCCACATTCCGCTTTCCCAATATGCTAGAGTCCAACTTGATTTGTCGTGACTCTTTCATGGAATCGCCGTTTGCTGGAATTGAATTCGACTATATCATTGGTAACCCGCCATGGAAGCGTGGTAGCAAAGAGAAGGATGCTGAAGGTAAGGAAATAGAGCAAGAATTTCAAAAGTATATCAAGGCCAAAGAGCGGCAAGAGGGCCGGCAGATAGTCAACAATCAGGAAATAGCCCAAGCCTTTGTCGTGAGGACGTTTGACTTTATGCTGCCCAAGACAAAGTGTGCTTTGGTGCTGACGAGTAAGATTTTGTACAACATCCAAAGTCAGCCTTTCCGTTCCTATCTGTTGGATAGGTCACAGGTGGATTCTGTGCTGGAACTCTCTTCTGTGCGGCACGAAATCTTCACCCAATCGAGTGACCCATCAACGGCACCAGCATGTGTAATTACTTACAGGCTGATGCCCGAAAACGTTGATGTTGGAGAGCATCTGATAGAGCATACCTCTCTGAAACCTAGTGTGTTCTTCTCATTGTTCAAGGTCTTGACAGCTGAAAAGTCAGATATTCAGTATGTCAGGCAGTCATTATTGAAAGAAAAAGATTATCTATGGAAAGTACTACTATATGGAACATATTTGGACTTCTTGTTTGTCAGTCGATTAAAAAAATATCCGACTATCCTCTCTGAAGTAGAACATCAGGGTTTTATAATCGGTCAGGGTATTATTTGCGGTAACGAGGAAAACAAAAAACATGACGTCAGCCACTATATTGGCAGACCGAAAGTGAATCCAATGGATGTAAAACAGTATTTCGTGGCTCCTTCTTATGGCCATTGGGAGGTGGCAAGGGTTCAGCGTCAACGTAAACCTGAACTTTTTAAGGCGCCATTGCTCCTGGTCAAGAAGAGCGTTAGCTCTGCAGATTATAGCGCAAAGGCAGCCTTATATACAAACGATGCTGTCTATACAGATGCACTTACAGGCATTCATGGTGACAATCTTGAGGTGTTGAGGAATATTGCCGGTGTATTGAATTCGAGCCTGTTTCCCTATTATGCCTTGATGTGTATGAGTTCTATCGGTGTTGAACGTGAGCAGGCGCACAACGAGGAAAAGTTCCTGATGCCCTATATTAGTGGAAACATTTACAAGCATGTAACGAATATAGAAAAGTCGTATCAACTGCTTAATGAGGACCCGCTTCTGCACCGAAAAGAAGAATCCAAAATTGAACAGGAACGTAAGGAAATCGAAAAGTGTATAGTTGAAGAACTCAACCTTACCGAAGTAGAGAAACAATTGCTTGAATATGCAAATGCCTATTCTATACCTGTCTCATCGGGGAAGAACAAGGGTGCGCTCTTGAAGAATAACAAAAAGGGCAGGGAACTTCTATTACGGTATATCCAGATTTTCTTGAATAGGTTCATTGGTCAGTTTGGAGAGGGGATGCACCTCAACGTTGAAAGTGAGATAGAGTCTTCGTATGTGATGGTGCGCTTCAAGGTTGAGCATGAGAAAAGGGATACTGTTATCAATAAAGGCGAATTGAGCGGACTTACAAGTTTCCTGTTGTCGCTTACGGCGAGCAACATTTCCGAGAACCTTTATCTCAGAAAAGATATACGAGGTTTCGAGAAAGATGGATTCTACATTGTAAAACCGGCAGAGGAACGCCTGTGGCATCCTGCCGTAGCATACGTGGATGTGGAGGAGTTTGTTGATGCTATACTGTCGAACCAAAACGATAAGAGATGATGGACGCAACAGTATTTGCATATAGGAGAGTCTTTTACGAATCGCAGTTGCGAGGCATATTACATGATTTGTGCGTTGTGTATCAACAAATATGCAGCAAAGGAAACAAACTTCAAAACAATGAGAATGCCATTCGAAATGAATTTGGCAAGTATTTCTCAAATCAGGACTATAAATCAAACATGACAACAGCATATCGTTATTATTACGATTTTGAGTCTAGTTTGCAGAACACAGGCGGTCGTGTGGATATGCGATTTCTACCTTTGGATTGTTTGGGTGTACAGGATGTATTTTTTGCTATCGAATGCAAGCGGCTTGACGGGAAGAGCTACCTGTGCAAGGAATACGTAGATAACGGTATCCGTCGTTTCACCACAGGAAAATATCCCTCCCGTTTGGGTTGCAATGCCATGTTAGGCTTTGTGGTGTGTGCTATTGAACTCGGAGAAACCGTTAATAAAGTAAACAGTCATTTGGCTGACGATGAACAATTAATAACACAGAGTATGACAATGACTTCGATGGTGAGACTTGAATCATGGCACTCAGCACCAGATAGGTTTTTGTTATACCATCTATGGACAGATTTTTCAGGAATCGTTGAGTGAGAATAGAGTGTAGCAGTTACTAATTAACGTGAATATATGGACAATGATAATTTTAAAATAGAGGAAATCTATCGCCAATGGTAGTTTGTGGCACTTTAATCCGTATTGCGATGAGGACAGGGTAAGAGAAAAGAAACTTCTTAAAGAGATAGGTATAGTTAACTTTGTCTTTGATATGTAATTCTATGTCCACCACCATCTTTCAAGAAATAGATAACCTTCATTCCGAGTGGGAGAAGATGGATAAGTCTTCCAAGTTGGGGTGGCTGACGGGAGAGAAAATACGCCTAAATATGCTGGCAAAACAGTTTGCTCAATACCTCTCTTTTAGGGGAGGCTTTGCAAATGATAATGAGCGGGCTTATGCCAGCAATCTTCTCGAAATGATCAATGCGGTTGATGCCGAGGGAGCAAAGGTGGCAAATAACCTTGCCAAGGATGCTTTCAAGGATATGTTGAAGACTTTGATGAGATAAAGTATATATAGTTTGCGGAATCCGCAATTACGCAAGGGGACGACCTCAATATAATGAAGCAGGGCCAAGACCGCGAGCCTCAGCTCCTTAAATCAAGCATACGTAATTAGGCCGATAAGAACAAGAGCATAACCATATTAATAACAGAACCAACAACCACATAAATATGAAAGGAATCGTACTCGCCGGAGGCTCCGGCACCCGCCTATATCCAATCACAAAGGGAGTGAGCAAGCAACTGCTCCCCATTTATGACAAGCCGATGGTCTATTACCCCATCAGCGCCCTGATGCTGGCGGGGATACGGGATATCCTCATCATCAGCACCCCCTACGACCTCCCGGGCTTCAAGCGCCTGCTTGGAGACGGCAGTGATTACGGCGTACACTTCGAGTACGCCGAACAGCCCAGCCCCGACGGCCTGGCCCAGGCCTTCATCATTGGTGAGAAGTTCATTGGAAACGACAGCGCCTGCCTGGTTCTGGGAGACAACATCTTCTACGGCACCGGCTTCACCGGTCTTCTCCGCAAGGCCGTGCAGGATGCCGAGGAAAACAAAAAAGCCACCGTCTTTGGCTACTGGGTCTCGGACCCCGAGCGTTACGGCGTGGCCGAATTTGACAAGCAGGGCAATTGCCTTAGCATTGAGGAGAAGCCGAAGGAGCCCAAGAGCAATTACGCCGTGGTGGGACTGTATTTCTACCCCAACAAAGTGGTGCGGGTCGCGAAGAGCATCAAGCCCTCCGCCCGCGGGGAGCTGGAAATCACCAGCGTGAACCAGACCTTCCTGCAGGACGGCGAACTCATGGTCCAAACCCTGGGCCGCGGCTTCGCCTGGCTGGACACGGGCACGCACGACTCTCTGGCTGAGGCTTCCATTTTCGTCGAGGTACTGGAGAAGCGCACCGGTCTCAAGATAGCCTGTCTGGAAGACATCGCTTTCCGCAACGGCTGGATCACCAGGGACAGGCTCCGCGAACTCGCCCGTCCGATGCTTAAGAATCAGTATGGACTATATTTGATTAGAGTTGCAGAAGATAAAGCATAGTCATTCCGGGCTTGACCCGGAATCCCAATACTAGGTAACTAATGAGAGATAAGATACTTTTGACGTTCGTCGCACTGTTGCTGGCTGCCTTAATGGCGCGCGCACAGTTTTCGGACTGCAGCACGGGTCTGCTGCAGATGCCGACGGCGGAGATGCAGGAGGATGGGACGTTCATGATTACGAACAACTTTCTGAACAAGCATTCGCTGCCGACAAGCGGGTGGAGCTACAATACCTTCCAGTATGGCATCTATGTGTCCTTCTGGGGAAGGATGGAAGTGGGGTATGTGTGCACAATCTTTAACGATTATTGGAAAGGTAGCCAGACTCGAAAAGGCGTATGGATGATCAACCAGGATCGGCATTTCACCGGTCGCCTCTGTTTGCTTCGTGAAGGGGAATTCGGTTGGGACTGGATGCCGGCGTTGGTGGTCGGCGTGAGTGATCCAACCACGGGAAGTGGCGGATCTGAATATACTACAGCGGATGTGTCAGGTACTGGTAACGGCTATTTCAACCGCAACTTTGCAGTACTCACCAAGCATTTCCAGACCCCATGGGGGCAGATTGGCGCCCATGCGGGCTACCAGTTCAATCGTCGCAAGGATTACCCGATTAACAGTCCCTGCGCCGGGGTGAATTGGCAGCCGGTGTGGTTGCAGCAGCGGGGCATCTTGGACCGGCTGGATGTGATTGTTGAGTATGACTCCCGGACGGTCAACCTAGGCCTAATCGCCTCCGTGTGGGACAACAATTTCGAGGCAATGTTTGAGTTGCAGGATTTCCAGTGGGTGAATTTTGGACTTCGCTACAAGTTGAGGCTAAAGAAGAATAATTGATTGATGAACGATACAATATGAAGAATGCAGTTGCCGGTACCGGCTATGTGGGCCTTTCCATGCGACGCAGCACTCGCAGCACCACGACGTCGTGGCCGTGGATGTGATCTCGGAGACATCCACCCATCTAGGACGAGATAGACGCCACCATCGTTCTCCGACGGCTCATACAGAGCACTTACCTCTGCATGGAGTACCGCATCTCGCGCGTAATGCATGCCTTGAGGGGCGTGTTCGAGAGCTTGAGGTAGAGGCGATGCAATTTAACAATATACACAATAGCATTTCTAACATTGGCAGATAGGTCAGGGAGATAGAGTACCGCATCAAGCACATTTGCGGAACAAGTCCGCAAAAAGGCCTTTCGCAAAAGAGCGGTAAACCCAATGCCCGAGGGCATCCGACAGGATTATTAATGTCGATACTGGCGACTCTGAAAGAATTAGTATAACAAATAATAAGTATTCACGCGATGATTAACGTTGGAATTATTGGATGTGGCTTCGTAGGCGGAGCTCTAAAAGATTGGTTGGAACATAACAACCCAGAATGCAAATTATTCATCAGCGACCCTTATAAGGGATACAATGACAATCTAAGTAGTATTGATATTGCATTTCTGCAGATTCATGTTCCCACAGAAGATGATGGCACACAGGATTTGACACTTATGAAGGAGTTGATCACAAAACTCCCGGATGTTCCTGTGTTTGTTAGAACTACTATCCTTCCCGGCTCGAGCGAAATGCTTTCCCGAGAAACTGGACATCAAGTATGTTATATGCCAGAGTTCCTTACCGAACGTACCTTCATAGAAGATTTCAGGAAACAGACAATGGTGTTTACAGGAGCCCACGCGTTACTTGCCAAAATATTTGTGGGGAAGAAGTTTACCGTAATGACGCCATTGGAGGCTGAGTTAACAAAGTATATGCACAATGTGTTTGGGGCCTATAAGGTTACATACTTTAATGCCTGCCGTGAGTACTGTGAGCAAATGGGTGCTGACTGGCGTAAAGTTCATACTGGGATCCTCCTTTCAGGCTACATAAATGATACTCATACCTATGTGCCGGGTCCCGACGGAAAGTTTGGTTATGGCGGAAAGTGTTTCCCCAAGGATGTCAATGCCTTTGCCAAGATGACTGAAGGCACACCTCTCGGAACACTTTTGGAACACCTTCACGAGTTAAATGTCCATTTCCGTGGTGTAGAGGAGCATATTTGAGCCTATAGAAAAAGGTGAAGAGGATAACTATTCAACTGAACAAAACAGGTTACGACCCGTTCATAACGTTTATGAAGGGGTACGCCATCCTCTGCGTGCTGTTGGCACACGCGCTGCCCAATCCTGATGCTACTGGGTATGCGCTCTGGGGTGGGATGCAAGTACCACTGTTTCTATTGATCCAGGTGTTTCATTCTTTCAAGAAGGAGCCGCATTTCAGTTTTGCGAAGTTGATGAAGAGAGTTGTTTTGCCTTTTCTGTTGATACAGTTGGTACTTATTACCATGGCCTGCAAGCAGGGCGATATTTGTAATCAGTTGATAGTTAGTATAATAGGTGGCGGAGGGCGTGGCCCCGGTTCCTATTACTTCTGGTTGTACTTGCAGTTTGCAGTCTTGCTGCCGCTGCTTTATCCTCTGACGAATAAACTCAAAAGAAGTCAACTGCTGATTATCTTCCTGCTGGTTTCCGTGGGTTGCGAGGTGTTGAGTTCGCTTATCCACATCCCTGAACCCGTTTTCCGGCTATTGTGTTTGCGTTATTTATTTTTGATATATCTGGGAATAGAATGGGTACAAGAAGGAATAGTCATAAATGCAAAAACCTTGCTCCTGTCGCTGATAAGCATTGCTGCCATTATCTACTTCACCTACTTTGACCATTCGCTTGAACCGTTCTTTTTCAAGACCGCTTGGAGATATCACAGATGGATATGTTACTTTTATGTTGCCTACTTGCTGGCCTGGTTGCTTTCGTTGGGGTACAATGCCATACGGAATGTAAACTGGCTGGACAGATTCTTCAAGTCGATAGGCGATGCATCTTACGAGATTTATTTGGTACAGATGGCCGTGTTTTCCATCTTCAGCAGAAGGCTATTGTCTTTCCTGCCGGAGGTGGTTGGAGTAGTGAGTTATGTGATAATAGGCTTAACGGTTTCAATCGTTGGCGGGTTAGTTTATCACAGATTATGGAGTAAATACGTGTTAAGAATATAGACCAAACCAAAAATTATGAAGTGGACTTCTCAGTTGTCGGGAACGACAGTACGGAGTATCATCTTGATAATGTTATGTGGCATGGTGTTGTTCGGTTGCGAAAGGGATAATCCTGATCCTGTAAAGGATGATGCGTTAAAGTCAGTAACCATCATCAATGAAAGCGAAACACTGGCGATTGACAGGGGGGGGACCACAAAAATGACCGTTAAGGTTAATCCCACCACATTCGAACTGCACGACAATCAGATATCACTTGTAAATGGGGGCGACGATTTGGAGATAACAGGATTAGAATTAGTGGGGGACGGTATTTATACAGCATATGTTGAGGACAATGATAATGGCTTACCCTATAGCAAAGAGATAACCCTCTCCGTCACCTATCTCCAACGGGGGAAGGAAGAAACAGTTCAGTCGAATAGAGTAACAATTTCCTATACGCCCCGTGAATACCACTATTCACTGATGACCAACGAAACAGTTTATGACTCAGGAAAACACGCAGCCTTTACAGGTCTTATCAACTATCAAGGCGTGCTGTACCTTGCATTTCGTGAAGGTTCTGCCCATCGTCCCGCATCTGTAGAGGATTACGGTGTAATCAAGATCCTCTCCAACAGTAGGGCGGGATGGACAGAGGTGGCAACTATTCGTGACGAAACGAAAGATTTACGCGATCCATTCCTGATAGTTATTAATGGAAGATTGAGGGCTTATATTGGTTACAACACTTTCGAAGGAGAGAGATACCATCATTCCGGCTCTGTCTATGCAGACTTTGAGAATGACAGTTGGTCTAGTGTTAAAGAACTCCACCACGATGTACCGCATATTGTTTGGTTGTGGAAAGTAAGGAAGTTTAAGGAGTTGTATTATAGTGTGGCATATTTGGAGGGTGAATACCCTGCGTTGCTTTCATCAACAGATGGTATTAATTGGGCTACTGTAACTTTATTTCCTCTGGAAGGAGAATTGTCAGAGGCGGATATGAGCTTTGTTGGAAACACTATGTATGTGTGCCTTCGTAAAGACAAACCAACAGGGACACCTTCTTTCTGGGGGTGTGCCAACTATCCGTTTACGGATTTTACATGGACACAGATGACCACTTGTATAGAATCTCCAGCGATGCTGCGACTGCCATATTCTGAGCAGATTTTGCTGGCTGGTCGTGAACGGAACACCTCATTAGGTGAGGTAAATGTGTCATTGTTCTCAGTAACAAAAAACGGAGAACTGACCCGAGTAGCAACGCTTGCATCAGGGGCTGGTGGTGACAAAGGTTACCCTGGGCTGGTGGTAAAAGACAACATGATTTGGTTAAGTTATTATTCTGGCACCAAGCAAGTAGCAAGCATAAAGAATGCTACATTTAACTTCGAATAGAATAAAGTATTAACAATAAATTAAATAGGCATGTTAAACGGAAAAGTCGTTCTTATTACCGGTGGATCCGGTTCTTTTGGAAAGAAGTTTGTTGAGGTGATTCTCCGGGATTACCCAAATGTTAAGAAGATTATCATTTACTCTCGCGGTGAACTAAAACAGTTCAACATGAAGCAGATTTGGCCTGAAGACAAATTCCCCCAACTCCGTTACTTCATTGGTGATGTTCGCGACCGCGAGCGTATGATGCAAGCTTGTGAGGGTGTGGATGTGATTATCCATGCTGCTGCAATCAAACAGGTTGACACTGCCGAGTATAACCCGGATGAGTGTATTAAAACTAATGTGAATGGTGCTCAGAATGTTATTGCCGCTGCCCTTGCCTGTGGTGTAAAGGATGTGGTTGCGCTCTCTACAGATAAGGCTTGCGCTCCAATTAACCTTTATGGTGCAACGAAGCTTACTAGTGATAAACTCTTTACGGCAGCCAACAATATTCGAGGTCTTAAGGACATTCGTTTCTCAGTGGTTCGCTATGGCAATGTGATGGGGTCTCGTGGTTCTGTAATTCCGTTCTTTATCAATAAGCGAGACAGCGGAGCCACAGAATTGCCTATTACTGATATGCGCATGACTCGTTTCAACATATCTCTTGAAGACGGTGTGGCTCTTGTGATGTTCGCTCTTGGTCACCATCTGGGCGGAGAGATTTTCATCCCGAAGATTCCTTCTTACCATATCAAGGATGTGGCTACAGCCATCGCTCCGAATCTTCCTCAAGTAGAGGTCGGTATCCGTCCGGGAGAGAAACTCCATGAAGAAATGATTACGCCTACTGACTCTCTCAATACTATAGATTTGGGCAAGTATTATGCAATTCTCCCTTCGATCACATTTACTGGCAAGCGTTCCAAGGAAGACTACATGAAGCACCACAATGCCGTTCCCGTCCCTGATGGCTTCCATTATTCCTCAGACAATAATGATCAGTGGGAAACAGTTGAGTCCATGCGTGAAAACATCAAGAAATACGTGGATCCGAATTTCGAGGTAAAATGATAGTTTTAGCCATTACCCAAGCTCGTTACGGCTCAACCCGTCTTCCTGCAAAGATTTTGAAGGAAGTGAACGGGGTAACCCTTCTTGAGATTCATTTGCGCCGCATTTTGCAGTCAAAGATGATCACCAAGCTCAAAGTGGCCACCACTGAAGAGGAAGGTTCCAAGTACATCATTGACATCTGCAACAAAGTGGGGGTGGAATACCACCAAGGTTCTGTAAACGACGTATTGGACCGCTTTTACCAGACAGCTAGTCCAGAGAAACCAGACTATGTTGTCCGTGTTACCTCTGACTGCCCTTTGATTGACCCGGACATCATTGACCAGGTTATCAAGACCTGCATTGATGGTGGTTATGACTACGCTTCTAATACTTTGATTCCCACCTATCCGGACGGAATGGATGTAGAGGTGTTTACCTTTACTGCACTGGAGAAGGCTTGGAAAGAAGCTAAGTTGCTGAGCGAACACGAGCATGTGACCCCTTTCATCAAGAACAATTCTACTGTGATGGGTGGTTCTTTATTCAAGTCATTCAATGTGGTGAATGATGTTGACCTCAACGAGCTTCGCATCACTGTTGATGAGCAGCGTGACTTTGAAGTGATCAAGGCGTTGATAGAGGAAGTGGGTATAGATAAACATTGTGCAGACTATGTGGCATATTTGGATGCTCACAAAGAGGTGAAGGATATCAACTCTTCAATCATGCGTAACGAGGGCTACGCCATGTCATTAGCAAACGATAAAGAAATAAAATAAGTATTATTATGGGAAAAGGTCAAGAGCTTTATAAGAAAGCTAAAACAATGATTCCGGGAGGAACTTCCCTCCTTTCAAAGAGACCTGAGCAGTTGCTGCCAGAAAACTGGCCTTCTTATTACAGTAAGTCGAAAGGCTGTGAAGTGTGGGATTTGGATGGCAATCACTACTATGACTGCTCCATGATGGGTATTGGCACCAATACCCTTGGCTATGCCAACGATGCTGTTGATGCTGCCGTGATGGAGGTTGTGAAGAATGGTAATATGACCACCCTCAACTGCCCTGAAGAAGTATATCTTGCTGAGAAACTCTTGGAGATGGAACCTTGGGCTGGTGGTGTTCGTTATACCCGTGGTGGTGGTGAAGCCAACTCTATGTGTGTACGTATTGCCCGTGCTTATACAGGACGCGACAAGGTCGCCATCTGTGGATACCATGGTTGGCATGATTGGTATGTGTCTGTGAATCTGGGCGAAAGCGATGCCCTCGCGGGACATCTGCTGCCTGGTATTCCTACGAATGGCGTACCCCGTGAACTGCGTGGCACGGCCATCCCTTTCCATTACAACAACTTTGCAGAGCTTCAGGAAATTGTGGAAAAGAACCCTGACCTCGCAGCCGTTAAGATGGAGGTTTGCCGTAACTTTGGCCCTGAAGACAACTTCCTGCAGAAGGTTCGTGACCTTTGCACGCAGAAAGGTATTGTTCTTATCTTTGACGAATGCACCAGCGGTTTCCGTGAGACTTTTGGAGGTTTGTTCCATAAGTATAATGTGATTCCTGATATGACCATCTACAGTAAGACCATGGCTAATGGCTACGCTTGTGCCGCTGTTCTTGGTAAGAAGGAAATCATGAATGCTGCACAAGGTTCATGGATTAGTTCTACCTTCTGGACAGAGCGCATTGGGCCTACCGCAGCTCTTGCCGCTCTGAGGGAGATGGAACGTATCAGATCTTGGGAGATTATCAATGCAAAGGGTCTTGACAACAAGAAACGCTGGAAGGCACTGGCAGATAAGTATGGCTTGAAGATTACCCAGTGGGGTATCCCTGCATTGGCTGGTTACAACTTTGACAGCCCCAACCATCTTGCTTACAAGACCTACATCACACAGGAGATGCTGAAGAAGGGCTTCCGGTCTGGTAACAGTATGTATCCTTGCATTGCCCATACGCCTGAGATTATTGATGCCTACTACGAGGCTCTCGATCCTATCTTTGCTGACATCCGCGACTTCGAGGATGGCAAGGATGTGATGAAGGCTCTGGAGGGCCCTGTATGTCAATCCGGTTTCAAACGCTTAAATTAATAACCAATATGTTAGAATTCAATCAGAATATCAAGATCGGTGATCGCATGATAGGTCCCGACTATCCC
>JAEEGL011594926.1_pt1 | contig 13855 bp, 14 predicted proteins | sample 9134231 | NCBI WGS metagenome assembly JAEEGL01 (sample SAMN16246548, study PRJNA631951) | gut metagenome | biome: gut microbiome; feature: rumen; material: fiber-attached | host: Bos | place: Iran: Karaj | collected 2018-10
CATCCTCATCGGGGCGACAGGATTTGAACCTGCGACCCCATGCTCCCAAAGCACGTACGCTACCGAGCTGCGCTACGCCCCGAACCATATGATCCCAAGACCGTGCCTCACAAGCGACTTAAATATTATATAACCGGGTCCCCGCTTTGTCAACAGTTTTCTTTGAAAAGTTTAGGTTATGAAAGGCGGGGCCCTAACCCCTCCCTATGCGCCCGCAAGGCTGCCTTTGTTATTCATATTCAGCTATCCCTTTTCTCCCCCGCGCGCTCTGTTTCCGGCTCACGAACATTTAACGTTCAGATCGCCGCCTGCCCCCTTTACTTCACTGTGCTATCATGATATAATACGAAACATCAATTCGCGCTGTTACGGGAGGCATAACATGACTGGCATTCGCAGCGAGGCGACGGATCAGTTGTTTAAGGCGCTTTTGAGTCTTAACAGCCTTGATGAGTGCTACGATCTGTTCGAGGATCTGTGCACTATAAAGGAACTGCAGGACATTTCCCAGCGCCTGCAGGTAGCCCTGTTGCTGGATCAGGGCATGAAATACCAGGATATAGGCGCCAGGACCGGAGTGAGCCCCGCCACCATCAGCCGGGTCAACAGGTGCCTGGTCTACGGCACGGGCGGCTACCGGAAAGCGATAGGCAAAATCAAGGCAGCGGAGACGGAAAAATGAACATTCCCGACGGTATACTGAAAAAAGAAGAGCAGATAATGCTCACCCTGAGAGCGCTGTACCGCAGCAGCGGTTACACGCAGTATAAAATGCGCAAGTTCGAGGAATACGACCTGTACGCGGACAACAGGGATTTTCTGGTGTCCGGCAGCGTGATCACCTTCCACGATACGGACGGGAAACTCCTGGCGCTCAAACCGGACGTCACCCTGTCCATAGTGCGCTCCGGACGCGACGAGCCGGGCACGGTGCAGAAGGTGTATTATCAGGAAAACGTGTACAGGGTGGCCGGCTATTCCCGCTCGTTCAGGGAGATAATGCAGGCGGGCGTAGAGTGCATAGGCGAAGTGGGCGCCTGCCACCTGGCCGAAACACTGCTGCTCGCGGCGAAGAGCCTTAAGGTCATTTCGGACAGGAGCGTGCTGGCGCTGTCGCACCTTGGAGCGGTATCGCGCCTGATGGAGAATGCCGGGCTCGGCAAGGAAGATCAGCGCCTCGCGCTGTCATATATCGACCGCAAAAGCGTACACGAGCTTTCCGCACTGTGCTCAGATAAAGGTGTGGATGCCGCAGCGTCTGAAAAACTGCTTAAGCTCGCCGGACTTTCGGGTACCCCCGAAGCCGTACTGCCGGAGCTGTTAGACTTGGGCTGCGCAGACGAAGCCAAAGAGCTCGAACTGGTCACCAGCGCGCTCAGGGGATCGGGAGTATACGATTCCGTGCGCATAGACTTTTCCGTGGTCAACGACCCCGGCTATTACAACGGCCTGGTGTTCCGCGGCTATGTGGACGGCATACCGGAAAGAGTGATCTCGGGCGGGCAGTACGACCGCCTTATGCGCAAGATGGGCCGGCAGGCCAGGGCTGTGGGTTTCGCCGTGTACCTGGACACACTGGAAAGGCTGGAAAGCCCCTCTTTCGCGGACGCGGACGTGCTGCTGCTGTATCCGGAGGACGCGGACGCCTCTGAAGTGCTAGGCGCAGCGCGCACCCTGCAGGCCCAGGGCAAGAGCGTGAGCTGCATGCGAAACGTGCCCCGGGGGCGCCGCTTCGGGCAGGTCGCCTGCCTGACCAAGGAAGGAGAAGTGCGTTATGAACCTTAACATCGCACTGCCCAAGGGACGTCTGGGCGAAAAGGTGTACGCCCGCTTCGCCCGGGCAGGTTACCCCTGCCCCGACGTGCTCTCCGAGAGCCGCAAACTTATATTCGACAATCCGGAGCTTTCAGTGCGCTATTTCTGGGCCAAGCCATCGGACGTCGCCATTTATGTCGAGCGGGGTGCCGCGGACCTGGGCGTTGCCGGCAAGGACCTGCTTTTGGAGTACGAGCCGGATGTGCTGGAGCTTGCGGACCTGGACACGGGCAAATGCCGCATGTGCGTGGCCGGAAAGGAAGGCTTCTATCAAGACGACCGGCGCACGCTGCGGGTGGCCACCAAATTCAGCCGAATAGCCCGGCAGTATTACGCCCAGAAGGGCCGGGATATCGAGATCATACAGCTTAACGGTTCCATAGAGATCGCCCCGATCATAGGTCTGAGCGACGTAATAGTGGACATAGTGGAGACCGGGACCACGCTCAGGGAAAACCATCTTTCTGTGCTCGAGACCATAATGCCCATAAGCGCCCGTCTTATCGCGAACCGGGCTAGCTATAATTTCAGAAAAGAACAGATGGACGCCCTCGCGGCGGCGCTGTCAGTGAAGGAAGGATAGAAAATGATCAGAATACTGCGATACGGCGAGGTCTCCAATCAGGAGGTGTTCAGCCGCGCCCAACCCAAAATGGACGTGACCGGCATAGTTTCCCAGATCATAGCGGACGTAAAGGCAAACGGGGACGAGGCAATAAAGGCATATACAGAGAAATTCGACCGGGTCAGACTGGACAGCCTCGCGGTATCCGACGAGGAGATCGACGCCGCCGTCCGCGCCGCCGATCCGGAGTTTTTAAGGGTGCTCAAAATAGCGGCCGAAAACATACGCGCCTTCCACTCCAGGCAGAAGCGCAATTCCTTCATACTGAACGAGCATCCCGGCGTAGTGATGGGTCAGAAGATCCTTCCCATACAACGGGCGGGCGTGTACGTGCCGGGCGGCACCGCCCCCCTCGCTTCCACCGTGCTGATGGACGTGATCCCGGCCAGGATCGCCGGCTGCCCGGAGATATACATGGCTACCCCGCCCGGGCCTGACGGAAAAGTCAACGGGGCTATCCTCTGCGCCGCTAGGGAAGCCGGCGTCACTCGCGTATTCCGTATTGGCGGAGCGCAGGCCATAGCCGCGCTCGCGTACGGTACGGCTACCGTTCCCAAGGTGGACAAGATCGTGGGCCCCGGCAACGCTTTCGTGGAGGAAGCCAAGCGGCAGGTATTCGGGCACGTGGCGATAGACATGATCGCCGGCCCCAGCGAGATCCTGATAGTGGCCGACGGCAAAGCCGACCCTGCCCACGCCGCCGCTGACCTGCTTTCCCAGGCGGAGCACGACCGGCTCTCCTCCGCCGTGCTCGTGACAGACAGCATGGAGCTGGCGCTCAAAGTGCAGGCGGAGATCGAAAAACAGCTGCCCCGGCTCCCCCGCCGTGAGACAGCCCGTATCTCCATAGACGAAAACGGCAAGATAATCGTAGCGGAAGACCTGCGCTCCGCCATAGACATAGCCAACGAGATCGCCCCCGAGCACCTTGAACTGTGCGTGGACAGCCCGTTCGACTGGCTGGACGGCATAAAGCACGCGGGCTCGGTATTCCTGGGCCGCGACTGCCCGGAAGCGCTGGGCGACTATCTGGCGGGTCCCAACCACACCCTGCCCACCATCGGCTCCGCCCGTTTCTCCAGCCCGCTTTCAGTGGATGATTTCATAAAAAAGACCCAGTACACCTATTTTTCCCGTGACGCCCTGCAGGCTGTCGCAAAGGATGTGGCGCTGTTCGCCCGCACCGAGGGCCTGGAAGCCCACGCCCGCAGCGTGCTGATCCGCATGGAGGAAGACACATGAGCCGCTTTTTATCCTCACGCTACCGGGAACTTGTGCCGTACGTGCCGGGTGAGCAGCCTGCCGGCCAGACATATATAAAACTCAACACCAATGAGTCTCCCTTCCAAATAAGCGAAAAAGCCGCGGCTAAGGCGCTTAAGGGCACCCGTCCTTTCAGGCTGTATTCCGACACCGAATGCGTGGAATTGCGAAAGGCTCTTTCGCGGGTATACGGCGTGCCCGCCGAGCGTATCATGGTGACCAACGGCTCGGACGAAGCGCTCGACCTGGCGTTCATGGCTTTTTGCTCAGACGAGGTCCCCGCGCTTTTCCCGGATATCACCTACGGCTTCTACAGAGTATACGCGGACGTGAACCGCCTGCCTTTTGAGGAGATACCCCTTAGGGATGACTTTACGCTCGACCTGTCCGATTATGACAAAAAGCGCGGCACCGTGTTCCTCGCAAACCCCAACGCCCCCACCGGCATTGCGCTCAGGCGCGGCGAGATAGAAGCGTTTCTGGCTTCAAGGCCTGACGACGTGCTGGTGGTGGACGAGGCGTACGTGGATTTCGGCGCGGAAAGCTGTGTGCCGCTGGTTGCAAAATACCCCAATCTCGCAGTGATACAGACGTTCTCCAAGTCCCGTTCCCTCGCCGGTGCACGGCTGGGCTTCGTGATCGCGGACGAACACTTGATACAGGATCTGAACACCCTACGCTTTTCCACCAACCCTTACGACGTAAGCAGCTTCACGCAGGCGCTGGGCGTCGCGGTGCTGGAAGAAGAGGCTGAAACTCGCAAAAACTGCCTTAAGATACAGGAAAACCGCGCCTGGACCGCCGAAATGCTTACCAATCTCGGCTTTTCGGTGCTGCCGTCCGGCTCCAACTTCGTGTTCGCGCGCACGGGCAAAATGGGCGGAGAAGCCCTCTACCTCGCCCTTAAATCTAAGGGCATACTCGTGCGTCATTTCAATAACCCCAGGATCAGGGATTTTAACCGCATAACGATCGGCACCATGGAAGATATGCGGACGCTTGAATCAGCGCTCAGATCCATTCTCGCCTGAAGGAGGCAGTCAAATGAGGACAAGCCAAATCGCGCGCAAAACGGCTGAGACCGACATTCAGCTTAAGCTCGGCCTGGACGGGACCGGCAAAAGCGAGATCCGGACCGGTGTGGGTTTTCTGGACCACATGCTCACGCTGTTCGCCCGTCACTCCGGTTTCGACCTGGAAATATCCTGCGACGGCGACACATGGGTGGACGACCACCACAGCGTTGAGGACATAGGCATCTGCCTGGGCACGGCGCTGAATCAGGCGCTGGGCGACAAAAAAGGCATCCGCCGATACGGCGACACCACCCTCCCCATGGACGAGGCGCTCATTCTCGCGGCGGTCGACCTGTCCGGACGGGGCGCGCTGTACGCTTCGCTCGACATCCCCGCGCAAAAGGTGGGCACGTTCGACACGGAGCTCGCCCAGGAGTTTTTCATCGCCCTGGCGCGCTGCGGCGGCGTCACGCTGCACATAAGGCAGCTTGCCGGAAGCAACTCCCATCACATAATCGAGGGCACGTTCAAGGCTGTCGCCCGGGCGCTCAGGCAGGCCGTTTCCATCGACCCCGACGCCGCCAGCCAAATACCTTCCACCAAGGGCACGCTGTCATGATAGCGATAGTGGATTACGGGGTGGGAAACCTGTTTTCCCTTAAAAGCTCGTTCAGTTTTATAGGGCATGAAGCCGAAGTCACCGGCGACCCCGCGCGCATTCTCGCGGCGGACAGGGTCGTGCTGCCCGGCGTAGGCGCCTTCGGCGACGCGGCGGACAAACTGCGGGCCAACGGTCTGGACAAAGCCGTGTGTGAAGCCGCCGGGAGGGGCACTCCCCTGCTGGGCATCTGCCTTGGGATGCAGCTGCTGTTCGAGTGCAGCGAAGAGTTCGGCACACACAAGGGCTTGGGGCTGATTCCCGGCCGGGTCGTGTCCATGCGCTCGGTGGTGCCCGAGGAGCTAAAGCTGCCCCAGATAGGCTGGAACGGCCTGCATCTGATCGGGACGCATCGCCTGTTCAGGAATACGCGCGAAGGCGATCAGGTCTACTTCGTGCATTCCTTCCACGGCACCGACTGCGCCGACAGCCTGCTGGCCACCACCGAGTACGGCGGCACCATAACCGCCGCGGTAGGCAAAGCGAACGTGATGGGCTGCCAGTTTCACCCGGAAAAAAGCGGAAAAGTGGGCCTTTCCATACTTAAGGCATTTGCGGAAACGGAGAATTACTCATGCTGATACTGCCTGCGATCGATCTGTACGAGGGCAAGGCTGTGCGCCTGACGCGGGGCGACTACCTCCAGATAAAAGTATATTCGGACGATCCTCCCGCTTTGCTCAAAAGCTTTGAATCAAGCGGCGCGAAAGAGGTCCATGTGGTGGACCTGGAAGGCGCAAGGGACGGCACAACTCCCAACCTTGCCCTGATACGCAAAATGAAGCAGTCTACCGGGCTCGTTTTAGAGGTCGGCGGCGGCATAAGGACCATGGAAACGGTGCGCGCATATCTTGGCGAGGCGGGAGTCGACCGCGTGATACTTGGCACCGCGGCGGTCACCGACCCCGATCTCACTCGCCGCGCAGTAAAGACCTACGGCAAAAGGATCGCCGTGGGCGTGGACATAAAAGACGGCAGGGTGGCCATACACGGCTGGACCGAAAAAACTGACCTGGACGCCTTCGCCTTCTGCAGGCATTTGGAAGATATGGGCGTAAAGACCCTTATCGTGACCGATATTTCCAGAGACGGGATGCTTAAAGGCGCGAACCTGGATCTGTATAAGAGTTTGGTCAGCGAATTCCCGCTCGATATCATCGCTTCGGGAGGCGTTGCGTCCCTTAAGGACGTGACAGCCCTCAAGAGTGCCGGAGTATACGGCGCGATAGTCGGAAAAGCTTTATACGAAGGCGCAGTCAACCTGGACGCGCTGGTGGAGGCCGCCTCATGATCTCCAAACGCATAATCCCCTGCCTGGACGTCAGAAACGGCAGGGTGGTAAAGGGTATACAATTCGAAAACCTGAAGGACGTGTCCTCCCCTGCCGAGCTGGCCGCCTTTTACTCCGAAAGCGGCGCGGACGAACTGGTGTTCTACGACATCACCGCTTCCGCAGAGCACCGGGGCCTGTTCACCGAATGCCTCAGGGAAGTCGCCAAGCGGGTCTTTATCCCGCTGACCGTGGGCGGAGGCATAAACAGCCTGGAGGACTTTGATACGGTGCTCAAATGCGGGGCGGACAAGGTCTCCGTCAATTCCTGCGCGGTAAGGAACCCCGGGCTGATAGACGAAGCCGCCAGGCGCTACGGCAGCCAGTGCGTGGTGCTGTCCGCCGACGTAAAGCGTGTAGACGGGCAGTTTCACGTTTTCGTGCGGGGCGGCCGCGAAGACACGGGTCTGGACGCGCTCAAATGGATAAAGGAAGGTATCGACCGGGGCGCGGGCGAGATAGTGCTCAACTCCATGGATACGGACGGAGTCAAGCAGGGCTTTGACCTGCCCCTGCTGAACGCCGTATGCGCGTTTTCTCCCGTGCCCGTGATCGCTTCGGGCGGCGCGGGTTGCGCGCAGGACTTCGTGACGCTGTTCAAACAGTGCCCGAAGGTGGACGCGGGGCTTGCCGCTTCCATTTTCCATTTCGGGGAAGTCAGGATCTCCGAAGTCAAACAGCTGATGAAACAAAACGGTATACCCGTGCGGGAGGTAATATGATGCTGAACATCGATGAACTCAGATTTGACGAAAACGGCCTTATACCCGCCATAGTGGTGGACGCCCTGAGCAAAAAGGTGCTGACGCTGGCGTACATGAACCGGGAGAGCCTGCTTATCACCATGGAAAAGCAGCTTACATGCTTCTGGTCGCGTTCCAGGCAGGAGCTTTGGCTGAAGGGTGAGACCAGCGGGAATTATCAGCACGTGGTCTCCATCACCGCGGACTGCGACGGCGACGCCATGGTCGTTATGGTGGAAAAGGACGGCCCCGCCTGCCATCTGGGCACGGATTCCTGTTTCACAAGGACCGTATGGGAGTCCGGTACGCTGAGCGAATACTCCCTGGACGGCCTGATGGACTTGCTCCGGGGCCGTAAGGAACAGCTTCCCGAAGGCTCCTATACCACTTACCTGTTCCAAAAAGGCCTGGACAAGATACTTAAAAAGGTGGGAGAAGAGTGTACCGAGGTCATCATCGCCGGCAAGGCCGAGGATAAAAAAGAGACGGTATACGAGATCGCCGACCTGACCTATCACGTTATGGTGCTCATGACCCAACTGGGCATTTCCCTTGAGGATGTGCGCCGCGAGCTCAAAAGCCGCCACGTGATAGACCATAAAGTCAAGCAGGAAAAAATGGCCGGAGACAACATGAAATGAGATCGTCGGACGTATTTGAAGCCCTGGGCAGGGTGACTTACCCGGGCAGGGGCATAATAATGGGGCTGTCCAAAGACGCGAATGCGCTTCTGGCGGTGTATTTCATAATGGGCCGCAGCGCCAACAGCCGCAACCGGGTGCTTGAAATGCGGCCAAACGGACTGTATACCCGCGCCGCGGACGAAAGCAAGGTCACCGACCCCAGCCTAATAATCTACCGCGCGGCCGCAGAACTTGACGGGCGGCTGATCGTGACCAACGGCGACCAGACCGACACCGTTATTGCCTTCTTAAGCGAAGGCAAAACGTTTGAAGCCGCCCTGTCCACCCGCGTGTTCGAGCCGGATGCCCCGCACTTTACTCCGCGTATCTCCGGACTGCTGGAGCCCGGCGCGGAAAAGCCCGGATACAGGCTTGGCATAATAAAGGCCGGAGACGAAAACGGCAATACCGTACGGCGATACTATTTCGAGTATGAAGCCGCTCCGGGCGTCGGGCACTACATCCACACCTATATGAACGACGGCAAGGTGCTGCCACCTTTTGAGGGCGAGCCGGAGGAAGTCCTGTTCCCCTCCGCGCCCGAAAGCGGCCTGGCGCGGGCGATGTTTGAGGCGCTGGACCCCGACAACCGCATTTCGCTGTGCCTGTTCGTCCTGGACAGGAAGACGGGCACTATCAAGACGCATATAGTCAACCGTTACGGAAAGGAAGGCGCTTAGCGCATGAAAGAACTTACCCTCAAATACGGCTGCAATCCACACCAGCAGCCGGCGTATATAACCATGGCTGACGGCGGGGAACTGCCTTTTGAGGTGCTGAACGGCAGACCCGGGTACATAAACCTCTTGGACGCGCTCAACGGCTGGCAGCTGGTAAGAGAGCTTTCAAACGCGCTGGGCGCGCCCGCGGCGGCGTCTTTCAAGCACACCAGTCCCACCTCCGCCGCGATAGGCACCCTGCTGCCGGAAAAGCTCAAAAAAGCGTGCTTCGCGGACGACCTGAAAGGGCTTGACGACTCCCCTCTCGCCTGCGCTTACGCCCGCACCCGCGGCACCGACCGCCTGAGCTCCTTCGGCGACTGGATCAGCCTGTCCGACACCTGCGACGAAGTCACCGCGCGGCTGATAGTGCGCGAAGTGTCCGACGGGGTCATAGCCCCGGATTACACTCCCAAGGCGCTCAAACTGCTGAGCGAAAAGAAAAAGGGCGGGTATACGGTGCTCAGGATCGACCGGGACTACGTACCGGAACAGATCGAGACCCGGCAGGTGTTCGGAGTCAGCTTTTCCCAGCGCAGGAACGACCGCGCGCTCACCAAAGACGACCTTGCGAACATAGTCACAAAAAACAAGACCTTGCCGGACAGCGCCGCGCACGACCTGCTGGTGGCGCTTATCACCCTTAAATATACCCAGTCCAATTCCGTGGCGTACGCCTTTGACGGACAGGCCATAGGCGTGGGCGCGGGCCAGCAGTCCCGCGTACACTGTACGAGGCTCGCGGGCGACAAGGCGGACCTGTGGTTTTTAAGGCAGACGGACGAGGTGCTCTCCCTCCCCTTCCTTCCTTCCATGGGGCGCTCCGAGCGTGACAACGTGATAGAAGGCTATATTAACCGCCACGAAGAAGACGTGCTTGCAGACGGCGTGTGGCAAAAGTACTTTACCTGCCGCCCCGCGCCTTTTACGGACGAGGCAAAACGGACATACCTGGATGGCATTTCCGGTGTCGCCCTGGGCTCTGACGCGTTCTTCCCGTTTGACGACAGCATAATCCGCGCGCACCTAAGCGGCGTGTCATATGTCGCGCAGCCCGGCGGTTCCATACGCGACGACATCGTCACCGCGCGCTGCGATGCGTACGGCATGGTGATGGCGCTTACCGGCGTGCGCCTGTTCCACCATTGACAATAAGTCCGCGCCGGTTTTACAGGCATGAAAAAGCAGTCCGTGAAAACGGACTGCTTTTTTATGGGTCAGTATATTTCCGGTCCTTCCGCTGTCCAGTGCTCGTAGTAGGAAACGCCCCGCCACCTGTTCTCAAGCAGCGCACGGTGAGTAGTCTCGGGCGCCACCCACTCGTCTATGCGTCCCATACCGTACGCGCGCCAATCCGTAAAGAAGCGGGTGACTTCCTCCGGGTCGAGCCGGTTTTCGAGCATCGCCCTGTTCTTCATGCGCACCCAGCGCACGCTCAGCCGCGCCTTGCCCACGCGCCAGGAGCGCAGCGGGTCTCCCTTTACAAGCGCTTCCGCCTTATCCATTATGGCGTCGAGCTTGTCAAGCATCTCTTCTGAATAAAGGGGCGTATCGGTCTGATCGTTGAAGCCCACGTGTATGTCGTCCGCGTCCGCCTTGTCGCAAAGCGTGTCGATGTACTCCCTGACGCACGCGCCCGCCTCGCCGTAGTAATAATCCGTGAACTCCTGTATGTGCCGCTTGACGTCGCAGTCCGCGTTCCACAGCAGCTTGCTTATCACGTAAGCCCGCAGTTCGTTGAAGTCCACGCCGCCTTTCCGTCCGGAATTGCCCTGTTCGAACACGCCCTTCACGTTGTTTCTCACGAACGCCTGCATGTTGGGCTGCAGCACCCGCCAGTTCGGGAACGGCGCGGGATAATGGGCAAAGCAGGTCACGTAGTCCCATATATACAGCCTGTCATAGTAATTGCCCCAGTTGCGCAGATCGTTTATGAAAGAAGAGCGTGTGCCGTCCGGCAGTATTATCCCCCTTTCGTCATCGCAGGTCTCAAACGGATGGGCAAAGCAGCTTTCAATGGAGCAAAGCCTTACGCATACGTTGTGCCTGGGGCGCGTGAGCTTCGGTACCGCCCGGGTATAGTTGTATGCGAGCGTATCGAAGATGACGTCGGGGAATTCATTTTCCAGCGCCTCCGCTATCCTGTTCACAAAGCGCAGGAGCGTGCCGGAAGCGCAGCCCTCTTCCATGTCTGTCCTGCGGCAGGCGGCGCACTGGCAGCCCTTGTTGATGTCGTTCTGGGATACCGATATTATACGGGCTTCCGGGTTCGCTTTCAGCGCCTCGCGCACGCTCTTTAGGGCGATCGGAAAGATATCCGGGTTGCTCAGGCACAGCTGCGTGCGGCCGCCGTCAAGTATGCAGCGCTTGCCGTCATACTCAGCAAAGTATTCCGGGTGCTCTTTCCCGTACTTGGCGGCGGGCACCATCCTGTCAAACGTATGCACGAACCAGGCATACGGCATATGCCCGCCCATTCGCTCGGGTATGGGTGGGAAATTGCCGTTCATGCGAGACTTGACGGCAAAGCGCGGATTGGTGCTGTAAAAGTAATAGTTATGGTCGCGGAATTCCAGCCTGGGCACCTGGCGGGTCTCTATATCGGGCGCCGTAAGCTCCGTATCGCAGGGTATCTTTTCGCATTCCGGCGTGAAAAAGCGGCAGCCCAGGCGCTCCAGCAGCTCGTACACGCCGTATATCACACCCCGTTTCCCGCCCTGTACGGTTATTGTCCCCGGCTGCGTGCCGATGCTGAAACCGTCCTCGCCCAGGCCCGCGTCTGCCTCAGAGTACGCGAAAGCCGCCCTGCCTATGGCGATCCCTGCACCGTCATACGGCGCATAGGTTATCTCGAATACAGCCGACGTGATCAGGTCCAGGTAATCCCTGAGCTCCGTAGAAGCGTAGGTCTCCTGCGGGGTGGCGTCCGGCGGAACTATGATCTTGGCCAGCGCTTTTCTTCCGCTTGCGAGCTGTAAAGGCATACGGTTCTCCTCCTTGACTGCTTATTCTGCCATTCTGTTCTGATGTGTTTCCGTTTGCCCGGCGTACGCGCAGAGTATGTCCATGGCGTGCTTTGATATGCTCATGAAATCGGGCATCAGCTCATCCGGGAACCTTCCGTAACCCGCTTCAAACGCCAGCGAGCCGTTATAACCGCACTTGGCGAGGGTCGGTATCAGCGTCTCCCAGTCCAGCTGCCCGTAAAACGGCAGCAGATGCAGATCCTTGCCATAATAGTTGTCGTGCACATGGGTGCAGCTTATGCGTTTCCCCATGCGCTCCAGCATTTCCGCGTGCTGCGGGCCAAATTGCAGGTGCGCGTGGCCAAAGTCCCAACAGCAGGTGACGCGCGGATCGGAAAACAGGTCTAGCGCTGCCTCCAGCTCTTCGATCTCCGCGCACAGGTGCGAGCGCTCGTCAGGCCCCACCCTATGGTGATCCTCGAAAGTATTCTCCAGCGCCGCGTTTATGCCGAATGAGACAGTTTTTTCTATCGCCGGCGACAGCACCTCGTACGCGCGCTTCAGAGCCTTTGCGCTGTCGAAGCGTTCCCCCGCAGACGGATGGTACTCGTCAAAGTGGAACACCAGATTATTCACGCCCAGTATCCGCGCCCCTTCCGCGGCCCTGTCAAGCAGTTGAATGAATCTTTCCACGTCATCTTTTTTATAAAAGTTGTACGGCGCGTGGCTTTGGCTTATCCTTACGCCGTATTTTGACGCCGCCTCCGCGGCAGAGGCAGATTCCTCAGCCCAGCCATCGTCCGCGAAATCCGGAGAGTAATCTATCTCTTCAAAACCCGCCTCGGCGCAGAGCCGTACGCATTCATCTGCGCTGCGGCGTCCGCCCGAGCGTTTACTGCGCAAAAAAGAAGCGAAAACTGACGGTTTCATCCTTGCCTCCGAATGATAGTGAATCAATCGCCCGTGTTCCGTGCAGGTCCGTTCAAAATGGTGCTTTACTATTTCTGCGCCGGCGGCGCGCATTCCTGCCTTTTTGCTCAGTTTGCCGAAACGGTCTGATTTTCTCCGCCGCACGGCACGATCATTTCCCCACGCTTCCCTGAAACAATATCCTGGCAATAACGCTTCCCTGCATGCTCTCATCTGTCCTGTCAGTCCCCGCAAGGCTTTCCCAAATATTTACCCTTGTTTTTTTCGCAAAACCATTGACTAACTTGATGGAGCATGATATAATAATCTTCGCTTTGAGAGATCACAGTCTGGTGACGGGCACTTATGGCTGCGATTTTTCTGAAAGAGTAAGGTCGCATGGCTCAGTTGGTAGAGCACCGTGTTCACATCGCGGGGGTCACAGGTTCGAGTCCTGTTGCGACCATCGCCCCTCCTGATCAGGAGAGGCTTTTTCATGCCTTGATACTTTTCGACCGGGTTAGTCGCTTAATACAGTCATTTGCTGCAAAAAACATAAGAAAAACCTTATGCACGATATATCGGTATCTGCATAAGGTTTTATCTGTATCTGAAAGTAGGGGTGTGCATTCGGAGGGTGCATTTTCTCGTTGTGAATATGTTGCTCACCCATACTGTCAACATCCTCGCGATGTGAACAGTTTGGCCGCTGCGCTGTGAACACGTTGCAGGCGTACGTGGTATTTCTATAACTTTAGACCCAGCCAAGGGCGAGCGGTGGAAAGTAATAAGGTTTGAGAAGTAGTAGCGCAATGAAACCCGCTGCCCAAAGTGCGGAGAAAAAAGCCGAGCGTGGATGGATGGGGAAAGGTGCGTTCGGGCCGATAAAGTATACAGATAAAAATCGTAAGTGCGAAGATTGCCCGCATCAATGCCCAATGCACAGATAAAGGCACTTCGGATATGGTCACAGGTTCGAGTCCTGTTGCGACCATGAAAAAACCTTGGAAATCAGGTGTTTCCAATGTTTGTTTTTTACTGATGAGCATCTTCCTTACATGCTTCGCGGGTTTGTCATATCTGTCACTAAACCTTGACATGGCTGCCGTCCGGTTCAAGCGCAAATCC
>JAEEGL013357947.1_pt1 | contig 13855 bp, 11 predicted proteins | sample 9134231 | NCBI WGS metagenome assembly JAEEGL01 (sample SAMN16246548, study PRJNA631951) | gut metagenome | biome: gut microbiome; feature: rumen; material: fiber-attached | host: Bos | place: Iran: Karaj | collected 2018-10
ATCAACAGCTTGCATACCTCCCGAAAATACGACATCTATATCACCGGTTCCAATGCTTTTTTACTGAGTTCCGATCTTGCAACGCTGTTTACCGGACGGTACATAGAAATCCATGTCTTCCCGTTCAGCTTTTCCGAGTTCTGCAGCTATTATGCGGAGGAAACGGACAAGAGAAAACTCTTCGACGACTATGTTGTCAGAGGAGGTCTGGCCGGTTCGTATGAATACAGAACAGAGCGAGACCAGACGAAATATATCCGCGAGGTTTTCGATACGATCATCACCCGCGATCTGGTCACGAAATACCGTCTGCCTGACACAACGACACTGGAACATCTGGCGGAATACAAGATGGACAATGTTTCCAATTTGACGTCCCCTAACAACATTAGCGATACGCTGTCCGCCAATGTGATTACCACGAATCATAAAACAGTCGGGAACTATATCCGGTATCTCTGCGAGGCGTTCGTTTTCTACGGGGTCCGGAGATATGATATTCGCGGGAAAAAGTATCTGAAGACATCGGTGAAGTATTACCTGAGTGATACCGGTTTCCGCTTTGCTGTTTTAGGCAGACGGAATCTCGATTACGGAAGAATGTATGAGAATATCGTGTGTATCGAACTGATGCGGCGAGGCTATGAAGTGTATGTCGGTAAGCTGTATCAGAAGGAAGTGGATTTCGTTGCCGTCCGGGGAGACGAAAAGATCTATATCCAGGTCAGTGATGATATCTCCAGGCCGGATACTTTTGAACGGGAATACAGTCCGCTGCTGAAAATCAAGGATGCCTACCCGAAACTGATACTCGCCAATACGAGACATGAGAGCTATGATTATGAGGGGATCCGTATATATGATCTGGCTGACTGGCTTTTGCGGAAGCAGTGAACAGAACAGCGGAGCAGATTAATCATGGGCCAGGCAAACACAGCCGCAGGTATACTGAATAAAAAAGATTACTAAACAAGGGTATATCTCGACCAATTTATACCAACTGATTTGTGGAAATAATCAGGTTGTTTTCTAATCATTACATTAGCATTGGGGGCGCTTATGCATTACTTCTTTTTAATCCTCGATTTCATGTTTCCTATAGTGATGATTCTACTGAGTTTTTACTATAGAAACCTTTCAAAAAAACCGCCATCGAAGGTTAGCGGAATGCGAACTGCTAAAACTACTCAATCACAACAGACTTGGACGACCGCACATATTCTAGCAAGCAGATTACTTTGTGTCTGGGGGATAATTCTATGTGCGTTTTCTACACTCGTCAGATTCTTTATTCCAATACCACAAGAATTAAGAAGCTTATTGAACAACATTATATTTCTTTCTGTATATATTGGTATATCTGTTTATACAAATCGGAAAGCATAATAAAACAGACTACGTGATGCATGTGAACTGCTGATTAAGTGCAGATGTCAGTATACTAATTTGAAAATGAATAAAACTACTTATAGAATTCTACTTGCAGTTTACTACCTGGTTGGAATCGGATTCGTCTTCTGGATGCTGATACAGTCAGATATAACACCCACTGCTGCTCCGGATACATCTGTTGTTTATGAAGATCGGGAAAAGTACGCACGAACAACAGACGTACGAGAAGTTGATGCAACAGAAGACTACATATTTCTGAACCATGGAACGGGAGTAGTTTCTGTCTTCGACTGGAACGGGAATTACAGATTCTCAATAGCCACCACAAATGAAGGGAATGGAAGGGCTCAGATATTTTGTGTCGACAATGATCTTACGATAATCGATATTCATCGTCATGTCTTTATATATGAAGGGGAAAAACTAGTAGAAGACTTCAAACTTGAACACGAACAATACAGTGATTTTCTTGATAGTATCCGCAGAAGCCGAAATAACTTTATCGAATTGAGCGGAAATAAAGTCCTGGATATGAATGGGAATGTGATTCTGACTGTTCACAATGAAGTATGGAGTCCGCTCACACTCGCTTTGGCATGGCTGATATTTATTCTGCTTTTTATCTCGGCTTTTCGTGTACATCGCGATCGAAGAAAAACTGAAAGAAGACTATGAAGAAAAATAACTCCGCGGAGACCCAGATGGCAAGACGAAATGGAATAAGGCCTGTCCTCACGGTCTCATTCTAAAACAAGGGAAGCGATTGAAAACAGCAAGGCACCCCGAATCGGGGTGCCTTGTTCATACAAAAAGGAGAATCTATGGCAGAAAAAACCAATCAATTCGAAAAATACTTCCGTGAATCGCTGGAAAAGGCCGCGGAGAGCTGCAGCATCGCGCTGTCGGATATCCTGACCGAGCGCCGCCTGGGCGAGGAGGGAAAGATCGACACGAAGATCCTCAAGGACGTTACCGCCGCGCTGAAGGACCTGAACGGCCTCGGCGGGAATGAGGTCCCTGATTCGGGGCTCATGGTGGCGTTCTCCGGCGAGGCCTCCCTCTGCGGGAGGTGAGCCATGGAGCTTCTGATCCCGCCGCCCAGCGAGAAGCAGCGTCTGTTCCTCACGGACGAGCACCGCTATGTGGCCTACGGCGGAGCGCGCGGCGGCGGCAAGAGCTGGGCCGTGCGCGTGAAGGCCGTGCTGCTCTGCCTGAACTATCCCGGCATCAAGGTGATGATCGTCCGCAAGACGAACTCGGAGCTCTACGAGAACCATATCGAACCGATCCGCGCCCTGCTGCGCTGCGGCGAGGATTCCCCGGTCGCGAAATACAGCGACACGCGCAAGACCATCACCTTTGCGAACGGCAGCCGCATCCTCTTCGGCTACTGCGACGCGGACAAGGATCTGGAGCGTTACCAGGGCACGGAGGTGGATGTGCTCTTCGTGGACGAGGCCACCCAGCAGAGCGAGGACAAGATCCAGCGCCTGAACGCCTGCGTCCGCGGGACCAACGGCTTCCCAAAGCGCACCTATTACACGATGAATCCCGGCGGCGAAGGTCACGCCTGGGCGAAAAGGCTCTTTATAGACCGGCGCTTTCGCCCCGGGGAGGATCCGGAGAACTATTCGTTCATCCCCGCGCTCGTCACCGACAACCACGCCCTGATGGAGGCGGATCCCGAGTATATCCACCAGCTGGAGATGCTGGCGCCGCATCTGCGGAAGATGTGGCTGGAGGGACGCTGGGACGTGACCGAAGGGGCCGTGTTCGAGGAGTTCCGCATCGAGCCGGATGTATTGGCTGCGCGGGAACACGGGTGCGAGCTGAGTGCAGAGGAACTGCGCAAGGCGGAACGATGGGTACATGTGATCGAGCCTTTTGACCTGGGGCACGGAGAGTGCCGCTGGTGGAAGATATTCCGATCTTACGACTTCGGCTACACGAAGCCCTTCTCCTGCGGCTGGTGGGCCGTGGATCCGGACGGGGTGCTCTATCGTATCTTGGAGCTTTACGGTTGTACAGAAACACCGAATGAGGGTGTGCGCTGGCCGGTGGAAAAGCAGTTCGAGGAGATCGCCCGTATCGAGCGGGAGCACCCCTGGCTGCAGGGGAAGCACATCACCGGAGTGGCGGATCCCTCCATCTGGGACCGCTCGCGCGGCCCGAGCATCGCGGAGATGGCGGAGAAAGCCGGACTGTATTTCACGCGGGGCGATAACAAACGCCTGCCCGGATGGATGCAGTGCCACCGGCGCCTGCGCTTTGATGAGAACGGCCGTGCGGGGATGTATGTCTTCTCCAATTGTGAACAGTTCATCCGCACGATCCCGCTGCTGCGCTATTCGCGCACCGACCCGGAGGACGCGGATTCTTCGTGTGAGGATCATATTGCAGACGAGTGGCGCTACGCCTGCATGAGCCGGCCGATGCCCGCTCCGATGCCTGTTCCAAAGGAGCCCCTCCGCTGGTTCCGCGACCCGCTGAAAAGATAAATAAGCGCCCGAGATGCTTCGGCTTTGCTCAGCATGACAACGGGCGCTGTGTACCTTGACAAATGAATAAGAGACAGCCGGGCCGGCGACTCTGCTGTCTCTGAAAAACCTGTGGAGTTGTCAGTAGGATCGTCCCTCCGGCAAGCCTCGGCGATTGATTGTCTCCCGCTGTTTATGATATGATGATCCTGTTATGAAATCATTCTCCGGAGGCCCGGGAACCATGAAAAAAACGATCTCTTTTCTGCTCTGCCTCGTTCTTCTGCTCAGCCCCCTCTTCTGCGCGGACGCACTGGCGGAATGCAGCGTGGCGGATATCACCACCGATGACCCGGACGGGGAAACGGTCACCGTCACGGTGAACGATCCCGATCCGGTCATATGGGTAAGAGCTTCCGGGAAGGACCGGAAGATCGAAGAGAGCACCGTCTCGGTCGGGACAGCGCAGATTCAGGTACAGGACTTCGATATCCTCATCGAGGGCGATCTGAGCGTCTGGCGCGATCATCCTTCCATGAAGGGCGTACCCGCCGGAGTATCGCACGATCAGCCGGCGCTGGTCATTATGGCGATACAGGAGGACAGCCGGGTCAAACTGAACGGGAGCACATTTGGCACCGGGGATACGCGGTCGGACGGAGTCAGCATATGGATCGATCCCGGCCGGAGCGCGGAGCTGAGCGTCAGCGGGGATATCCGCTGCGGAGACCCGGAAGCAGTGAAATACGGGGCAACGGGGCTGCAGGTGGTCCTTGATGACCAGAACTCCCGCTCCAAAGAGACAGGCGCGGTGGATATCCATGTCAGCGGCAGTATCCGGGCGGTCACGGGGGAAGAGGAGAGCTCCATGTGCACGGCAATCGAGGCTGTGGGCGGGATACGCGTTCCGCTCGAAGGGGCCATCCGCGTCGAAGGCGAGGTCCTTGCAGAGGGCGGAGGCTATTCCGTTCATGGGATCGAGCTTTATTCAAACGTGTCTGTTCTGGTGGAGACCGGTCCGGTGACCGCCCGCAGCAGTGCAGCCCCGGCCACAGCCATCACCTGCTCGGACGGGCAGAATACGATGCTGAGCGTCGCGGGAGACGTGACGGCGGAGGGCCGCGGGGCCTGGGGCGTGCGGGCCTCGGGAGGCGCTGCGGTCACCGTGGACGGGGATGTGTATGCCACTTCGTCTGCTCCGGAGGAATTCATCGCGGCTGTCGCCATCGAGGCGGTGGACAGTGAAGTGGTCGTGAACGGGAACATCTCGGCAAGGAACGTCCGCCGGAACGGCACCGGCATCGAGATGTACGGCAGCTCCCAGGTCATTGTGAACGGAGACGTCACCGCAGCGGATGCCGTGAATGTTTTCCTTGTCACCACGCAGACGGAGCCCGGCGCTGGCGGCATCGTGGTCATCAGGGGCAGCCTGCACGGTTCCCACCCCTGGGATATCCTGGTGAACTGCTATACCTATGATATTGAGAGCGGAGAGTTCCTCCCCCTCTCACTGGAGGAGAGCAAGCGGCATCTGCCCACGCTGGTCCTGCGGGAGATCGACCCCGAAGAAGGGCTGCAGGTATGGAGCGACTATTCCCCCGTGGATGAAAAGATCATCCAGCGAACCATCCTTTCCCGTGCGCGCTACATCCTTACGTATGACGACCTCACCGCGCCGTACTGGCTGACGGTGGAGGGAACGGAGGAGTTCGAGGGCTGCACCGTGGCGCGGGAGGAGACCGTGCTGACCGTGCGGAACGCGCGGCCGGGCCGGGAGCTCATTTCCCTGGAGGCCGGGAAATATGCCGAAGTGACGAAAAACGAAGACGGCAGCTTCACTGTCACCGTGAAGCGCGGCGGCGATATGCACCTCACAGCCGTTTGGAAGGAATACACCACGCGGAGATAGACCTCCGTGAAAAAGGGAAAAGCCATGCGGATGTCCTCCGCATGGCTTTTCCGGTATACAGGCATTTTTTCTCCTTCCTCCGCCGGCGGAAAAAACTTTTTTTCTTTTTTCCGGCTGTGTGACGGTTGTGTGATGATCGGTCTGGTATGATCGCATCAGAAAGTGAAAAACACACCGGACCGGGAAACCCCGGACGAAATGAAAAAGGAGAAAAAACAATGAAGAAACTAGTACTGGTCCTTGCCGCTGTTGCCCTGCTGGCGACCGGCGTACTTGCCGGATGCGCCCTCAAGCCCGCACAGGCCCCGGCCGCTCCGGAAATTCCGGCCGTTGAGGAAGCTCCCGCCGCTGCAGAGACCCCGGCTGCTGAAGAAGCCAAAGCCGAGAAGGAAGTCCCCGCTGCCGACCCGCTGCCCGAAAATGCGAAGGCCGCTCCCCAGAACCACGTGGTCATCGTTCCGGCAGCCGTCGAGAAGAAGTCCGAGTCCAAACCCGCCGAAAAGCCAGCCCCGACCCCCGCACCCGCTCCCGTGCCGACCCCCGTGGTCCTGAATCCCCCGGTCGTCACCATGAACCCGAGCAACGTGACCGTAATGGAAGGCGGCACCTTCACCGTATCCGCGAGATACAGCAACGCGATCTGGGCCGTGTGGCACTTCGTCAGCCCTGACGGAACGAGAGACATGACCTATGAAGAGATGAGCCGCCTCGTGCCGACCATGAGCGTGGAGAACGGCATGTACAGCGACATGACCCTCCGCAACGTCACCCTCGGCCTCAACGGCTGGAAAGTCTACTGCCGCTACAGCAACAACGACGGCTTCACCAACACCGCCATGGCATACATCACCGTGTACCCGGACAACACCCCGCGCCGCACCGGCATAGCCGTCGAGGTCTATTACCTGAACAGCAACGCCACCATCCTCTACGCGATGAGCGACGGAAGCTTCATGACCGACGAAGGCGCAGTCTACTACCAGGGCGATGACGGAGTGTTCCGCTCCAGAGGGAACGGCGACCTCTACATGGAGCCCCCCGTGCTGGGACCCACCCGCACCGGATTCTGCATGGAAGTCTTCTACTACAACAGCAACGCGACCACGATCTATGAGATGAGCGACGGAAGCTGGATGACCGAGGAAGGCGCCGTCTACTACCGGGGCGATGACGGAGTGTTCCGGTCCAGAGGGAACGGAGATCTCTACATCCAGCCGCCCGAGCTCGGCTGAACCGGAAACAATGCAATATGGGCGGGACAGGATCGTTCTCCGTCCTGCATCCCGGGAAAAAGCAGGGGCAGCAATCGCTGCCCCTGTTCCTGTTTGCCGCCCCGAAAAAATAACCGGGGCAGACCGTGTGGAGGGTCTGCCCCGGCTACTGCCGAGGGGGTTAAGAAAAGAGAGGAGAACTCTGGGTAAAACTATTGGATTTTGCTCACTTCAATCCGGCGGCGCCGCGCAGGTCGAGCGCCCCGTCGGAGATCTCATCGACGCCGATGCCGTAGTCGTCCACGGTCCAGCTCGCCAGGGTGGTGATGCGCTCCGCGCCGTACTTCCCTTCGGTGGAGTTGTAGAGATGCACCATCCAGCCGCCGCTGAACTTCTTTTCCACTTCCGCATGCTGAGGCCATACGCCGCTGCGGAGGAAGTAGTACTGCTGCGCCATCCGGCCGAGGTCCTCCTTCCCGAACGGGCCTTCGCCCTCGGGGATCAGGTAGGTGTACGGCTCGAAAGTGTAGCTGCCGGAGGGGATGAGGGGGATTTCGCCGTCCTCTTTGCCGCTGTTCTGTCGCACGCTCATGCGGATGCCGTTGCGCATCTCATAGATCTGGAGTGAGCGGTAGCATTCGGAGATGTCCTCCCCGTCCGCGGTGGAGATGGCGGTGAAGCGCACCATGTGGTCGCTGTATTCGGCCGTGTCCGTATCCAGGAGGAAGACCTCCTCGACCGGGTCCCCGTCTTCGGCGGGAAACAGGCCGTGCAGCTCGAGATCGTCCCCGTTCTGGTTCAGCCAGTACTGCAGCGCGCCTTCGTCGTCCCGGCACTGGTAGACCAGCGCGGCCGCGGAGCGCTCCATCTCATAGATGCCGGTGGGCAGGTCAGCCTCTTCGCCGTCGAGCTCCTCTTCGACCCGTCGGACGATCATCATGGCGCCGTCGTCATCGAGCAGGATGGTGAGCCGGAGGAAGGAATCGGAGAGATCCTCCCCGTCCGGGCCGTCGATGCGGTAGATATCGATCGTGCGCTCGCCGACGTCCGCGGAATCCAGGCTGAGCACATAGACCTGTTCGGTCCAGGTCTCTTCCTCGGAGAGGGTCCAGGAGTGCAGGACGATGTCGTCCTCCATCATGCCGGTGAGATCCAGCCAGTATTTGGGCATGCCGTCCTCCAACCGGAAGACGTAGGCGTCCGCGGTCTCGCTCCACATATCCTCGACCTCGCGGAGGGCGTGGACGCCCGGGGCGGAGAAGACGAACAGGGCCAGCAGCAGGCAGACGGCGATGATCTTTTTCTTCATGGCGTGCTCCTTTCGGCGCGGGAAGCGTTTGTTCTTTCTGAGATGATTGTAGCCGAATTCCCGCGCGGAATCAATGAACGGTCTGTAAAGAACTGTTTCTTGTTTCGCACTTCCGGGGATGGTATACTTTTTCAGATCATTTCCCCCGAAAAGGAAGAAAATGTGATGAAAAAACTTGTCCCCCTGCTCCTCGTGCTCTGCATGCTCCTCTCCCTCTGCGCCTGCGGAGGAGAGACCGGCGGGCCGGAGACAGCCGAACCCGTTGATGGCGGCTCCGGCATCGGCATCGATCCCGCGGCTGCGGTGGAGCCCGAACCCGAGCCGGAAGAGCCCGAAGTGACCTATATCGAAAAGGAGGTCACCCGCCTGGCCTACACGGTGGAAGTGGGCATCGGCGGCGGGACCACGGACAATGGAATATGAAGACAGAGGTGAAGACAGAGGGACGTTTCTTTTTTCCTTTTCATTTGAGACAAAAGAACCGTCCCTCTGTCTTCCAGAAAAAGCAGCAGTCCAAAGACTGCTGCTTTAAGTATTGTATTCAATTCCAGCTGTATATCAGTCGCCAAGATCGATCCAGATGGCCGGGCGTACGCCCACATCATTATGTGAAACTGCCCCTCTGTCATAATAAACAAAGGTTATTATTGCTGCATCATCGAGATTCACCCCAGGAGATCTCAGCCACCAGTAGCAGCTCGGTTTCCCGTCGATTTTTTCTGCATCTTCATTAGATGTTTCCACTCCTTTAGCCGTTGCATAATTGGTGGATATACATTTCCTGTCATCTTTTTTCGGCAGGAACTTCTTGACCTGAGTATTACTGAGCAGGAATACCCTATCCACCGTATCGTTGCCCGGATCCGTTTTGAAATCCGGATTCTTATCCGCTTTTACAGTGGTACTGAGGATTCTATCCTGTTCTTCCATACTGAAGGCTGCTTTGAGAAAACTGTCGTTCAGCCATGCTCTCAGTGTGCATGTTTCCCATGTGACATCCTTACGTTCCGTGTTATAAGGAATACAGTCCAAAGCATATCTGCTGAGAAGAAAGAGCTGGTCGTTTTCCCTTTCCAGCACGATCCATTCGATTACTTCTTTACCATTGGATGAATTGTTATCCTGCTCATAGCTACCGAAGCATATGATGTCTCCAGCTTTTGCAGTGTAGAGCTTCGCTTTGGTCAAGTATTCCGGACTGTCTTTATAATTCCCTAGTTTCTCAAAGATCTTTTTTGCATCAGCATATTTCCCCGCATCCATATAGGCTATAGCCTGAGCATATTCCGCCTCATCTGCTGCACTGTTTTTGGCAGCCAAAGCTGCCTCGATCTGATCGGCACTGTCTTTATAAGATCCAAGTGATTCAAACGCCTGTATTGCTTCATCAAATTCGCCGGCATCCAGCAAGGCTGTAGCTTTTTCGTACGCTAAAGCATTCTCTGCTTCCCGGATCAGTTCCTCACTGTTATCATATCCTTTCAACGCTTTGAATACGGTGATTGCCTGATCATATTCCCCGGCTTCGAGCAATGCCTTGCCCTTGTTAAAGCGAGCTGACGGAATGATCATCACGAACGTCAGCAGCAGGCCGAGAAGGATCACTGCAGCAGGGATAGCGAAAAGGAGGATCTTTTTCCTGGTCTTCGCCTTGTCCTTTTCCAGTTCTGCTTCCTTCTCGCTTATGAAAGCCCTGGCCTGCACTATATACGCTTCGGTGTTTTTGTAACTCCGGTCTACGGAAGTCAGTTCGGAAAGTGCAAGCTTCGTATCATCCAAGGTGCCATTCGAAAGCAGTTTTACCGCTCTGTCATATGCCTCAGAGTATTTCTTTTCCTGTTCCAGCTGCTTTTTCCGTTTCGCTTCTTCTTTTGCCTTTTCCGCCTCCAGACGTTTGGCTTCCGTGTAGGCATCAAAAGAAGCGTTCAGTTCTTCGATCTTCTCCGCAAAATCACCCTGCGCAAAACGACTGATGTTTTTATAGTATTTGCTCTGCCGGATATCGATATGCGCGGCTTTCAGGTCCTCATAGGACGATTTCTCTTTTTCGATCAGAAGCTGCAGAAAATAGATCTCTGCATTTTCCGGGTCGGCATCCAGCATTTGGCTGCAGTAGGCTTCGGCTGTATCCCACTCCTTGTCTTCCAGCAGAAGCTTCGTCCGCTTGATCAGGGATTCCACGGAAGCGTTCGCATTGATCGTAACAGCCGCTCCGCCGCCGGCTCTCTTTTTCATTTCCCGCTGGAATTTTTCCTGAGTTACGGGCTGCAGATTGTGCGAACCGCAGTAAGGGCATTTTGAAAAATCCCGGAGCTCTTTCTCATTCATTTTATTCGCAATCGTTCCGCCCCAGTTTCCTGAAAGCGCACCTGCAACCGTTCCCAGACCTGACAGCACGTTCATAGCGGCATTCACTGTATTGTCTTTTACTTCCTTATCTGAATAGGCAAATCCCTGCCCGCAGTCACTGCAGATCCAGTAGTTTTCCATTGTTCTGCTGTCCTCCGATCATAGTTTCAGGCTCAAAAGCCGGTCATGTGAAATTTGTTTTTGTTATTTTATCACTTGAAAAAACGGATGACAATAGGATCAGCCGGTCATTCTTCCTCTCCGCATCTTACTGAAAACGCCTTTTCGCCTGCATGAGGCTTTTCATCACCGCCTTATGATCCACGCCTTCCCTGCGTGCGATCTCCCATGTGCTCAGGCCGTCCGCGGACATCAGCAGTCTTCTCCGCTGCGTTTCGGTCAAACTTTCAAGAATCTCTTCGATCTCCGCCTGCAGCTTCTGTCTCTCGATCAGGTCAAGCGGTTCTGCATAATCTGCGATCTCAATGCACCTGTCATCTTCATCGAACAACGGAAGGCAGCGGTAATGCTCCCGGTTGGGAAGACAGAGGGACGGTTCTTTTGTCTCAAATGAAAAGGAAAAAAGAAACGTCCCTCTGTCTTCCATTCTTTTTTCGATCGTATCATCCCGGCCGGTTTCCCGCAGGGAGTGTGAAACAGAAACCGGCTGCCGATTTCAACAGAAACAAGAACCCGAAGCAAGCCTGCTGCTCTGCTTCGGGTTTCAAAACGTTATTTCTTTCTGCTCCGCTTATTTCCTGTATGCTGCATAGCACCATCCGGCGATCTCTGCGATCAGCGCCTCCGGCAGATCCCGGTCATGCGGAAGGCGGATCGCGCCCTTGCTGACTTCAAAGCCGCTCAGTTTCTCCGCGAAGGCCGCCGTGGCCTCCTCGCCGGGATACAGGCCGATATGGTTCCTGAACGCGGCGAAATGGATCAGGTTCCTGCCCTTCCGGAAAGTCGGCATCGACCAGGATATCCGCTCCTCCGCATCCGGCATCGCCTCGCGGATGACGGAGCGCAGCCGCTCCAGCCTCGGCCGGACGGAGGCTTCCTGCGCGGCGATGTATTCATCGACCGTCTGCGGCTTCACGCAGTAGTGGTCCTGATCCTTTCTGCTGAATTCTCTGCCGCATTTGGGGCACTTCCAGGTCATCGCTTCACCTCCGCGATCGGGGATCCGTATGTTTACTGCTTATCGTCCGTATCGTCTTTGTGGTCATCCGTATTTCCGCGGCCCAGCACAAGGCCAAGACACAGTCCTGCAGAGAGTCCGATCGGCATCCACAGCCCGAGATTATGTGTTGCCGCACCGATGGCTGTCCCGACGGCAAGTCCTGCGCACATACCGATCGGAAGACCGGCCGGGCTGTTGTCCTTTTTGCTGTTATTACTGTTTTCGTTCATGACAGATACCTCCTGCAGATGCCGGTCTGTCTCTGCATACCGGCTGCATCTCTAGGGTATTATAGTATAGATCAGGCTTTCTTTCAACAAAAACAAGAACCCGAAGCAGAGCGGCCTTGCCTTGCTTCGGGTCTCAACTATGCTTTTTCATTCAGCTGCCTCTCACGGTGCTCAGGCGGCCTTTTTCTCTTCACCGACGAAGAACGGTCTGCAGAAGCGGAACAGCCGGAGAAGCTCCTCCGCAGTGGTAAGGCCTTTCGCGATGGACACGCTGAACCAGCCGGCCCTGTTGCGCTCGTAGAGTCCGCGGCTCGCCACCGGGGCGAACACCTCGCAGGGGATCTCGCCGATCTCCTGGATCTCCGCGGCCTTCTTTTCCGCGTCGTACTTCAGCTCGTTCTCCTCCAGGTCGAAGACGTTGTAGAGTCCCTTCATGAAGCCGGAGATGTTCAGCATGCCGTTCAGGAAGCAGTTGAAGTGCGCCTCGGTCACGGGGCTGTAGTAGCTCTCGGTCTCCCCGTCCTCGCGGATGCCAGTGAGCGTGACTTCGGTGATGCCGCCGTTCTCCAGCTTTGCAAAGCGGTGGCCCTTCAGCGCCTTTTCCTGCTCCGCGCTCCGGATGGCGACGAAGCGGCGGTCCGTCAGGTCGAAGAAGCAGTGCTCCATCACTACGCCGATGTCTGTGCCGTCCGAGAAGCTGACGCGGATCACATTCGCCCTGTCCTGCACGCGGTGGAAGAACGTGAGTCCCGCCTCCGTCAGGCGGCCTTCGTCGAAGTCCCAGGCCAGGAGCCTGTCCTCATCGCCGACCTCGTCCACGCGTCTGGTGCTTCCGTCGGCCAGGCTGACCAGCGTGTCCGGGGTGACGCAGCCGCCCCAGCAGCAGCCGTATACCATATCATCGTCGAACCCGCCGCCTCCGGCGATCTTTTCGAGCTTCTCTTCATCGAGGAGCTGTGCATCGGGAAACTTTTTCATGTTTTACACATCCTTTCTTTTCTGTTTTTTCGGGTTCCCCTTTCCTGCTTCCGTTATACAGCAGGCTCTGTCACACAAAAGACACACAAAAAACGAAGCACGGCAGTTTTTCCTGCTGTGCTTCGTTTTCGGAAGGGGGCCCTGCTGTACGACCGGAAATACAGATAAAGCTTCCCTGCAGAGAAAAAACGCCTTCGGACCGCACGACGGGTGCTCATAAGAAAGATTTGTATCAAAAGCGCTTTGGGCATCTGTCTGAACAGGTTGGCTAACTGATAATAACGGATTTCTGTACTATGCAGGAATCCGTTCTTATTTTATACGGGTGATAATGAAAAAGCCCTTCCCCTGCAGCGCATGTGCACCTATGCCGCAGGAAAAGGGCATGAAAAAAGCCAGGGGCTGATTGCGTGTCAACCTCTGGCTATGTAAGGGTCAGTATTCAGTTTTATAATCCATAGGCGGCAATTCCGGCAGCTGCGGAAATGCATATCAGCAGAATCGGTGATGCCTGCGTCGATGGCTGTAGCCGGTCTCGGTGCTGCAGCAGTAAAGACCGCAGCCGACTTTGACTCCTCCATGAGCAAGGTGGCTGCGGTTTCTGGCGCTACCGGCGATGATCTGGATGCCCTGCGGGATAAAGCCCGTGAGATCCCTGCAGTAACGGAAACACCGGCTCCTGTAACTGCAACGGTATAACTGCTCTCATTGATCCATGATTGCAGAGTTTTAAGCTGATCATCCATATGGATCACACCCATTCAAAGCTATCTTTTCCCGCTCCCAGTTCAAAGTGGTATTTCACAAGACCGGTATCCAC
>JAEEGL014989796.1_pt1 | contig 13854 bp, 9 predicted proteins | sample 9134231 | NCBI WGS metagenome assembly JAEEGL01 (sample SAMN16246548, study PRJNA631951) | gut metagenome | biome: gut microbiome; feature: rumen; material: fiber-attached | host: Bos | place: Iran: Karaj | collected 2018-10
ATTGTCATAAATTGTATCATTCCTTTTTGTTTATATACTTTTATTTTGTCGATGTTTTTCAAATATATTCACAATTATTAAAAATGTAGTATAATATATTTGTAATAGTTATAATTTATAAATTTTGTTTAAGGTGTGATTCATTATTTTAAGAAGATGGAAAGATGTTCCGGATTTTATGAAGAATGAAGACGTAAAAAAATATCATAAAATTTTAAGGCATAAAAAAAATGAAATTTTTTTAAAAAGATGTTTTGACCTAATATTTTCCTTAATTTTAGCGGTTTTATTATTTCCATTTATGGTTGTGGTTTATTTTGTAATTAAGTTTGATAGCCCCGGAAAAGTAATTTTTAAACAAAAAAGAGTAACTAGGTACGGAAAAATATTTTATGTTTATAAATTTAGAACTATGGTAGAAAATGCCGAAAAATTAGGCGCACAGGTGACCACAGACGCAGACAGCAGAATTACAAAATGTGGGAAATGGCTTAGGAAATTTAGAATTGATGAATTCCCGCAGATATTTAATATAATTAAAGGCGATCTTTCATTTGTAGGTACTCGTCCAGAAGTACCAAAGTATGTTAAACATTATACTCCCGAGATGATGGCAACATTACTTTTGCCTGCTGGAGTGACTTCTTCTACTAGTATACTTTATAAGGATGAAGCTGAACTTCTTAAAAATTCAAAAAATCCAGATGAAACTTATATAAATGAAATTTTACCGCAAAAAATGAAGTATAATTTAGAATATATGAAAAATTTTGGAATTATTTACGATATAAAAATAATGATTGAAACGGTTGTTGCGGTAGTAAAGAAATAAAAATAAGGAGATTTTTTAATGGAGCGTATAATTAAATTTTCGCCGCCGGATATTTCGGAAGGTGATATAAAAAGTGTAGTAGAAACTTTAAAATCCGGCTGGATAACTACAGGCCCGAAGACAAAACTTTTTGAAAAAAAAATAGCCGAATATTGCGGCACAAAAAAAGCTGTAGCGCTTAATTCCGCCACGGCATGTTTAGAGCTTACTTTGCGCCTACTCGGAATAGGGCCGGGGGATGAAGTTATAACAAGTGCATACACATATACGGCTTCGTGCAGTGTAATTTGCCATGTTGGTGCAACGCCTATTTTGGTTGATACAGAAAAAAATTCTTTTGAGATGGACTATGAAAAATTAGCAAATGCTATTACTCCTAGAACAAAAGCTATTATTCCTGTGGATTTAGGTGGAGTGATGTGCAATTATGAGAAGATATTTGAAGTGGTAAACAGCAAAAAAGCTATTTTTAAACCAAATAGTAAAATTCAAGAAAGTATCGGAAGAGTGGTTGTTTTAGCGGATGGTGCACATTCGTTTGGTGCAGAACGTGGCGGTAAAAAATCGGGAAGTGTGGCCGATTTTACTTGCTTTTCATTCCATGCTGTTAAAAATCTTACAACGGCCGAAGGCGGAGCAGTAACATGGAAGCAAATAAATGATATTGATGATGAAGAAATATACAAAACTTATATGCTTTTGTCGCTTCATGGGCAAAATAAAGACGCTTTAGCAAAAACTAAACTTGGCGCTTGGCAATATGATATAATTTGGCCGGCGTACAAATGTAATATGACGGATATTATGGCATCTCTTGGGCTTTCGCAACTGGAAAGATATGACATTTTATTAAAAAGGCGTAGAGAAATTGTAAAAATGTACAATAGCGGTCTGAAAGATATGAATATTCAGTATTTAAATCATGTTTCAGGTAATAATTTATCAAGTTGTCACCTTTACATTACTAGGCTTCTCGGGAAGAGTTTAGAAGAAAGAAATGAATTTATTGAAAAAATGGTAAAAATCGGCGTGTCTACAAATGTGCATTACCAGCCGTTGCCGCTTCTTACTGCATATAAAAATTTGGGTTTTGATATGAAAGATTATCCAAATGCTTATGATCTGTACAAAAATGAAGTTACTTTGCCGCTTCATACGCTTCTTTCTGATGAAGATGTAGAGTATATTATTTCAAAAGTTAAGGAAAATATATAATTTTTTGGAGGGCATTATTTTGTTTAGCTTAAAATCTGAGCTTAAGCAGAAGCGATGGGATACTTCTTTTTTTAGAATAATGTTTATAGTTGTAATGTCGCTTGAAATGCTAGCTTTTATTGACCTTTTTATGGGAGCTTTAAAATGTTTTATAGTTATGTGGGGACTATTTATATTTATAAATAATTTTTATAATACTCGCAGATTTTTAAAAGTTGACCATAAGTATCTTATATTTATGTTTCTTTTGTCCATGTGCATTACAGCGGTGGTTAATTTTAGCGTGTGGTTTTTGCCGAATATAGTCCTTGTTTACATAAATGCTTCTTATTTTTTTATGTTTTATGGTATGCATACTGAAACACCACATAAAAAAGTTGAAGAAGAAATGGTTTTTTTGCTTAAATTTTTTGTATGGTTTGGGCTTATATGTGGATTTTTGTCACTTTGTTTTGTTTTTTTAAAAAATGAAACTTCTGTTTTGGGTTATTATATTGGGATTTACAAAAATAGGCTCATTGGAATATACACAAATTCTAATATACTTGCTTTTTCTATGATTGAATGCATTGTTGCTGCAGATATTTTATCCACAGATTATATTAAAAATAAATACAAAGATAAATATTTAAATAATTTAGTTTTGGTTTTAGCTGTAATTGTGAGTTGTATATGTTTGTTTTTGTCAGATTCTAATGCTTCGTTTTTGTTTTTGATTATTTATAGTACAATAAGGGTTTTTTGTAATTTGTTTTTTAGAAGAGAATCTTCTTATTTAATAAAATTTATTAAAAGCGTAGTTGTTACTCTTAGTTTTTGTATAGTTGTAATGTCTGTGTCATTTGCGCTTAGGAATATATGCCAAAAATACATAAGTGAAGTTATAACTGGAGTGTATAAGCAAGAGCAAATGATGGAGTATAATTTTGAAAATTTTAAAGGCGATATTATGGAGGAGCTGCCAGAAAAACAATCCGAGCCAGAAAAGTCAGAAAAAGCAGAAAAAAACTATGATGTTTCAGATTTTACTATCGGTAGGCATGAATCGTATGATGTAAGTAGCGGTAGGATTTTACTTTTTAAACAGGGAATTAAGATTTTTAAACATAACCCAATTTTTGGGGTTGGCAGGGCAAGTCTTGTATCTTATGGCAAAAAATATATAGAAGGTGGACTCATAAATCTTGATCTTCATAATGGATACCTTACTATTTTGGTATGCTATGGTATTGTGGGGTTGGCCATTTTTGGTTTGTTTTCTTTTGTAGTGGCAGTGGATGTTTGCAAGCATTTATTTGGCTGCTTTAACAAACCTTATTATGGAGTATTTGTTAGAATTTTTTCTGCTTTGGTAGCATACTGTGGCTATTGTATGTTTGAAAAAGCAATTTTATTTGATGTTACTTTTATGGTGGGATTTTTCTGGAGTATGCTTGGATATGCTGTTTCCTATGTACATAATTTTGAAAAACCGGTAGAAAAATAATTTATAAAGAGGTGATTTTATGTTAAATATAGGATGCCATTTATCTTCGACGAGCGGATTTAAAGCTATGGCACTAGCCGCTAAAGAAATAGGCGCAAATACTTTTCAGTATTTTACAAGAAATCCAAGAGGCTGCGTTGCTAAGCCGATTGACAGAAAAGATATAGATGAATTTTTAAAAATTTACGAAAAAGAAAATTTTGCACCAATTGTAGCTCATTGCCCATATACATTAAATTTGTGTTCTGCCAAAGAAAATATCAGGGATTTTTCAAAAAGTGTTTTTAAAGATGATATAACTCGTACGAATTTGATTCCCGGTAGTTTTTATAATTTTCATCCTGGTAGCCATACAGGACAAGGGATGGAAATAGGGATACAGCAAATTTGTGATGCCCTTAACGATATTATTACACCGGAACAAAAAACTACTATTTTACTGGAAACTATGGCTGGAAAAGGTAGCGAAATAGGGGGAAAGTTTGACGAACTTAGAAAAATAATTGATAATATTAACATAGATGAAAAAATAGGTGTTTGTTTAGATACATGCCATGTTTTTGACGGGGGATATGATATTGTTTCTAATCTTGAAGGAGTTATGGAAGAATTTGATAAGATAATAGGTCTAGATCGTTTGCATGTTATTCATTTAAACGACAGCAAAAATATTCTTGGCAGTAAAAAAGATAGACATGAGATGATAGGTAAAGGAAATATTGGTGTAGGAGCAATTGAAAAAATTATTAATCATGAAAAGCTTAAAGATCTTGTTTTTATCCTTGAAACGCCTCAAGAATCACTGGGTGGATATGCTAAAGAAATTGAAATACTAAAATCTCTTAAAAAATAAATTTTTAAAAGGAAAAACATAAAATGGACAAAGAATTTAAATGTGTGTATAAAGGTGGAAAAATAAGCGAAATTGTTATTTCGTCTATAAAGCCATTTTTAAATAAGTTAAAAAAAATTGGCATTAAAAAATGCCTTAAAATTTTTTTACCGAAAATAAATATTGATAATTTTGTGCTTGAAAAAATAAAAAGCCAGCTTATTAAAAGACGTGCGATAGAACTTGGCAGAGGACTGGGGAGAGTTTATATTCAATATCGTTTTGACGGTATACAAATAGAACCTTGTGGTGTTTTACGGTTTATTATTAAAAAGATAACGATTACCGATGATCAGATTTTAAAATCTTTTGATGATATTTTGAGTCAAATTGAAAAAAAGTATATAGAAAATAGTGACTATATTATTAGTGAAATAGATGATATAATATTTAATCTTTCAGAAACGGAAATTTATAAACCAAAAACCTCAGAACAAAAAAATCTTTATGATTTGGCGGTATTTATACTTGCAAATTATTATGAGTCTTCTGAAGAAAAGCCGGTGTGGTTAAGCAGTGCCTTTGAAAATATAAAAAAAGGCGATTTTATTAAAAAATGGATTGAATTTTTAGCAGAGTATATTTCTGAGTTGATTTCTGAAGTAAGTGAAAATATATTTATTAATTTTAAAGTTACGTTTGATTCTTATCTTGTAAGATTTTTTTTGAATAAAAAAACGAACCGTGGGCAAATTTCTAAAATGATTAAGCTTTTTAATATAGATGTTAAAAAAATAATTTATAATTTTGCGAAAAGTTATGTAAGCCCAAGTTTTATAAGTGGTGCAAGTGAAGTTATTTTAGAGATATTTTCAAGTTTTTTAAGTGATGAAAATAGCAATTTAGAAGAAGATGAAAGCTGTGAAAATAAGCCATTTAATATTACTATTTCGCTTGGAAATAATACTTTTAGCGAAAGAAGATTTAGATGGTATACAAAAAATCCGGATAAAAATAGCTATTTAGAATATTCTTATAATAAAGATTTTTCTAATAGCATAAAAATAAACGTAAATCCAAGTAAAAGTTTAAAACTTATTCCTGTTTTGCATTTTGGATTGGTGTCTAAATTTAAAGTGGAGAATTTTTTTAAGTATTCTTGTACTATTAAAAATTTAAATGCTGGAATAGTATATTACAGAGTAGTTTCGAAAAATAATGAAAATAGTGAGGTTTTTAAGTTTAAAATTAAAGAACCTTCAAATAAGTCTAAATTTTTGATTTTGTCGGATTCTCAGGGTATGGTAAAAAGTGATTACGATGTGTTTTTAGAAATGCTTGAATCAGCTGTGAAAAACACACCGGATAGTGACTTTATAATTCATCTGGGAGATTTTGTAGATGACGGAAACAACGAAGAATTTTGGAACTGGATTTTAGATTCTAAAGTTTGGGCGGAAAATGTTGTTGTGGCACTTAGCGGTAATCATGACGCGCGTGTTAATGCTTTGTCTTACAAAAGCGGTGTAGAAAATTCTGTGTTATCGCATTTTAATTTTATGGATTTTCCAAACCAAAATACTGATTCTGGAGCTTATTATTCGTTTGTTTATAATAACATCACTTTTATAGTTTTAAATACAAATATGGGTCAAGATGGTATGATTGATTCCAAGCAGTATAGATGGGCGTTAAACGCTGCAAAAAAAGCTAAAACTCCTTGGAAAATACTGCTTACTCATAAGGCACCGTATTCCAACGGCCCACATCATAATGATCCGGATGTTAAAGCTATAGGTAAACAAATTATAAACTTGGCTTATGAAGGCAAAATAGACGTGGTGTTTGGAGGGCATGACCATGTTTATGTAAGAACTCCGATGTTAGCTTACGGCAAAAAAATTTGTGTGGAGGAAACTAAAGATACTAAAGGGAAAACCACACTTAAAACTTATTTTAACCCGGAAGGCACAGTGTTTATAACTCCGGGTACTTCAGGAGTTAAAAATTATATGCAGAAGTTTCCTGTTTCTTTCCCGTATGATGCTATGATTAAATTAAACGGCCCTGTTTATTCTGAAGTGGAAATTAATGATAATGTACTGACGTTTAGTGCTTTTTTATGGGATAAAGAAAGTAAAAATTTTAAAAAAATTGATTTTTTAAACTTGGAAAAATGTGATCCACAGTTATCACAGTTTGATGGTGCTAAAGTTTCTAGATTTATAAGTAATATTCCTGATCGCCCTTGGTGTGATATTAGTTTTTCTGTGAATAAAGTGGCCGAGCTTTACGAAAGTTTAGATTATTCTGAAAAAATAAAAGTAAATAATTATTCTTATCTTTTAAGAGCTTTGAAAAATAATGAAAGTTATAAAAAAATAATAAAAAGCGGAATAAGGATAATAAAAAACAAAAAAGAATTTATAGAAGCGCTTGACAATAAAAAAGTTGGAACAATAATTGCTGATTGTGAAGAAATTAAATTTGAAAGCAAATTAATAATTGATAGGCCTATTTGTATACGCGGAGAGGCAAAATTTGTGCATGTGGAGTTTGTTTTAAAAAGAAAAGCATTTGTTATTTTTGCAGGTAATATTTGTATAGATAATATAAGGAAGCCGTTTTCTTTGTATAGTTCTTTAGATTGTTTTGAAATGCACAGTAAAAGCATTTTGATTTTAAATGACAATGTATCTATAAATACTGGATATGGGATAGGGTTTAACGGTTATGGTATAAGTGTAGTTGGTGAAAAAGTGGGAGTTTATCTTAATACTTCAAGCTATAATATTACAAAAAATAGCTTTTTGTATTCTAGTTTTCCTAATTCCAAAGTGATAATTACTTCTGGAAAGTATTTTTCTACAGGAAAAACCGCGACATTTTGTGTGAATAGTAACTTAAAAATTAAAGGTGGATTTGTAAAAGATATAAAAGGATATTTTGATTCAAAAATGACTATTGATGGTGGAATAATAGGAGAAAAAAACAAAAAAGGACGTTTAGTCCCGATTGAATCTTTAGGATCTTTGCGTTTAAAATCTGGGGAAATAAGAGCAGATCGTAGTGGCGTTTCGATTAAGATAGATAAGAAACAAGATAACAATTTGGAATCGTGTAAATCTGTTGAAATAATGGGTGAAATTTGGTACACTTAAGCTTGTACCTAATATGAAGGATGGTATTAAATGAATAAATACAAAAGATTAGGGAGAAAAGATGTTTTGAAACTTAAAGTTTACAAAAGTATTCAAAAATTAACCGGAAAAAGTTTAAAATGGACGTTAGTTTGTAGCGGGATTTTTTTAGTTTTTATTATTGGTGTTTTTATGTTTTACAAGTTTGTAGATAGTAATTATGGAAATAATGAAAGAAACGAAATTGAAGATAAAAATTTGAAATCTAAAATGGATTTTGAAGATACATCTAATTTAGATGAGCTTTCTAAAAATGAGATTGAAATGGAAACAAAAAAAATAGAAAAATTAGAATCTGATTTGAAAGAAGAAAATACAAAGGAAGAAAAATCATTAGAATTTAAGAAATCTTATGATTTTTCAGGTTGGAATTCATCTTGTGATTTTGAAATGATGATAATTAATAAAGATAATCCAATTTCAGAAAATTTAAAAATTAAAACAAAAAACTGCAGAGGAAAAGAAGTAGCAGTTCAATGCTGCGGTGACCTTGATAAAATGATAGAAGATGCAAAAAAAGAGGGAATTAACCTTTGGATTTCTTCGGGGTACAGAGATATCTCGCGGCAAAAAGTGCTTTTTAATAGGCAAGTTGAAAAACAAAAAAACAAAGAAGTAATATCTCAAAAAGAAGCTGAAAAACGTGCAGCAACAGTGGTTGCAAGGCCGTATACAAGTGAGCATAACACGGGTTTGGCAGTGGATTTTAACGGTGTGGAGGATAATTTTTATAAAACAAAAGAGTATAAATGGCTCACAAATAACGCACATAAATATGGTTTTATTGAAAGATATCAAAAAAAATGGGAAAGCACAACGGGAGTAATTTATGAGCCGTGGCATTTTAGATATGTTGGTAAAAAATATGCGCCACTTGTTAAAGATAGCGGTTTGTGTTTAGAAAAATATGTTGCAGAAAAACTGATGAAATAAAAAAATTAAAGGAGAAATACAAATTGGGTAAAGTTAGAACACGTTTTGCGCCAAGTCCTACTGGGTATATGCATATTGGAAATTTAAGGACGGCGCTTTATGAGTATTTGATTGCAAAATCAAACGGCGGAGATTTTATTTTAAGAATTGAAGATACAGATAGGACGAGATATGTTGAAGGCGCAGAAAAAGTAATATATAATACACTTAAATCTGTGGGATTAAATCACGATGAAGGCCCGGATATTGGTGGAGATTATGGCCCTTATGTGCAGAGCGAGCGCAAAGGAGAATATTTAACGTACGCCAAAAAACTTGTGGAAAGTGGTGCTGCTTACTATTGTTTTTGTGGTAAAGAAGAAAATAATGATGAACACTTAGAATCAGGCCATAAAGATAAGTGTAGAGATTTAAATAAAGAAGAAGTTCAAAAAAATCTGGAACTAAAAATTCCTTATGTAATAAGGCAAAAAATGCCTATTGAAGGTGTCACAATTTTTAAAGATGTGGTTTTTGGAGAAGTTGCTGTAGAGAATAAAGAGCTTGAAGACCAGATTTTGATTAAAAGTGATGGTTTTCCAACTTATAATTTTGCAAATGTAGTTGATGATCATGAAATGTGTATAACGCATGTTGTAAGAGGTTGTGAATACCTTTCTTCTACGCCGAAATATAATCTTTTGTATAAAGCTCTTGGTTGGAAGGTTCCTGTATATATTCACTTGCCGCTTATTATGGGTAGAGATGAAAATGGTACTATATCTAAGCTTTCTAAACGTCATGGCGCGGTTAGTTTTGAAGATTTAGTAAAAATGGGTTATCTTCCGGAAGCAATTGTTAATTACATAGCGTTTTTAGGGTGGTGCCCAGATAGCAACAAGGAAATTTTTAGTCTTGAGGAGTTAGTTAAAGAGTTTACACCTCAGAGGATTAGTAAATCCCCAGCTGTTTTTGATTATAAAAAACTGGATTGGTTTAATAGCGAATATTTAAAATTAAAAAGTGAAAAAGATTTTAAAAATCTTGCTATGCCGTATATAAATTCGGTTGTGGGTAGTAGTGCATGTAATACTTCTAAAATAGCAAAGCTTTTAAAAAACAGAATTTCAAAACTTAGTGAGATCCCCGATATGATAGGCTTTTTTGCTAGTGTTTCTGATTATGATGTAAGTCTTTATACAAATAAAAAAAGCAAAACAAACTCAGAAATTTCTAAATTGATTTTAACCGAGGTAAAAGCGGAGCTTGAAAAGCTAAGCGGCTGGAATTATGATTCTTTGCATGATTTGTTAATTAGTTTTGCAAATAAAAAAGAACTGAAAAACGGTACTGTTATGTGGCCTATTAGGATAGCGATTTCAGGTAGGCAAATGACACCTGGTGGAGCTATTGAAATACTGGAAATACTTGGGAAAGAAGAGTCTTTAAGACGCATAGAGAATGCTATTAATTTGCTATAAAGGAGAACGATTTATGAGTGAAAATGAAAATATAAAAACAGAAGAAGGTAGTATTGATAGTAATTTTATTTTTGAGGCAGTAAAGAAAGATATTGCCCAAAATGAAAATTTGTCAGAAAGCATTCATACTCGTTTCCCGCCGGAGCCAAATGGTTATTTGCATATTGGTCACGCAAAGGCAATCTGCGTAGATTTTGGTGTTGCAAAAAAATTTAATGGTCTTTGCAATCTTAGAATGGACGACACTAACCCTTCCAAAGAAGATGTGGAATATGTGGATTCCATAAAAGAGGACGTTAAATGGCTTGGTTTTGACTGGGGAGAAAGATTTTATTATGCTTCGGATTATTTTGATATTATGTTTAAAAATGCTTGTAGTTTAATCAAAAAAGGCCTTGCGTATGTTTGTGAGCTTAGTGCTGAGGAAGTTAAGAAAAATCGTGGAGATGCCAAAAATCCGGCAGTAAGTCCGTATCGTGATAGGCCGATTGAAGAGAGTTTGGATTTGTTTTTGCGCATGAAAAATGGTGAGTTCCCCGACGGCAAAATGACTTTGAGAGCAAAAATTGATTTGTCTTCTGGTAATTTTAATATGCGAGACCCTGTTATTTACAGGATAAATCATGCAAATCACCACAGAACAAAAGATAAATGGTGTATTTATCCTATGTATGATTATGCTCATCCAATTGAAGATATTGTAGAAGGAATAACGCATTCACTTTGTACTTTGGAATTTGAGGATCACAGGCCACTTTATGATTGGGTTGTGAATAATTTTGATACGGATAAAAAGCCAAGACAAATTGAGTTTGCTAGGCTGAATATTAATAATACAGTTATGAGTAAACGCAAGCTAAGAAAACTAGTTGAAGAAGGTTATGTAGATGGTTGGGACGATCCTAGACTTTCTACTATTTGTGGTTTGAGAAGGCGTGGATATACTCCAGCTTCAATTAGAGATTTTTGCGATAAAATTGGTGTTTCAAAAGTAATCAGTACGGTGGAATATTCGTTTTTAGAGCATTGTTTAAGAAACGATTTGAATTTAAAAGCCACACGTGCTATGGCTGTTCTTGACCCAATAAAATTGATTATAACCAATTATCCCGAGGAAAAATCAGAAGAACTAGAGATTGAAAATAACCCCCATGATGAAACGGAAGGCAAAAGAAAAATTACATTTTCTAAAGAAGTTTATATTGAATCTGATGATTTTGCAGAGAATCCTCCCAAAAAGTATCATAGGCTTTTTATGGGAAACGAAGTTCGTTTAAAGTCGGCATATGTAGTAAAATGTACAGGTTGTAAAAAAGACGAAAACGGAAAAGTAATTGAAGTTTATGCTGAGTATGATCCGGATTCAAAAGGCGGTAATACTACAGACGGGCGGAAAATTAGAGGAACAATTCATTGGGTTGATGTAAATACAGCGGTAAATGCACAGATTAATTTGTATGATAATTTATTTTTAAGTTCAAATCCTGAACAAGAGGAAGATTTTCTAAAGGTTTTAAATCCAAAATCTTTAGAAGTTCTTAAAAATTGCAAAATAGAAAACTTTTTAAAAAATGCCAAATTGGGTGAATCTTATCAGTTTATGCGAAAAGGATACTTTTGTTTAGATAAAAAAAGCAGTGAAAAAAATCTGATTTTTAATCGTAGCGTTGAGCTTAAAGATAGTTTTAAAATTATTAAATAATAGTATCTTATTTAGTAATTTTTCTTGTTATGGTTTATTATGGTAATTTAATTTTATAGTTTACATTTTTAGAGATAGTTGTTATAATAAATTAGTGAGACTGTTTTTAAGTAAACTGTGAAAATGGATTTAAAATTTTTACAAGTTTATAATTTAAAATCGCGAAAGGATTGAAATTTTATGAAAGATGCAACCCCCGCGGGCTCTGCTAATGCTCCTGAGTTTAGTCGACTTAGATCAGCTTTATTTCCAGTACATGACTATGAAATGAAAAAGTTCTTTTCAATGAGTATGCTAATGTTTTTTATTTTATTTTTTTATACTATGGTAAGGGATCTTAAAGATTCACTTGTGCAGTATTATGCGGTTTTAGGAGGTCCAGAACTTCTTTCTCAGCTTAAGCTTTTTTTCGTGTTGCCAGCGGCATTTTTACTTGTTATGCTTTATTCATTTTTAATTAATAAATTTGGATTTAACAAAACTTTTTACATATTAGTTTCGTCGTTTTTATTGTTTTATATAGCGTTTTTGTTATTCTTGTTTCCAAATAGAGTTTATATACATCCAAATGAAGCTACTGTTAAGTCAATGCAAGCATCTTGGCCATCGTTTCTTTATTGGACGGTTCCATGTATAACAAATTGGTCAATTACATTATTTTATGTTTTCTCGGAGCTTTGGGGAACAATAGCAATTTCTTCGCTTTTTTGGCAATTTGCTTATAAAGCAACGATGAAAAATGAAGTTAAGAGATTTTTTGGACTTTACGCTGTAATAGGAAATGTTGGCGTTTCGCTGTCTGGTTTTCTTCTTAACTATATTTCAGAGACGTGCAAAAAATTAAATCAACCCCGTGAATTGTCTGTTTACATTTGTGTAATTTCTAGCATTGTATGTGGCTTGATTGCAATAATACTTTTTTGGTACGTTAATAATGTTGTGCTTAAGGATTCAAGATATTTTGATGCAACTCAAATTAAAGAGAAAAAGAAAAAAGAAAAAGTTGGAGTAATGGATGGAATTAAAATACTCTTTAGATCTCCATATTTAATGTTAATTGGTGCACTTGTTGTATGCTATGGTGTTGCAATTAATTTTCTTGAAGTTATTTGGAAAGCATATATGAGAATATATTTCTCGGATCCAAACCAATATCAAGCTATGTTGGGAAGTCTTTCTATAACTATAGGTATATTAACTATTGTGGCTGCTGTTATTGGGCAGAATATTATTAGAAAAACAAAATGGAGAACAGCTGCTTTAATTCCAGCCTTAATCCTTGGAATTTTTGGTAGTGTTTTCTTTGGAATAGTTCTTTATGGAAATTACGTTTCTACCATGATTTTTGGAGTGAATTTTATTGTGCTGGCAGTTTGGTCAGGGCTTATTATAGATGCACTTTCAAAAAGTGTTAAATACTGTTTGTTTGATGCTACAAAAAATATGGCATATCTTCCACTTAATGCTGAGACGAGGACAAAAGGCCAAGCGGCAGTTGAAGTTATTGGTGGGCGTGCCGGAAAAGCAGGTTCCTCGTTTATTCAGTTTATTTTACTTGGATTGGTGTCTGCTGGGTCAACATTAATTAGCCATGTTATAACAATTTCGGTAATATTTGCAATTACGGGATGTAGCTGGATTTGTTCAGTGTTTGGGCTTAGCAAAAAATATGAAGCCAAAGTTGCTGAAAAAAATGCAGAGGAAGAATAATTAATTTTTTAAAGTGGTTACCTTTTTGGTAACTGCTTTTTTATTTATAAAAATATTCGAAAAAAATTAAATAAATCCTTGATTTTTGAAAAATAATGTGATATTATATATAGGTACGACTGCAAATTGATATGCGTTGAAGCGGGAGGTTGCAGCATTTATGCTGGTTTTTCCGTGGAGTATGTCCGATTTTAAACCGGGCGAAAATTTTAAAAGTTTTTAAATCAAGTTTATATATTAGATTTGTTTTAAAACATATTACTTTTGGATTTTCCGGGTTAAACTGATGTTTATCCGCTTTTTATTTGAAGCAAATTTTGAAACACCCGGATAAGTTGATACTCAAAAGTGAGCCGCCCACCACTAATAAATTCAGTAAGGAGGCGATTTAAATGGCAGTCAAAGAAAAAATCAGAATTAGAATTAAAGGTTATGATGTGAAACTTGTGGATGCAGCATCTCAAAAAATCATTCAAACCGCAAC
>JAEEGL015759744.1_pt1 | contig 13854 bp, 15 predicted proteins | sample 9134231 | NCBI WGS metagenome assembly JAEEGL01 (sample SAMN16246548, study PRJNA631951) | gut metagenome | biome: gut microbiome; feature: rumen; material: fiber-attached | host: Bos | place: Iran: Karaj | collected 2018-10
ATGTTCACCAGAGCATCTACCGGCTGTTTGTCTGACTGAATGGTTTTCACCGCAGCCTTGATGGCATCAGCGTCTGTCAAGTCAAAATAGACTGGCTTCACCCATACGCCATACTTTGCTTCCAATTCCTTGCAATAGACTTCGAAAGCATCATCCTGACGTTGAGCGCAAGCCCAGACATTGGCACCGTTGGAGACAAAATACTCCAACGTTGACTTGCCTATGCCTTGGAGGGTGCCAGTGATAACCGCATTTTTCCCTGCTAACATCTTACTCGTCAAAATTTACGTCGTACTTCTCTTTAAGAATCTCCATACCCTTCTCGAATGAAGAGAGATCGATGATGTCGTCAGTCTCCATCATGATGTCGAAGGCATCCTCAAGATTTGCTACGAGGTTCATGTGACCTACAGAGTCCCAGTTAGGAATGGCCTGATATGCCAGTCCAGCGAGTTTGTCTTCAGTGATTTCAAACGATTCGCAGAATGCCTGCTTGTACTTTTCTAAATTTGCCATGTCTTTATAATTTAAAATATTTATGAATTAATTATCCAATTTTCGGTACTTGTATCTTTTTTGCAGGATTACCAAACACTGTCATCCCATCTTTTACATTTCTAAGGACAACTGAACCAATACCCACTTTGCAATGACTTCCAATCTTAACTTGTTGCAAAATGGTAACATTCGGGGCTATCCAACTAGATTCACCAATCGAAACACCTCCTCCTATCATAGCACCACCTATTATCAGTGAATTCTTTCCAATATGACAATTATGTGCGATTTGTACAAGATTATCAATCTTCACATTGTCTTCAATTATTGTGGCATCGATGGTAGCCCTGTCAATCGTGGTGTTTGAACCAATCATAACATTATTTCCAATGATTATCTCTCCGTTATGAGGGAAATGGATCGGTGTTCCCCGATCATCAAATTCAAATCCGAACCCAGGACCACCAAGCACCACACCAGGTTTAATATAACATCCCTCTCCTATTGTGACTTTACCATAAAAGCAACAGTTTGGCAAAACGATGGTATTGTCTCCTATAACGACCTTAGAACCAATATGACAATTAGCTCCAATAGAGACATTATGCCCAATAACTGCACCTTCTTCTATATTAGCCGTCGGATGAATCCCTGATGGTATTTCCCTCTCAGAGAAAAAAGTACCCACAACTTTCAAAAAATCAAGGCGGGGATTAGATGAGATGATATATGGAATTGACAGTTTCCCATCATATTCTTTGGTTACTAAAGCTAACACATTACGGCTGTTAGATAGTGTTCCAACAAAATCGTCTGTATATTTCTTAGCAAATAGTAGTGTAAACTCTTTTATGTCTGTCAAAGATGAAAAACCGACTATATCAATATCTTCACCTATTAACTCTCCATCTATAAAATTAGCAATTTCTGAGCTTTTCATTTTATCTTGTTAAAACTTCATTATACATCTTGAAAAGAATCTTTTCCTGTGTATTCCAGTTAAATTCTTTTTTACTGGCAAATAGACTATTCTCACTCATCTGTTTTGCCTCTTCTGGATGGTCAAGAATATAACTAATAGCACTTGCTATTTCCTCAACGTCATTAGGATTGTCAACTACAATCCCGCACTTGTATTTCTTAACCGCACTGCCCCAAACTTCCGTATCTGATACTATAACAGGTAAACCTGAAGACATATAATCAGGAATCTTTGTATTGCCCAGCGACCCGACCTTAAAACCTCCATTTGGATCCGTATAGCAACCTACCGCCATTCCTACTGACGATTTTCCATATAATTCCAAAACATCGCTGTGAGATAATGTACCTTTAAAAATAACATTATCCCATCCTGGTGTTTCCTTTAATTCATTCAAATAATCCTCTGTCGCATAAAACCCTGCCATATACATCTTTGCGTTTGAACTCGGAAGTGCTCTAATAATTTGGTTTAACATCCAATTAGGGCTTAACAGGCCAGCAAAGCAGACACTCCTATCCCATGGCCTATCCACATCAAAACACTTATGGTATTCAGGATAGTTCGTTATTTGATATGTACGCGGATTAATTCTTTTTAGTCTATCCACAATAAATCCTGTAACTGATACTACCGCATCATACCTTTTCAAACAACGACGTTCATAAACACCGTATATCCATGCCACTATTCTACGAATTGGACGTGGAATAAAACTCTTAAATATAATCTGCTTAAGGGTGTCTTCATGAGAATCAAAAATTATCTTCTTACCCTTTCTCTTCAACTTAAGGCCCAAACTCATTAACTCGGGGTCATGGAAATGATAAACTTCCGCATCTATCTCAAGAAGAACTGGGAGTAATTTACTCAAATTCATCCATCTCTTCATACGATGATTAATATCGGGAAGAGACACCCCTACGATATGAACACCCGCTATTATACGGGATTCTGTGTTTGGTGCGACAAGATATACTTCATATTCTTTGGACAACGATTTACAAATCCGTCGAAATATTCGCCCATCTTCAGCGTCGTGTAAACTCGTTACATTGCAAACTCGGATTGACATTAGATAAAGAAATTTCTGATTTTTAATATAATTATATCTAGCACTTCTTTCGTCATCTCCGTATGAATCGGAAGTGACAGTACAGAATAGGCACATTCTCTAGACTTATCCAAAGCCTCCCCAGCACGGGTAATAGGCTTAAATGCCTCCTGCTCCTGGAGCGGCAGAGGATAATAAATCATGCTGGGAACACCCTGCTCTACAAGGAAGTTCTTCAGATCATCACGCTTACCATTCTTAATCTTCAGGGTGTACTGGTGATATACATGCGTGCTGTTAGGTAATTCCTTGGGAGTAATGAAGAACTTCTCATCAGGATCAAAAGCTTTCAACTGCTTGGTGTAGTATGAAGCCGCCTCATAACGAGCCTTGCAATACTCATCCAGATGACGAAGCTTCACATCAAGAACTGCAGCCTGAATAGAGTCCAGACGAGAGTTGCAACCAATTACTGCATGATGATACTTCACACGCTGGCCGTGGTTGGCAATCATGTGGATGCGTTCTGCAAGAACATCATTATTGGTAAAGATGGCACCACCGTCACCATAGCAACCGAGGTTCTTGGACGGGAAGAAAGATGTGCATCCAATGGTACCCATCGTACCGGTTTTAGCCTTATGACCATCACTAAAGGTGTATTCCGCACCAATAGCCTGGGCATTGTCCTCAATCACATACAGGTTATGCTCTTTTGCAAAAGCCAAGATTGGTTCCATATCACAGCTCTGTCCAAAGAGGTGAACAGGGATAATAGCCTTGGTCTTGTCGGAGAGGGCTTTCTTGCAGTTCTCAACTGTCACGTTGAAGGTGTCGTAATCCACATCAACCATTACAGGGGTGAGACCGAGCAATCCGATAACCTCAGCAGATGCAACGTAGGTGAAAGCAGGTACAATCACCTCATCACCAGGCTTCAGTTCCAGAGCCATCAAGGCAATCTGGAGGGCATCGGTTCCGTTGGCACAAGTGGTCACGTGACAACCACCCATATACTCACTCAGATGCTGGGCGAAGTCCTTGACAATAGGCCCGTTGATAAAGGCCGTATTGTCAATGACGTTCTGGATGCCAGCATCAACCTCATCTTTTATCTTGAGGTATTGACCCTTAAGGTCAACCATTAGAATTTTATTCATTGCTTTTTCTTATTATTCTGGCAGGATTTCCTACTGCGATACAATTATCCGGTATATCTTTTATTACGACTGAGCCTGCTCCAATCATTACATTATCGCCAATGCGAATATTTCCAATAATCACAGCATTAGCTCCTATGAATACATGGTCGCCTATAGTTGGCAATTCATCTGCCTTGTTATTACTTTTTACGCCAAAAGTGGTAAACTGACGAACATCCAAGTAATTTCCAATATGTTTAGCAATTAAAACATACCCCCCCCACCTACATGATGAAGACGACATCCATATCCTAATGTATTGACATTTACTAGGATGTTGTATTTAGCGGACAATCTGTTTAGACGAATTTGGCAGAACCTCTTGTAAATGAATCCCCATATCGTATTCCGTATGCAATTTAATGCATACTCGTAGTGTCTAAGTGCGTGTAAATAATGCCACGCAGCATAGTCTCCAGATTTGTTCAACCAAGACCACAATAACATGGGGCCACAGGAATCGCCAACATTAGCTTTCCGGTCTTCCGAGAGATATTTTTTCAGATCTTCTTTAGACTGTATCATAAGAATCAATTAATACTTTACATCATCCCAACCAAACGGGTGCTTTGCGAGAGGCATTTTAGCCAGAGGATGATAGTCACCAACCAATCCGACGGGTGTGCAGTTACGAATGTCTTCAACAATCTTAATGCAGTTGCGAGCTTCACTAATGCGGAAGCCTTCACCGGCTAGAATCTTCTGGTAGCTCTTAGTATGTAACTCAGTAAAGCCCTGGCTGAACTCGAACTCTTCACCATCAATGTTCAGTGTACGGTAGGTCTTCTTCTCACCCTGTACGGCATTCTCGGGTAGGCAGTCTGCATTGATGCTCAGGAAGTACTTCACGTGAGCACGCTCCAGTTCAAGAACTCCAGCCACACGGTCAAAACTCATGACATTCACAATATTCTCTTTCACTGGACCAAATATCCACTGAAGCATATCGTAGAAATGAACACCAATGTTGGTAGCCACTCCACCACTCTTATGGTTATTTCCCTTCCAAGAGGTATAATACCATTTACCACGGGAAGTGATATAGGTCAGATCAATGTTATACTTTTTGTCTTTAGGGCCATTCTCAATCTTCTCCTTCAGGGCTGCAATCTTGTCGTGCAGACGAAGTTGAAGGATGTTGTAAGCCTGATGGCCGGTCTCTTCCTCAACCTTAATCAGGTCTTCCAGACTCTGGCTGTGGAGAACAATAGGCTTCTCACAAATCACATTCATACCATTGCGAAGTCCGTAACGAATGAACGGATCGTGTGTATAGTTCGGAGTGCAGATTGAAAGCCACTGGATTTCATCCTTGGTTCCCTTCAACTTTTCAACAAAGCGCTCGAACTGCTCCTGTTCAGTAAAGAATGAACACTCGGGGAATGAACTATCAAGTCTTCCCACACTATCAAAACGATCGTAAGCGGCCACCAGGTTGTTACCCGTATCAGCGATGGCCTTAATGTGACGCGGAGCAATGTAGCCTGCGGCACCGATTAATGCAAAATTTGCCATTTATGTCTATTTCTCAATTGATTACAATCTTCCATCCACAATCTCTCTAGGCAGGATGCACTTTACATCAAAGATGACATGATTCTTCTCAAGCAGTTTATCCCAGTCCACATCATTGTCACGGAACTGTTTGTGGGCAACAGCAACAATTGCAGCATCAAATTTACCCTCAGGCATTTCGGTAACAATGTCAATTCCGTATTCGTGCTTTACCACTGCAGGATTTGCCCATGGATCGTAAACGGTCACATTCACATTATACTCCTGCAATGCATGATAAATATCAACGACACGGGTATTGCGAACATCGGGACAGTTCTCCTTAAAGGTGAAGCCCATAATAATAATATTAGACTTAAGGACTTGTATACCCTTCTTAAGCATGTGCTTAATAGTCTGGTCAACCACATAAGCTCCCATGCCGTCATTCATACGACGACCGGCAAGGATAATCTCTGGATTATAACCAAGGCGCATAGCACATTGTGCAAGATAATAAGGGTCAACAGATATACAATGACCGCCAACAAGGCCTGGATTCATCTTAATGAAATTCCACTTGGTGCCTGCAGCCTCAACCACATCAGTTGTATCAATGCCCATCAACGTGAATATCTTTGAGAGTTCGTTGAAGAAGGCAATCATAATATCACGCTCAGAGTTTTCAATGACCTTAGCTGCTTCAGCCACCTTCATTGATGGAGCCTTATGGGTACCATTCTTCAGTACAGAATTGTACACATTGTCAATGATGTCTGCGACTTCGGGGGTTGAGCCAGAGGTTATCTTCTTGATGAACTCAACTGTGTGCACCTTGTCACCGGGATTAATACGCTCAGGGCTATAACCTGCAAAGAAGTCTACATTGAACTTCAGTCCAGAGACTTTCTCCACCACAGGGATACACTCATCCTCAGTAACGCCAGGATAAACAGTGGACTCATAAACCACAATATCACCCTTACTAATTACCTTACCAACGGTCTCTGATGCACTCCAAAGAGGACGAAGATCTGGAGCCTTGTTCTCATCAACAGGAGTAGGAACAGCAACCACGTAGAAATTGCAATCCTTAATCTTCTCAAGATCTGTTGTACATACGAAACCGTGGTTCTTGATGGCATCTTGAAGAAGATCATCTGCGACCTCAAGGGTAGCATCGTGTCCAGACATCAGAGCGTCGACACGCTTCTGGTTCATGTCAAAACCCACTGTGGGATACTTGGTTGAAAACAACCTAGCTAAGGGAAGGCCTACATAACCGAGACCGATTACACCAATTTTAATATCCTTCATTGTTATCGTTAGTTTAATATTTCTTTATATATTGATTTAATTCTATTTGCCACAACTTCAGGAGAAAATTTCATAGTTACATTCTCTTTAATTCTTGATGCATCATAATCCATATAATGATTGTACATGAAAATAATTGCTTGCTTTAACTGAGCTAAATCGTCAACATCTATAAGAAGACCGTTTGAATCATCCACAAAGTCTTCAGGGCCACCACATCGTGTAGCTATTACTGGAAGTCCTGCCGCCATTGCCTCCACATAAACCACTCCAAATGTTTCTAATGCGGAAGGAAGCACAAAACAATCGCTGTTTTTATAAACATCACCAGCTTCGCTCCTACTCAACATACCATGAAATGTGACTTGCCCTTCTGGGAAATGAGAATTAGCAAATTTTTTAAGTCTGTCAAATTCCGGCCCACTCCCTATTATATTAATATAAATGTCTTTATAATTATCACGCAATTCAGCCACAGCCTGCAACAACAGGTGGATTCTTTTTCGCTCAGAAAGCAAAGCTGTTGAAACAATCCTTAGTCCTTCGTGTGTATTTCTATTCTTGAGCCCGAAAACACTTGTATCAATGATATTTGGTATTACAATACAGTGCTCTCCGGTCTTTCTTAATACACTTTCTGCCAATAAAGAACTTACAGTAATCACCTTTTCCGCATTAGAATAACTTTCTTTTGCCCGCAGTAGAAGCCACTCAGGTATCACATCTTTGTTCATGGTGCTTGAATGCTCCGTTACGACATAAGGCGTACCAAAATTTTTTTTCAGCACAAACGCTAAATTTCCCATATCCGTGAAATGTGCATGACAAAGATCTGGTCTACTATTCTTATCAAAAGCTTTCTTATACAAATAAAGAATTATAGGTTTCGCGACCAATTGTAGTATCTTTGTAAACGGACCTATGGGTAGGCTGTAATTATACCACTTAACACTATCTTGCTCTCCATGAGTATATCCCCAATGTCTCCTATTTCGTATCGACCTCAAATCAATCGACAAGAAATAAACATCTATTCCTGCTTGAGCCAAAGCCTTTGCCTGGTCAAAAGCAAATACTCCGTTTAGGGGATATCTATTGGTTGGACAACCAGAACTTAATATTGCAACTTTCATTGTTTTGAAGGTTCTAAAGAATGGAGGGGTCTTATTGTCTTAATCTTTTCAATATAAATAAAAACGTAAATTGTTCCCATTAAAGCAAACAAACTTGTATCTAGTAAATATCCGCTATTGATAATAGTATATATCGGCATAGTAATGATGGACATAAGAAGAACAGTACGTCGGTTTCGTTCAGATAACTTCCAAGTATCTTTAAATAATCCAAACAGGAATAAGAGTATAACAATAGTAAAAATTACACCATACTGAACAAGAAACTCAAAGAAAAGACTATGAGGAGAAGCAATGATATTATTACTTGCGGCATGCAAGGCTGCGGTAATACCGCCAACACCAATACCTATAAAAAAAGAGTTAACTAAAAGATGCATACATACAATCCAGATTGCTGACCGTGCATCATCATGTGTTAATCCACCACCAGAAGCACGTGCTTCCATAATTGCAAACACCTGGCTCCCATAATTAATAAGAATATATCCTATGACCCCCCCAATAAAGATATACATTATAGTCTTTCCAACAGATTTTGGCGACAACAAAAAATATACTGCTCCCATAATAATGAAAGCTAATAAACCGCCACGAGACATATTGAACATAATTACGACAATTGTCATAATTATACTAAATATTAATATAAAACTATGAATTAGCTTTTTCTTCTCAAACATGGTTAAATATACAATCCACGGAAAACTAAAACATAAAATAGTTACATAGGAATTACGGTTATGAAAAGTAACTATCGCATTGAAATGATGAACTATCGTATCACCTAGATTAGAAAGTTCGCCCCCTTCTTCATTTGCGAATGATAAGTGCTGGTCAGTAGTTAGTTCCCATATAGCAATAAAAGAGCAAATGAAAATCATCATTGCCCAACCCCAAGATAAACTCTTTAAAGGGTTATTTGCATATTTCGAGAAAACAATTATTTCAAAGAAATAGATAAAATGTATTGGATAATATACAAGCTCTTTTATTCCTTGTCCAGGGTCAGGAGTCCAAACTATCGAGACCAGACAAAAAGCATAAAAGATAACAAAAAAAGAAAATAAAGGTCTAATAAAACCACATGTCTTCCACTTTGCTATCAACTGGGGCAAGAAAACTATCGCTAATATTCTGGTCGGAGCAAGCGCCCCACCAATATTACCAAAACCCAAGAATAAGACAAGGAAAAAAAGAATTTTATCGTACTTATTCCAATCTCTCATAAACTACGGCCTCTTTTTTATGATTAAACTAAGCACAATCTCTTTCTCTCTTGAAGTAAGTCCCAAAAGGTATGAAAATAATACTACCAATATCTCTGAAACGACTAATACAATCAACAATCTAATAAAACCTTGTTCCATCGATATAGAAAGGATAGTAGGTAAAGGTATCGTACAAATAGTTACTAATATGAATGGCAAGCAAACCATCTTAAAATAAGTACCAATAGAGAAAGGTAACATACCTTTTATCACAAACAAGAAAGCAACTTGCGCAAAAACAACGCCAATAAGTGTTGCCAAGTATACTGATGTGGGGCCATACCCTAGTTCTAACATAACCCATGCTAGTGGGATTACCATAATATTTATCAAGCCAGAAACCAAATGATACTTCATGATTTTTCCTGTTGCATGAATCAATGCCGTTACTGGGGATGCCAGTTTATCTATTAGAATAATAAAAGTAGATATCCTTACCAGAATAACGGTATAATCAGGAATAAAACTACCAAGCCATAATTTTAATATATAGTCTATCTCTAAATAAACAGGAAAGGCCATAGCAAACACAATCAATAGCGTTCCCTTGCTCAAAGTATAGAACATTGAAAGAGTAGTCTGTTGGTTGCCTTGAGCATAGTTCGCCACCATCTGAGGCCTAGATGCCATCACTGTGGAATCCACAACGCTTGAGAACGCGTAAGATATTTGATTTGCCACACCACGTGCTGCATTCAACACAGGGCCGCAATAGAAATTTAACAGCAAATTACATCCTTGATCCTTTCCCATTCTCGCTATGGTTTCCGATAGATTCCATCCTGAGAACGAAAGCATACTCTTAAGCATTTGCTTGTCTATAACGCCTTGGAAACGAACTTCCTTAAAATGAGAACGGGCATATAAGGCGTATAAAGCCAAGTCAAGAGTGGTTACGCACAATAAAAGAATACTATAAAAAACTAATCGATCAAAGGGAGCATATACTAGACATATTGCAATTGCCAGTTTTAGTATAGCATCCGCAACATTTACAATCGCATAAAAGTTCATACGCTCATGAGCAAGAATTGCGGAAAGGAAAGGCACCTGAAGCATTGATAAAGAAAATGCCAAAATTGATATTTGGTATACCCATAGCACCACCGTTTCCCTCCCAGCCGGCACTACTAACTTAACATTTACATACCACAGTCCTATTGTCTCTGCCAGCAAAACAATCAGTACAACCAGCATTAATTGTATTTGCAAACCGGTATTAAAAACTGTCTTTGCGCCATCAATTCCATTCTTGCCTAATTCATAATTATGATAACGCTGATTTGCATTAGATAAAGCTGGGCTTAAAAAGGTACACATAGCGACAATACCAAGTGTTACATTATATACGCCATAATCCTCTACACCAAGGTTGGCGAGAAGATAGCGTGTAGTGAAAATCGAAATGATCATCACTATCACCATCCTAACCACTAGGAAAATGCTATTCTTCGCTATACGAGTTGTATCTGATTGTATCTCTGACATGTCTTTGTTATATCATTGCATCAAATGCTCCCTTAAGCCACACAAATCTATTTTCTAGCCAGTCCTTCATATACTGTACTTCATTATCATATCCGCCCCACACACCATATTCTGGCCACATTCTTTCATACAAGGTTCCCCATCTATTTTCGTTTTCTACTGCACTACGGTTTAAAAAACCTGCATATTCGTTTATCTCGTTATAAATTTCGCTTCTTCTGCTATAGAAGAAATCAAATCTGTTCTTCACTTGCTTAACAAAAGAAGGATCTTGAAAGAGTCTATCAAACCAATATGTAGATTCCTTGATATATAAACCTTCCACTTGCCAGTTGTTATTAAAGCGAGTGTTACCAAAAGCTCTGTCAAAATCCCATAATGGCCCCATTTTCAGTTTCTCGCCCCTTCGTAAATTCATATAACAACTGGTATTGAAGTTAGCATCACAGTTACGCGATATTTCATTAATTAGATACCAGTCAACAAATGAATCCATATCTATGTACTTTTGCCATCCTTCAGAGGAATCAGTAAAGCCATCTGAGAACAAGATATTCTCTGCGTTAGTAACGTAATCCTTTATGAAATTATAATCATCATCTCCTGCCGTAATATTATCCGGTTCTTTGATGCTGATGCATGTCTTTACCTCTGTGTCCTTAATAAAGCTAATATAGGGTGTTGTAAAAGTCACATCTTCATCCGTCGCTTTTGCATCAATTTCCAGAAGAAAACCATCTTTACCTACATTAACACGATGTTCTGCAATCTTCAATTTCTCACAGAGTTGATACGTTCCCCAATATCTATTATTTAAAAAGAGCTCAACAAAGTGAGAGCGAGGAGAATAGTCCAGACGACTCATTTCGCCCAAGAAAAAAGCTATGTAGTGACGGAGCATCGTCTTATCATAATAATTTGCGAGCAAAACCCACGATTTATCGGCAGGTTCACCTAACAGAGATAATTTCTGGTCTAACTTAATCCGATAGGGTTTCTTTGCTTCAGACCATGTTGAATTCCCGCGTCCTTTTATTTGTAAGTCACACTCAATCGTTTCTCCCGGCGCTCTTGTAACAACATCTTCCGTGAGCTTCATATGAGCATCAAGGTATTCTTCTTTGGAAACAATATCCTTCCACCCTTCGGTTTCAATATACAACACAGGCAAGCCAGTGTAAGAATGGAGATAAACTGTATATTCTTTGGAATAAGTTTCATTTGAAATTGTCAATGAAACAGGCCTACTAAAATCATACGCTTGACCTTTCTGAAATGCAATACCGTTTATCTTCACATCGCCTTGACATATAATCTCAGGAACCAAAGTCTTTTTACTTAAGAGATGCGAATTCCAGCACTCTACAATACTATCTCCTACAATAGTGCCTTGTACATCTTTAATTAAAAGTTGTTCGTTATCGTTTAACAAGAATGAAAAGCTCTTGAGAACAACGCTGTCCTTTTCAACTTCTTTTGACTCAATCTTATCAAGTCTCTCATAGAGATCATCTAAATCACTCTTATTACACGATAAAAATGATACCATCGAAAGAATGGTCAAAACATATAAAAAGACCTTTTGAAAATGATTACAGTAAAAAACCATCAATAAAAGCTTTAAAAATGGGCAAGCCCGCCGTTATTGAACCTTATTCTTTATGAGAGGTCAGCAGGCTATATTGCCCTATATTACATACGGCTTGACTGGCAGGTTCAGCAACTGTGCGGAAGACCACAGGTGCCTGCCGTCATCTAGAGCCTTAGACTGCACGTAAAACCTAATGACTCTATTTCCGCTATTATTTATTATTCTCCACTAATTCTCTTGCTTGTACGTAATGACTTATATAACTAAACATTTCGTTCACCTTATCACTTTCTGAAACACCATCAACGAAGTGCAAAGAAATGTCTGTCTGCTTTACATTTGCTGCATTATTTGAAGATCTGCATGCATCAATACCATAAGGTCATTCCCTTTTTTGACAGCATTGACAAACTTCAATTTCTTAATCTGGATGTAAGCATTCTCTAACGCCTCATTCTGCTCACTTGCTATAGCGCTTAACCTTCTATCGTATACGCTTTGCTGGTAGTTCTCCATGAGGTAATTAAGAATACCCGCTAGACGACTACCCATCACCTTCGCATCAATCTTTTTTGTATCGATGTCGGGAACAGACATATCAAGACCAATACTCTCACGTATTTTAGCACGCTTTGCTTCTTCGGTCTGAGCAAGCATCGGATGCGCAAAAGTCATGAATGAAACGCAAGCCATTAAGAACGTGATAAAGAATTACGTTGATCTCGTCATATGCTCTGTTACTATCGGTTATTGTTTCAATCTCATAGCCGGATGCCAGCTTGTCTGGCATTGGGCTGTACCGCTTCCTGGCGGAAGGCTCTAATGGCGCAAGCCATTTGTGCCTGAAGCGGATTTATTTCTTTGCCTCTACTTTCTTCTTGTATTCTGATAAATAGTGTTCTATCGTCTCTTCGAGCGACAGAACACTTTCTTCGATATCACCCGTGATATTCTTATGGAACAGCTCTTCCCAACACACAGGGCAGTTAGCCACTTCCGTTGAACGCATGGGGTAAATCCCATTCGTCACCTTCACCTTAACCTTCGTGTGACATTTCGGACATGTCACTTCTTCTACATATGCTGATGCCATAATCGGATGTTAATTTGTTAAATGTTAAATATCGACTATGTCGTTTATCTTATTCAGCCGGTAGCACGCTTGCCGAGCCACGGGCTGTTCCTCTTTCCTAGCGGAAGGCTCTGATGACAGCTTGCTGGCATCTGTGCCTGGAGCGGTATCTTTTATCGGCCTTACCATCGGCCGTATGTTAACTTGTTAACGTTAATTCGTCTTCTTATCTTATGCTATTCTGAGGCTTCCCCACATCATGGGGTCGTCTTACCCTCTTCTACCCCTCGTCTTACCCTAAGCTTTTTCTTCTCGCCCTACGGGCTCGTGCTCGGCCAAGGGGTTCAACCCGCGAAATGTGGTGCGTCGTTTCAGCTCCGCCAAAGGCATCTCCTCCGAAAAAACGGCCTCACCGTCGTGAACACCCCTCTTCTCCGCCACCTCCTCCATCACCCTGCAAGACACCTGGGAAACGAGCAACACGGTGAATTTCTAATGCATCAGTTTTTTATATTTCGGTGGTACCACCTTGGATACCACCGAATTTTCTGTTCCCTTATTGTCTTACCAAAAAAAGATCTTTATCCAAAACCGATATCGACTTATTCTTTTTGTTCCTAAAGTATATCCCCGGCTTCATGTTCTTTGAGACTCGGAGGAGGTTGACATCGGCCCCTTCTATATCCTTGAGGGTGGTGGATTTGCCAACACTGGACTGCATTAGGTCTTCTAGTTTGTCCCAGATGTCATCG
>JAEEGL010314562.1_pt1 | contig 13853 bp, 6 predicted proteins | sample 9134231 | NCBI WGS metagenome assembly JAEEGL01 (sample SAMN16246548, study PRJNA631951) | gut metagenome | biome: gut microbiome; feature: rumen; material: fiber-attached | host: Bos | place: Iran: Karaj | collected 2018-10
ATTTCCAATGGTTCTCCGTCGATATTTACCTGAGCCTTGGTGATTATACATTGCTCATTATCAACAGGATCAAATCGAATTTCAGATATATTGTCAGTATCTTCTATGGTAAACTCTGCAAAATATCTTCCGCTGCCCACAAGCTTGGATTTAAAATATATAACATCAACCTCATTAAATCCATTGCCCTTGTTTATATAAATCTTGCTCTTAACACTTGGTGTTTTGAACTCCCGGTCTACAGCGTTTTTTTCTTCATTTCCTTCTCTCGGAGCGCACGAAATAATAAACTGGTAGACCTCTCCGCATTCTCTCTCCTTAAGCAAATTACGTAAATATGGCGAATACTTTTCGAATCCCAGCCCATTAAATTGTTCGGTATAACCTGTCTCGAGATACGTTGCTTCTACTTTTTCTATTGATAATCCGGCGTTCTTTACAAATATATCAAGGTTTGATTTACCCCAAAAGTGCACATGGGTATCGTCCAATATACCCACAGAAGTATAGTCAAAATGCTCATCAATAGCTTTTAATAAGATATCATTATGTGTGACATTCGGAATTGATATATATAATCGTCCGTCCTGCGCCAATAATTCTCCGGCTCTTTTAATTACCGTAAAGGGATCCGTCAAATGCTCCAGTACATCTATGAACAGAATTGCATCAAACTTGATGTCTGAAAATTTCTCTCTCCATTCATATGCGAGAATATCTCCGCATACACCATCCTCAGCATACTCCCGAGCTTTATCATAGGCTTCGGGATTATATTCACAAATATACACACGGCATCCAAGTTCATCCCTCATATATCTGGTCATGCGCCCTTCGGCACATCCAAATTCCAATATGGTGGTTCCCTTTTTTACCTTATTCAGGATCACTCCGGTTGACGTATTCAGCGATAAATCAAGATCAAAATCGTACTTTGACATTTATGTCCCTCTGTAATTCTAATAACATACTTCATAGATATAGAAATTGGTATAATCAAATATCCGGCTCAAACCTTCAAAGGCGCTGAGATCCGTTATAGAAAAGAGATAATTGATTCCCAATTTCTTTAGATCATCTACTGTAACGGTTAACTCAACAAGGTCATCCTGCTTCAACTCTAATCGGGTTTCGTCCCCCACTTTGATCACCTTATGAGCATATCGATTCCAACTGTAATTTTCATCTTGTAAGGACAGACCGTTCCAAAGCTCCTCATCAGGATAAGTATCAAGGGCTGAAGCCGTATCCGCCCCAAGCATGGCCGGAATATTTGCAAAAGAATTTGTTCCAACCGTCATCCATATTCCGGGCTTGTTATTGTTAATATCCTCTATCGCTTCGATCTGCGGCTCTTTGAACACTGCGCTCACACCTTTGGATACAGGATTGACCATCACGCCGCCGATAATCGCCAGCGCCAAGCAATATACGACAAATATATGCTTTGTCGATAGGTTGTATACACCGGACAGTAAAAATCCCAAAACAACTGCAATTATCAAAATAAGCAGACTGATAGCCGTTCCTTGTTTCTGATCAAAAGCGCTAATAGAGATAATTGTCGAAATAACAGCTATCGTTACAAACAAAATCCTGTATTTGGATAGGCTTACCGCCTTGAGGCAATACAGTGCCCTAAAAAGGATCATAAGATTTAAAAACCCTATAGCAACAATTATCCTCATGCTATGACTCTTATTAAGCAGCGATATCTTACCGATAAATTCGGGAAGTGGTACGATTGAATATAATACAAGTATCACATTTGATATGTTTAGGCTTATCAGTAAAGAGTCCTTTATTTTGTTTTTGAAAACAGCGATACATGAAAGAACGATCCCCAGAGGGAAAAAGCTTATAAAGCATACCTCTTCACAGGGGTTATTGCATTCTGTAAAGCTCCATATATATGATGTCCAACCACGAAAGAGCTCAAATACATTGATGATGGGACCTCCGTCATAGGATCTTTTCCCCGGATAGGCAGTGTTGAGAATAGTCCTTATAGTATCGCCGGATTTTGTATAGATATAATAGAAAGCTCCGATAAATACTATTAATGCTCCGACAAAAACTCCAATATCTACCGCTTTTACCTTTATGCTCTTTCTGTTTTCTATTAATATGCCTACGCCCGCTGCCAGGAATACGTAAGCAAGCGGTATCATCCACGCAGGATAAAGCGTAAGTACATATACTCCTGCGCACCAAACAAATGAAAGCGCCAGCAAGATCTTTGCAACGATTTTTTTTGAATGTATATATTTGTACACGATTATCAGCGCAAGCTGACCCGCAATAAGCATTTCGACAAGCTCATTGGTTGAAAACCACCACTGTACTATAGGCGCAAAAATGACTAAAAGTGAATAAATAAATGAGTAATCTCTGTCATCTTTAGTGATCACACGTCCGAATTCATAGGACACCAACAGCCCCACAATAATCCTGGAAATCCAGTAAAATGCCAGCCCCATCTCGGTTCCGAGAAAAATATAGAATACAGAGAAAGGTCTGAATATGGTAACCGGATTCAAAACCGGCTGACCGTAAATGATAAACATATCAGACGGTGAATATCCCCAAATATCCGAAAACCATTTAAACCCGGATTTAACCTGCGAAATAGCCATCTCGGTAAAGACAACGTATTCATCAGTCCTTATCGCTCTGTTTTGCCCCAGTAAAAGATTCGTATCGGAGCCGGTCATCAACTGGGCCAAATATCCGATGGATGAACCGTTAATCTTAAGAACCGTAAATAGTAAAATCACGCCAAGTCCGATAAAAAAGCGATACTTGTGAAGATTCGTCTTAAAGCTTGCCGGATCAGCTATCACCAACAGCACGGTAAGCGCCAATAAAAAAAAGAGCAACCCTCTTGTTAAAGACATGTTTCTTATTACTGAAACTATGTAATCTACAGATCTCGGGTTGATTATCACATTTTTTATTCTATAATGGCTTTTTTCTGTATCACCGATATCAATACGAAGATCCTTTATATAGCCGTCAACCTCTATATAACAAGATTTTTTATTGTCTTTCAGTGAATCGGACACGCAGTATTCTTCGGAATAATCCTCACTTTCCCCGGTATAATATATCTGCAGGGGAGTAACAGAGTAACTTAGATTATCGTAACTTATCAGGATAGACTCTGCATATATATCTACTCCATTGCATACGAGCATTGGATCATCATTTTCCGAATAAATGATATCCTCCTCAAAACGCGCATTAACCGGAGAAAACTCCGAAACATTGATTTTTTTGTATTTCCCCGGTTCTGTTGTATCCTTTAATACACTTACATCAAAATTAGTAAAAAATTCCGCTATAAGTGAAATTGCAACAGAAATTATAACAATCAAAAAATACTTGTTTTTGATCCTCTTAATAAATGGCATTTCATCTCTCCGCAATATATCAGTATTCCCATTTATGGTTTAGAATCACTATTCCTTCACCAACATAATCCATCTTAACAAAAAACGATTTTATCTTTGTGCGATAGTCAAGATTTACAATACCTGCTCTGTCAAATATTCCGACATCAAAATAATACTCTCCGCCTATAAGATTAAAGGCATCATATTCGAGAGTCATTTCATTGTATCCCTTTTTCCAAGGAATTATAATGTTATCCAGCTTTGTGTTGATTCCACATATATACTCGTTGTCAATCCGCCTTATTGCCACTCCAAGAACAGCTTCCTCAATGCTTTCATCCGATACGAGATAGCTGACTTTAAGTTTTATCGTCTCTCCAAACTTTATGGAACTTATTTCTTTTTTATCGGTATCGTACATATGCAGATCATTGATCTGAACAATATCTATTCCCGATACATCGTAGTTTTTTTCTGCCGCCGAATCCTTCTCAGCTCTTTCTTTGTCAAGGTATTCTTCGATCGTAAGCTCACTCTTTAAAAAATCCATATATCTGTCGGTTACCTCATCGGTATTACCGTCAAGAATAAGCTTTCCGTCATTTAACCAAATCGCACGATTACAAAAACGCTTTACCGCATTTATATCATGTGTAACAAATAGTATGGTCTTCCCATTGTTGATAAATTCTGTGAATTTATCCATACATTTCAGCTGGAACCTAATGTCTCCCACAGCCAAGGCTTCATCTACGATAAGTATATCGGGATCGACGTTTATGGCTACAGCGAACGCAAGGCGCACAAACATACCGCTTGAATAAGTCTTGACAGGCTGGTTTATGAAATCCCCGATATCCGCAAATGCGAGTATCTCCGGTATTTTCTTCTCTATCTCCTCACGGCTTATATGCATCATGGTCGCATTGAGATAGATGTTCTTCATGCCGGTATATTCTTGATTAAAGCCCGCTCCCAACTCCAGGAGAGCAGCCACTTTACCGTTAACCGTCACGTTTCCTTCTGTAGGGTTAAGTACTCCGGTTAATATCTTAAGTATAGTTGATTTACCCGATCCGTTTCGTCCTATAACCCCCACTATTTCTCCGGTTCCGACATTGAAAGATACATCATTGAGGGCATAATGTTTTTTGGAATAGGTCTTCTTCTTTCCTCCGATCCCCAGGGCCTCTTTAAACCTGTCCTTGGGATTGTTATACATTTTATATACTTTTTTTACATGTTCTACACTGATTACGTTTTCCATTGAAACACCTTTATAATACATCCGCAAAGTGGATCTTCAAACGATTAAAAAACTTAACGCCGAAAATATAGATCAGGATTGCCACCATCCAGAAATACACGGTCCAGAGCGGCTTTTCCCAGAACCATCTGTGATAAAGAAAGGCATCCCTGAATCCGTCCACCACGTAATACATGGGATTAATTCTGAATATCAACTGCATAGTCGGAGACAAAGCTCCTGCTGCATCCCACATGATGGGAGTAATCCATGTTCCGATCATAAGAACTATTCCGACAATCTGGGCCATATCTCTGAAAAATACACAGCATGCAGCAGTAATATAGCAAAAGCCAAGAACCAAAAAAGCTGAACAAATTATATAGTAGAATATTTGAAGTGTATACAGACTCGGGATAAACCCATAAATTGAACTTACAACCAACAGGAATCCCAGGAAAAATACATGCACAAATAAGGCTGATGCCACTTTTAAAACAGGAAGGATTCCCACGTTAAAAACAAGTTTCTTAACCAGATAGCTGTACTCCATTAACACGCTGGTTCCACCATTTAACGCATCTTGAAAATAAAACCAAGGAATAAGGCCGGACATAAGATACAGAATAAAAGGATACTCTCCGACATTAGCGCTCCTGAATCCTACCTGAAAAACAAACCAATACAGAAGCATGGTAATGATCGGGTTTACGAATGCCCATATGACCCCAAATACACTTCCGGCAAACCTGGCTTGAAAATCATTCTTTGCCATATCCCAAAACATATCTCTGCTGCGATAGATATCCAGGGGTACACGAAAGAAAGCCTCCACATTGATAATACTGAAAGCAATAACTCCATCAAACAGTATGCACACTAATATCTTTTGCCATATTGGATTATCCCCAAGTGCAATAACTATATATGCATCTACCAAAAGCGCGATTACAACAAGCAATGCCGTTGCAATCTTTTTTTTCCCTATCATAAAAATATAAATCCCTTCTGAATATGACTGTTTCTAATATATCATAAAACCATTCCAACCTCAATTTATCTGCTAAACAGGTCCTTGGTTGAAGTAAATCTGCCCTCATCCCGTCCCCACATTATATAGTGAAAATAATAAGAGGGATAATCGTACCCATATGCTTCTCTCGCATCACTGTACAATGCACGATACATTACCGGGTCAAATGATTCACTTCCGACCCGTCCCTGTTTCATACCATATAACACAAAATGCTCCAATGCGGCTACTTTATTTGTTCGTCCTTTTTTATGAGCATTGGCATATTCTTTTGCATCTTTATATTTGTTCATGTAGTAATCCGCATCAAATACCGCGCTGTAGTTATAACCCTTGTAGGATGTTGCCGTATCTGAGGTCGGAGCAACATTACATGCCTGTCTTCCCTCATTAAATCCGTAATTACAGTAGTGAAGATAGTATTCTTTCTTGTTATCGCCAAATACTTCCGAGAGATCGGAGTTAATATCTCTATATACCTCCCAATCAAACCTGTCAGAGCCTCTCATTCCCTCGTCCATGCCCTTGTTTACAAAGTACTCCAGCATATTAAGGGGATCTTCTCCACAACTTTTCCAAATATCGCCGTTATATAAAGACGCAAACGCCACATCATATACATATGTATAATCAAATCCCTTATATACGGACAGATCCAGCATTCTGTCAGCCACTCGTCCTTCTGCTTTTCCACAGGTAACATAATGCTCATATACAGCTTTCAGATCATCTCCAAACTGTTCTTCCAAATCGGGATAATTGTTTAGATAATACCTTACATTAAATTCTTCTGAACCCTGCGCACCTACGGGAATACCATTTTCTACAAAATAACTTTCAGCTTTTGTAAGGTCCCCTCCGCATGCTTCGCGTGCATTTTGATTATGTTCAAAATACCATGTGGGATCTACAACAGCCGAATATTCTCCTACTATTTGAAAACCACCTTCCAAAAAGCCGCTGTATTCACCTGTTCCCACAACGGTTACTCTTGCAGTTCCGGGTTCAACGTTCGATGTATATGATGTATAGTAATCCTTCTTTTCCTCAAGCAATCTATCTCCGTCATACACTTCTATTGCCGGAAGAATTGGCCTTCCGGTATATTGTTGCAATCCGGGATACTTTACCTCACACTCCTCGATAGACTTACCCTCATGCTCATATTTCACATCTTTGGGGATATCATTTATCGTTCTCTTGCACCCGGGTATTATATCTTCCCAGTCATTGGCACCAAGAACGGATAAAAGCATCTTGTCATACTCGTACCCTTCCTCGGTTCCAACAGTTTTATACACGTCATAAGCAATCTTTTTCGTAGGGTTTGCTATCCCATGCCTTAATCCAAACTGAAAATAAGGGCTTCCCTCATTCTCATCACAGTGTGACCTTATGATAAGAGCCTTAATATAAGGGTTTGCCTCCGTCTTATAGTAAGCATAGGCTATGTTAGCAGCTTGTTTAGCCTCATTTTCACCAACAACAACGCTGTTTGATGTGTACCCCACCTCGGAAAGGATTACAGGTCTCACCTTGCCGTTTTTCATCAATAGGTTTTCTTTGAGATAATCCGTAAGAATGTCTATATTCTTCATACTGATTATCGGAGTTGTATAATCTAGGGTAACTTCCCCGCCGTATGATGGTGTCTCATCGGTATCTATGGTCGGATAATCACCATCATCAAGAGTGTCCGGATCCCCGAGGGGATACGGATACGGGTGCCATGCCACTCCCCAATCCATCTCCTTGTCTCTTAGTTCCAGCTCATGAAAATACTCCAAAAACCATCTCCCACCATAGTCAGTCATGGTGTTTGCTGTCTGCCAACGATGCTCAAGGGGGATGTAAACAGTCGCGTTCTTATCGTATTTTTTTATTAAGTTATAAAAAAGCTTAAACTCCTGATAATATGCGCTGACATATTCCTGCATACTGCAAGGTGTCATATAGTGATATTGAAGGTTATCATTTACTTCGTTTCCCACAAGCCATTCGGAAATCTTACCATATTCACCGCCCGAATACCTGTTTACAAAAAATTCCAGGAATGCTTCGGCTGTATTGCAACCCTCTTTTGTGGTTGTATTAAACGCAAAGTACATTGACTCAGAACTGTCATCAGTGTTAGGATAATACAATTCAGGAAACGCATCGTTTCTTCTGTTTAGTATTGACGCGATTATAGTAACTCCTTCATCGCTCAATTCCTTTATCATTTTGTCGTATATTTCAACATTTTCTTCGTCAAAATAATAAGTTCTGCCACCTTTATCTATGGAGTACTTTGTGGGCTCATTTCTTAACATGTCCGTAGTAAAATTTACTAATCCCCAATCAACTCCAAGATCAATCGCATCATCCGTAAAGGAATAATTTAACTGTATACCCTTTTTTGAACCTGTTTCGTAACCAATTGATTCCTTATTGCTTAACTTTGAAAATGCCAATACACCCAAGCCGATTACAATAGCCGAAATAATTATGGTCAAAATTATAATCTTGTATTTTCTGTTAAGCTTTTTCTCCATTAATCAATAAACCTCCCTGTATATATACAGACATCTTTTTCCTTTTCAAAATGCTTCTTCTTGAGCCTTATGATGATCTCTCCGTTCCCTTTAAGCGTGTTCTTCAGAATAACGCATCTAAATCCGGTGTAATATAAATAGTTTTTTTCCGGATAATACATCGCAACATCAGGTCTTTCAATTTTTTGAACCCCGTATACAGTATTTCCAATCTCTATAAAAGTCTCATAATCAAAATGATTGAACACATCTGCGAATGCAAATCCCTCTATGCAAATGCCATACTCATCCTCTGTTATACTTTCGATGCTCCAGATAGTATTTATGCTTTCCGAATTAACAACAGTGTTATTGTCGCTGTCGTCTGCTTTATCTGTTTTATAATAATGCTTGCTATACTGCTTTTTAGGGAAGGGCTCCCTGATAGCCGGGGTAAACTTGCCGCACCAAGAAACAATTTTCTGACCGTTCTTGTCGATAGTCAGTACACCGATATGATATGGTATCACATCAGTTCTCAGATCCTCTTTTCTTATAAGGCAGATAATTCCGCTCATTAGAGCACCCGGCTCATCCGGATAATTCTTCTTAACATCCCCTCTATCCCATCTGCATATTCCTGACTTTAATACTCTTCCAAATGGATCCTCCAATAGAAGGAATCTTTCAAGCTCTTCGTTATCATCTCTTCCCGGAATAAAAGACCATCCTTTGATCAAGACTAAATGGCTTACTTCTACGACATCTATATCAGCAGCACCGCCTGCCACCGCTCCCTCTATGCGTATTTCACTGAGCTTTTCATACTTATCTCTCAGTTCAAGTTCAATACCGTAAATTGCTAAAGCCGGATTAAGAAAAGGATCGCTATTCTCATACTCAGGGAACTTTTCAACAAGCGAATTATATTCCCTGTTTAGTCTAAGCAACTTTGTCTCATCTTCCTGGTCGGTTCCACGGCTTAAGGATTCGTGATGAAAACATACAACGTCATTCCTGAGAACGTTGTAGTATCCCAGCCTAAGTAAACTATAGCAAAGTGCTACATCATTGTATGCTATAGGGAAGTTCTCATCAAACCTACCGGCTTTTTCAAATTTCTCTTTTGAAACCATAAGGCAGGCACCAGTTACAGCTATACAATCGGTGTCGACTCTGTTACAGCCAAAATAATGACCTATAGAATCTTCTTCTCTAAAAAGTAAATGCCCGGGACCGTTTTCTCTTGATACTACTCCTCCATGCTGAATACATGTTGTACCCGGATAGTAAAGTTTTGCTCCGACAGCTCCAACATGAGGCTGCATGGCCTGTCCCAGCATTCTCTCCAACCACTCGGGGCGGAATATCTCAATATCGTCATTTAAAAACAGGATATATTCTCCCTTTGCATTTTCCGCTCCCTTGTTACACATTAGCGAAAAATTAAAAGGATACTCTCCGTATATGTACTTTGCCTTTATGTTGTTCAGATAAAGCGAAATCTCTGTTGAGTTATCTTTGTTACTACCGTTGTCTACGACAATTATCTCAAAGTTCTTGTAAGCAGTATATTCATATATCGATTCTATGCACTGCTTAAGTACTTCGGGATGATCCTTCGAGGGAATAACTATACTTACAAGCGGGTTCCCAACCGTATCATATACAAATCTGTATTGAGCATTTTCCTGGATATATTCTACATGTGCCTTTAACCCTCTGCGTCTTATGGCGTCTTCTTTTGCTCTCTTAGCGGCTATAATAGCATAACTTTTTGAGCCTGTTTCATAGGCAACAGACTCTCTTCTCTCTCTCCAGTGATATAGTATCTTAGGGATATGTCCAATGCGTTTATTATCAGTCAGTTCCAAAAATCTCAACGTAAAATCGTAATCCTGACTACCGTTAAACTCAGTTCTGAGTCCACCTACCTTTTTTACCAATGATGCCCTGTAAGTCGAGAGATGATTGGTATAATTCATGCTCATATAAAGATCCGGAGACCAGTCAGGCTTAAAATATGCCATGTGCCTGATCTGATCTTCTTCGGTTATTTTATCTTCATCCGTGTAGATAAAATCCAATTCCGGATCTTCTTCCAGTTTAAGAGCAAATTCATTCAGTGCATGCTCTACCATAACATCATCGCAGTCCATGAAGACTATGTAATCGCCTTTTGCAGCTTCGATTCCGTCATTTGTAGCGGCTGAAATATTGCCGTTAACGGTTCGATAGATTATATGTATGTTTTCTTTGTTTTCGTACTCTTTAAGTGTCGGAACAACATCTTTTTGAGTCGAACAATCCTCTACAAGAATAAGTTCGAAATTCCTATATGTTTGCTTTAATACAGAATCTATACAGTCTCTTAACTGGTTAACTTTCACGTTGTACACCGGAACAACGATAGAAAACATTACGTCTATTGCCGGCTTTTTTCTGCTTATCAGCGTCTCTTCAACATTTCTTATCCATCTGTCGTAGCTTCTTATGCTCTCCCCTACCTCAAGATGCAAATCCTTCTCGGAGGCCTCTCCGGGAATGGCCATATCGTAGTGATCGGCAACTTTTTTTCTAAAATCGTGGGGGATGTCATCCCTTGTTAAAAAGCCCCTTTTCCAAAAAATAGAAACGTCTCTGTTTTCGTCGAATTCTTTTTCGGTAACAAAAGCCAGCTTTTTGTAATCACCAATGGTTTTTGCCTCTTCATTTGTGGGAAAAACCATTAATCGTCTGAGGGGCTCAATGCTCTCGAAGGATTGAATATCATCGTACTCCGCATCACATGTTTCCGGATAAGTGTTAACGTAATCCTTTATTCCTTCAAAAATATCCTGTTCCGTATTTGAGGCAAAGAACATTTCGCATATCTCGGGTACCTGTTTTATAAGTCCCTGCAGTTCATAATTGTTCCAGAAATCAAAAAGATATGTCTTATAATGAGCACCTTTAAGGTTCTTAATGGCAGTCTCAGAATTAAGAATTCCAAAGTAATAGAATTCATCACGGGTCTCTACTCCGGCAGTTCTTTTCAGTTTTTCAAAAAAGCATTGAAAACCTCCATCCCATCCAAGGTCAAATACAACAACGTCCTCATCGAATATACCGGTTTCCTTGAAATATTGAACTATCCGATCTCTTTCCTCATCGCTTTTACCATCGAAACCATCTCTTGAGAAAGATATACATTTTATGTTCTTATAGCTCTTTTCCTCAAATAGTTCATAGAGCAGTTTTCCTGTTTCGGATGAGAAAAATACCTTTTTCCCACTTTTAACAGCCTCTTTTTCCAACCATTGATAGAGCCCCATATATATGGGGCCCCCAACTTCTTTACCAAGTTTATACCAAAAGCTGAACATATTATCACTCATCCTAAAAACCCTTTATCAATTGCTTTTACTGCGTCCGGTCAACTTGTCCACAAAACTTTTTGTCTGATCCGCAAGCCGTACAACCTTTCGATTTTCCAGTGCCTCTTTGTCACTCTTTAATATCGCATTCTCGTTTTCAAGACGTTTTATAGTTTCTCTTGCCTGCTCCAACTCTTTTCTCGTTTCGAGGATCACTTTATCTTTACCGTTGGAAATATCAATATACGCAGCCAGTCTTCCCTCGTCACGCTTTATTTGCTTTTCTTGGTTCTCTACTAATTCTTTCAAATTTTCTTTTGACAGTTCCACTTGGTATCCTCTCAATCAGCTGTTCGACCTATCTCTCAATTGCGTTCCTTTTTATGGTATTCCATACCAGGCTATTCCTTCATCGTTCCATCCTATACGAATCAACCAATCCCTTTCATTTATATCAGTTGTGTAATGATGATTGTTGGCGAATTCATTCGGATTGTACAGTCTGTAAACCGGAACTCCCGAGCCTTCACCTGCAGAATACCAACCGATGTCTTCATCCTTCCATCCTGCACTGATCAGCATCATTCTCTCGCTATCATTTTGGGTATAATGGTGCTCTCCACCGTTTTCATTATATAAACGATAAACAGGAATTCCTGTCGACGGTGCTGTCCACGCGGTTCCCTCATAGTTCCAGCCGACACTAACCAGATAATCTTTCTCTCCGGCGTACTTGGTATAGAAATGTTCTCCGCTGTTGGGATTATATAGTCTGTACATCACAATACCATCAGAAGAGTCTGTAGAGTCACCATTTTCTTCACCGGTTCCTCCAGCGTTACCGCCGCCGGTTTCTGAGTTCGAATTGAGTGAAAAGAAATTGACATCGTACGCTATGGTAAGATTCGATGCCGTACCTGTTATCTTAACGCTATATGTATCTCCTTCAGATATATTTATATGATAGGGACGAAATATAATACATCCCCTTAATCCGTATCCATCATTGTCAATATAAAGTTCTCCGTCGGTAAACGGCTCATTCTCAGTGAAAACCCATGTCTGTCCCGTTGCCTTATTCTTTAACTCCACGTTTATTGTGCCGAGGTTCTCCTGGGATCCGGTGCTTAAGGACCAGGGATAATCATCTCCGAAATACTCTATTGGCATATTAAATGCAGGCCACATCGACATAGTCGCATTTGAATATCCGGTACTGTCCATTACATGCATCGCAGAGAATGCACCATTCTCATATCTACTGTCAGGCACCATTCCAAATCCGGTCTTTCCCATATATGGATTAAGTACCCAACGTCTGTGACCGACACTCAAAATATTACTACTGTCTCCATCAAACATATATCCGTATACAACAGAACTTGAAAGAGATTTATATCCTCTGGCAATATTGGATCGATTGGCTCCGTCATATCCGAGGTAATACATATCATCATTCATTCCAGTCGGTCTTGTGGGACAGTGTGTCAACAATCCTATTGCCGAATCTACAAGACTTCCGTATTGTGCATACGTGTTGTACTGATCGTTCAGTGTAACATTATAGGACAATCCGGCAATATACCTTACTTGATTGACCATGTTAAGAGCATCCTGCAATGATGAATCGTTTAGCTTTCCGGGATTATATGGGGCATTGACAGAAGGCATCTCATCATAAACGGTGTCCCTAAAATTCACGGGATGGCTTGCAGCAAATGCTTTTATCTGGTCCTGAGTTCTCACCTCTACATCAGGAGCTATAGTTCTTCCGGAATATGTATTCTGAACTCCACCTGCAGCAAGGCTTGACAAAATATCGGCATCGCTTACTTCGCCTACACTGTAGTCATATATATTACCCGCTCCGTTAACATACACTATAAATGGATAATAAAATGAAGACCCGTTATTCAACCCACATAAGCATTCGCATCTATAATTAACAAGATAAAATGCGTCATCATTGCACGAAATACAAAGCTTTTTATTCGGATCATAAGAGTTGGCATAGGTCAAGATTTCATTGAGATCATAACTATAATCTTGATCCAGTACATATACATCAAATTTACTCTCATCAAGATATGGTTTTATTGCCGCAAATCTTTTGACGGCATTTTCTGAGTATGTATCTCCGGATAGATAACCGAATATAAGAACATGTGTCTTTCCGTCTCCCGCAGTAAATGTGTGGCTGCTGTTATCACGAACATCCTGTACCGTAAAATTAAATGATGACCCTACAAGACTTCCGTAATTATCTGTTGCCTGCACATTACTTAATCCGGTAGTAATATTACCTGCAAA
>JAEEGL011090722.1_pt1 | contig 13853 bp, 9 predicted proteins | sample 9134231 | NCBI WGS metagenome assembly JAEEGL01 (sample SAMN16246548, study PRJNA631951) | gut metagenome | biome: gut microbiome; feature: rumen; material: fiber-attached | host: Bos | place: Iran: Karaj | collected 2018-10
CGACCCAGAATATTGGAAGAAGACTCCCGGATATTGGTTTACGAGAATTGGTGTCACCCTATTCATAGCTGCTCGCAGGGCGCAAATGGTGGATGCTGTTTTATATCAAGAAGTAGTAAACCAAGGCAAGGAAAACGGTGGGTTGGAAGAGTTGAAGGATATTGATGGCACTCTTAATTCCATGTTTACAGATACAAAGGGAATAGATACGCTCTCCATGAAAGAGCAGGCAGACACACTTTATCGGATGATACGCAACATTACCAATGGTACAACACGCAAAATGTTTCGGGGCTTATACAAAGCGTATATGAGCAATGATACTTGTCTGATGGCAAAGTTTCTGGCAGAAACACCTGATATGTCAGGAGCCAAGGCTAGCTCTCATGACAAAGAACTGCTCAATGACCGAAATGCGGCGTGGATGACCGTCATCAAAAAGAACATCTCGGAGAAGATCTGCATGATAGCCGTTGGCTGTCGCCACCTGATGGGTGCAGAATCACTGATTGTCATGCTGCGGCGCGAGGGCTACACGGTCGAGGCGATAAAGTGAAATCATAATCACACAATGAAGAAAAGAAACATGAAGATAATCATCCTATCATTTATCCTCGCCCTCGCCGCCCAATTCTCCTTCGCCGCCGTGCCCGACAGCCTGAAAAAGGACTTGGAGGACTACGACTATTTGGTCAGTTTCGTGGAAGAGAACTACGCCCCCTTTGATGCCATCATGCAGAAAGGCTACAAGCGGGAATACAAAGCCTTGAAAAAACAACTCCGCAAGCAGCTTTGCAAGGGGGAGGCCGATTTAGAGCGAGCCGCCACGGATTATGTCCTATGGTTCTACAACCAGTTTGACAGGCAAGGAAAAAGTGGTGACGGCTCCACTCGCCAAACTTCGACTCGCATCAAGCGGGCGGCCATATTGATAGACTTCATGACGGCGAGCGCCGCGGAAAGCCTTGCCGAATTTGTCAAGAAGCACAGCGACCGCGCCAAAGTGTATGGCATAGGGAACACCTTCGGCTGCGAACTGACAGGCAACTGCCGAACGGAACCATTGCCCAACAGCAAGATTGGAGTCTTTTATGCCACAACCGTTGACTCAGGCTTCTACGAGAAGGACTTCTCAACTAAAAGTCTTGGCATCGCCCCCGACGTTATTATCCCCTTTCCCATTGCGCGTAAACTCACCGACAACATCGACGAGTGGGTGCTGTGGGTGGCAAAGGATTTAGAGAAATAAACTTGATAGCCAAGGAGTAACAAGCAATTAGAAAGAAAGATGAAAGCAAGAAGGGTCGATTGTTGTGCAGTATATGTGTAGTACTTGTAGGACGATCCGCACTTCTTTGCGATATAATAATAGAAGAAACAAATAAGAACGAAAAACATCATGGAAGAAATCAAAATATATCACTCTCTCTGGCGTATGCTCCTCATGGGCATTGGTGGCTTGGCATTTGCTGTCATGATATTCTTAATACTCCGCAGTCCCAGACCAGGCAATGTGATTATTGGCTATATAGGCATCATTTTCTTTGGCTTGGGCGGTCTGGCCTTGATCTATTGGGCGTTAAAAGAAAGGTTGACAGGTCGTCCGTTCCTGACCATTACAGACGAAGGCATCATTTACAATGGCGGATGGAAACAATACAAAATTCGCTTTGCCGACGTGAATTCCTTCGTGCTGCTGGGTGGAAGACAGAACAAGTTTGTCGGCATCCGCTTCAAGGAGGGTGTGGAGCGTCAGAAGATGGAAGACGCAAACATCATCGGTCGTCTTGCCCGCAAGTTTAATCTGGCCGTGAGCGGCACGCAGGAGTCCATTTCCCTTTCCGGAGTTCCAATGAAGCCACAGGAACTTTGTGACATTCTTAACAAGAGACTGAAAAGCGCAAAATAACTTGCTCACCACAAACCACTCCTTAATATTAGAAAGTTGCTCCCGACGGGCGGCGCACAAGCAAACTGCAGAAAGGACTAACCATTGTCAAGAAAAATGATGGTAGGAGTATAAAGGTGGCCACAAGATAAGAAAGGTACTCCTACGCTCGGAAGTGCAAAGAAAAAACGGTTCTTTTCTTTGCACTTCTCTCGTTTTTTCGTACCTTTGCACCCACAAACTAAATACTAAAACGACAGAAGATGAAGAAATTGGTGCAATGGATGCTTGCCGCCACCCAGCCATTGGTGCTCACCATGGTCTTATGCGGCTCGACGGCAAAGGCACAGACGGCTGCCGACTCTACCTACGTGATGCCGGACGAATATGCCGATGCGGGCTACTTCATGCCTGCACCGCCCGACTCGATGAGCCTGGCCTTTGCCGACGACCTGCTGCAGTGGCAGTGGGGTAAAAGCATGCGCACCACGGAGCGCGGACAGCGCGCCAGCCGAGAGGCGGTCGTCAAGCCTAGCGCTATATGCGCATGGATGGCTGAGATACTACAGTTGGATGCCATCAACGATGATGCTACGCCGGCACTGAGCCGTCTGGTGCTAAAGGCTCGCAGCACTGGCATCAACAGCCCTTCTTCCGCCAAGCTGCGCTTCGGCCGCACGCGCCCCTTTGCCTTGATGAACGAGCAGCCGTGGGCCCCAAGCGACACAATAGTCAACCCCCACTTCTCATACCCTTCGGGACATACGGCCACCGGGTGGGCACTGGCACTGGTGATGGCCGAGATGTGGCCCGCACTTCAGGACACCATCCTCAGGCGTGGCTTCGAGTACGGCGAGAACCGTGTCATCGTGGGTGCCCACTGGCAGAGCGACGTGGCATCGGGCTATCTCTGTGGCGCAGCGGCCATAGCCCGTGCCCATGCCAACCCGGCCCTTGAAGCCGACATCAGTGCTGCCCGCGAGGAGTATGCCCGCCTGAAGGGACTCAGCGTGCCCGACGAAGGCTACCCCGTGCCCGAAGACTATGCCGTGGGCGTTGGCGGCATGCCACGGGGAGAGCGCATACTGAACGCTCCGGTCGATACTGCCTCGTACCGCTACATAGGCGAGTACATGCGCTACCGTCAGGCTTTCGCCCTGCGCGAGACTGAGCGCGGCGATCAGGCTGTGGCCGAGGGCGACAAGACGATGGCACACTTTGCCGAGATTTTCGGGGGAGCCATGGGCATCACCGTCAGCGAGACCGAGACACCTGCCATCTGGCAGCTCATCCTTGCCGCCCGTACGGCCAGCAGCCGAGCAGCCACGACGCTGAAGGACGTCAAATTCCGCAAGCGGCCCTTTGTGCAGACTGGCGAGGCGACAGCCATTCCCGAAGAAGAGCCGTCTCACGTCATGTCCAGCAGCTATCCGTCGGCCCATTCATGTATGTCGTGGGGCATCGCCCTGACCCTGGCCGAGATGGTTCCCGAACATCAGGACGAGATACTGCGGCGCGGCTATGAATTCGGTTACAGCAGGCTCATCGTGGGCTACCACTGGGGAACCGACATAGACGATGCCCGTTTGCTGGCCTCTGCCACCGTGGCCCGCCAGCATGCCGACCCGCAGTTCCGACAGCTGATTGCCGCCGCCCGACAAGAGTACGAGGGTCTCGTTACGCCTGTCCTGCCCGTAGCTCTGCCGTATCTATACTCCACTGAGACATCCGCTCACGGACAGGCAAGTGACTTGCGCCTCGATGGCATTCCCGCCACAGCTGCTACACGCGGAATCGTGATTGAGAACAATAAAAAAACAATAAAACAGAGATGAAGAAATCAGTATTTCTGCTGACCCTGTTGTTCGTTTGCGGCGCGGTCGGCGCACAAGTGAGGAAGTCGGTATCTGTGCTGGGCGACTCCTATTCCACCTACGAGGGTTTCCTGACTCCACAGACCAATGCCGTGTGGTATGAGTTGAAGAACGGGGCTGGTAAGACCGACGTGAAGAGCGTGACTGAGACGTGGTGGCATCAGCTCATCAGCAGGCAGGGATGGAAACTCTGCGTGAACAACAGCTATAGCGGTTCGACCATCTGCAACCGGGGCTACGACGGCAATGACTACAGCGACCGCTCCTTCCTGACACGCATGGACAACCTGGGCTGTCCCGACGTGATCTTCATCTTCGGAGCCACCAACGACAGCTGGTCGGGCGCGCCCGTGGGCGAATATAAATATGACGACATTGCCCCCAGCGAGTTGTGGACGTTCCGTCCAGCCCTGGCCCGTATGCTGGCGTGGATGAAAGACCGCTACGTGGGTACTGAGATTTATTTCATCCTGAACGACGGCCTGCGTCCCGACATCGTGGAATCGGTGCGCACCATCTGTGAGCATTACGGCATCAAGCGCATTGAGCTGAGCGGCATCGACAAGAAGTCGGGCCACCCCTCGGTGCTGGGCATGAAGCAGATTGCCGACCAAATTGAGGAGGTGCTGAGGATTGAAGGGCTGAAGAACTGAGATAACTGACAAAACGAACTATTACGAATACTAATCGATGAAAAGAATAATTGTTTCTGTTGTGCTGCTGGCAGCCATGCTGACCATACAGGCCAGGGAGGTGCCCCAGGTGGCCAACATCATGGCACGCAACACCACTTCGCTCAACGGCAAGTGGAACTACATTGTCGACGTGCAGGAGGAGGGCTATTACGACTACCGCATGAACCCCACGCGATGGGGCTTTTTCCTCAACGCCAAGCCGCAGCGGCCCGAAGACCTGATTGAGTATGACTTCGATGCTGCCCCCACCATGCAGGTGCCAGGCGACTGGAACACGCAGGACGAACGGCTGTTCTTCTATGAGGGAACGGTGTGGCTGAAGCGCAGCTTTGCCCATCAGCGAAGGGAAGGGCACCGCACGCTGCTCTACTTCAGTGCCGTGAACTACGACACCCACGTTTACCTGAACGGTCAGCACGTGGGGCACCATGTAGGGGGCTTCACGCCCTTCAACTACGATGTGACCGAACTGTTGCGTGAGGGCGAGAACGTGGTCATCCTGAAGGTGGACAACAAACGCAGGGCCGAGAACGTGCCTACGCAGATTTTTGACTGGTGGAACTATGGCGGCATTACCCGCGACGTGATGCTGGTTGACGTGGAGCCTGTCTATGTGGAGAACTACCGCCTGCAGCTGCTCAGCAGGGAAGGCCGCCAGGTGGGCTTCAGCGTGAAGCTGAACCAGGCAGAGGCCGGTCAGCAGGTGACGCTGAGCATTCCCGAACTGAAGATCAGGAAAGTGCTGACCACGGCTGCCGACGGCACTGCCTCAGTCACCATGAAGGCCAAGCCGCAGCTATGGACGCCCGCGAACCCGAAGCTATACAAGGTTGAGATACAAATGGGACAGACCACGCTGAGCGACGAGATAGGCTTCCGCACCATTGAGACACGCGGCAAGCAGATTCTGCTCAACGGTGAGCCCATCTTCCTCAAGGGTGTGTGCATCCATGAAGAGAAACCCAACGGAGGCGGGCGTGCCAACGGCACAGACGATGCCCTACAGCTGCTTTCATGGGCCAAGGAGCTGGGCTGCAACTTTGTGCGGCTGGCCCACTATCCCCACAATGAGTACATGGTGCGCCAGGCTGAGCGCATGGGCATCCTGGTGTGGTCGGAGATTCCCGTCTACTGGACCATAGCCTGGACTAATCCCGCCACTTTCGACAATGCACAGCGACAGCTCACCGACATGATACGGCGCGACCAGAACCGTGCCAACGTGATTATTTGGAGCATTGCCAACGAGACACCGCACTCGGCTGAGCGCGATGACTTCCTGGGAAGGCTGGCACAGTATGCACGCAGTCTGGACAGCACACGGCTCATTAGCATGGCTATGGAGGTCACGTCGGCGGCCAACTACAAGAACCGCCTGCAGGACAACATGAACAAGTATGTGGACGTGGTCAGCTTCAACCAGTATGTGGGCTGGTATCGCGATGTCAACGACGCACCGAAGATGGTGTGGGAGATACCCTACGACAAGCCCGTCATCATCAGCGAGTTTGGCGGTGGTGCCAAGTACGGACTGCACGGGCCTAAGAACCAGCGGTGGACGGAGGAGTTCCAGGAGAACCTGTATGAGCAGAACCTGGCCATGCTCGACAAGATTGAAGGGCTTTCGGGAACCACCCCCTGGGTGCTGAAGGACTTCCGTTCGCCCCGTCGTGTGTTGAACGGCATACAGGACTATTACAACATGAAGGGTATCTTCAGCGACAAGGGCGAGAAGAAGAAGGCATTCTATGTGCTGAAGAAATGGTATGAAGGAAAATAAGCAACGAGTCATGAAGAAGATAATCAAGACAGTAGCTCTTTCGGCCTGCCTGCTGCTGTCGGCAGGCGCATGGGCATCCGACTTCGGGAAGCCCGTCACGTGGGACAGGCACAGCCTGATGGTCGACGGACAGCGCGTGTGTCCCGTCATGGGCGAGATTCACTATTCGCGCCTTCCTGCCGACGAGTGGCAGCAGGAGGTGCGCAGGATGAAGGAAGGTGGCGTGACCATCATTGCCACCTATGTGTTCTGGAGCCATATTGAGGAAGATGAAGGCATCTTCCGCTGGGACGGGCAGCGCGACCTGCGCCGTTTCCTTGAGGTATGCAAAGCGGAAGAGGTGCCGGTGGTGCTGCGCTTAGGCCCGTTCTGTCATGGTGAGGTGCGCAATGGCGGCATACCCGACTGGATGTTCACAAAAAGCCTCACCCCCAACCCCTCTCCGAATGGCGAGGGGAGTAGTAAGAAAATATCGCTGCGAAGCACCCAACCTGAGTTTTTGACATTTGCCGAGAAACTGTACCGCCAGATATTCACTCAGGTGCAGGGCCTGCAATGGAAGGACGGAGGACCTGTGATTGCTGCCCAATTCGATAATGAATACCGTGGGCGGGGCGAGTATCTCATGGCCCTGAAGAAGATTGCCACAGAGATAGGCTTCGACCTTCCTTTCTATACACGTACCGGTTGGCCCGAGCTGCGCACCCCTGTGCCCTTTGGCGAGATGCTGCCGCTCTATGGTGACTATGCCGACGGCTTCTGGGACCGAAGCATTGCAGAGACAGCCGGCAACTACTACAAGGCATTCAACTTCAAGGCGTTCCGCTCGTCGACAGCCATTGCCACCGAACAGCTGGGCGACCAGATGGCAAAGGCCGCCAAGGGCGACGAAGACTATCCTTACTTCACCTGCGAACTGGGAGGCGGCATGGCCACGGCCTATCACCGCCGTCCTTTCATCTATCCCGAAGACAGCTACTCCATGGCTTTGGTGAAGTTGGGGTCTGGCTCGAACCTGCTGGGCTACTACATGTATCATGGCGGCACGAACCCCGAGGCCAAGACCTATCAGAACGAGAACCAGCGCACGCTGGGCACCAACTATAACGACCTGCCCGTGAAGACCTACGACTTCCAGGCTCCGCTGGGTGAGTTCGGACAGACCTATCCGCAGTACTACATGCTGCGTCCGCTGCACCTGTTCATGCAGGACTGGGGCGAGATGTTGGCTCCGATGGAAGCCTCGTTTCCTGCTCCACAGGACTTGAAGAAGGGCGAAGACACGGGTCTGCGCTGGGCCGTGAGAGAGGCTGAGGGGAAGGCTTTCATCTTCGTGAACAACTACGAACGCCTGCAGAACCTGTCGGCTAAGAAGGACGTGGAACTGTCGGCCTGTGGCATCACACTGCCGCGTTTGACCATTCCTGCCGGTGCCATGGCCATCTTCCCCGTGAACATCGACGGCATCAAGTATGCCACGGCACAGCTGGTGGCCCGTCGCGACGGCAAGACCTATATGATGCAGATACCCGGCATTCCCACCACCATCTGCATGGCAAACGGCAAGGTGCTCAAGAACGTGAAGCCGCAGGGAACGCAGAAGCCCGTCTATGGCAACCTCTACCTGCTTAGCAGAATCGAGGCCGAGCACCTGTTCCTTGATGAGCCGTCAGGCCAGTCGGCCCCACAGGCAGTCAATTATAAGAAGGTACGCGAGGCGGGAACGCTACGGACCATTACCATCGGTGTGCAGCGAGTGGCAGAAGAGCCTGCCGATGAGGACTTTGGTCAGGCTGCCGTCTACAGCATCCCGCTCGACGGACTGACTCGCCAGAACAGGTTGCTTTCCATTGAGTATCAGGGCGACTGTGCCCGTCTGTATGCGAACGGCAAACTGGTGGCCGACAACTTCCAGTATGGCCGTCCGTTCCTTTTCGGCCTGTGGCGACTGCCCAGTGACGTGGAAAGCCTGGAACTGCGCATCCTGCCCTTGCAGAAAGACGCTCCCGTCTACCTGCCCCGTGAAGCCGACAAGACGCCGGGTGAAGGGGTGAAGAAGATAGAAATCATTAATAAGGAATGATATGATGCGACGAATCATTGTTTCTGCACTTTGTGCCGTTTTCACACTGGCCATGCAGGCCCAGCAGGTCATCTCGCTGGCCGGAGCCTGGGACTTCAGCCTTAACGACTCAGCCCGCTTCAGTGACTATGTCATGCTGCCCGGCTCAATGCTGACCAACGGCAAGGGCAATCCTGTCAGTACGAAGACCCAGTGGACGGGTTCGCTCTACGACTCGTCCTACTACTTCAATCCCTACATGGAGAAATACCGGCATGAAGGCAACATGAAGTTCCCCTTCTTCCTGACTCCGGAGCGTCACTATGTGGGAGCTGCGTGGTATCATCGCTCGATTTATGTGCCCAAGACATGGAAGGGCCAGCGCATCACGCTCTTCCTGGAGCGGCCCCATATTGAGACCACAGTCTACGTCAACGACAAGGAGGTGGGCCATCAGATGAGCCTTTCCACGCCCCACCGCTACGACGTGACGAAGTACATCCGTCTTGGTGAGAAGAACGACATCACCATCCGTGTCTACAACGGCATTGAGAATGTCTGTGTGGGACAGGACAGCCACTCCGTGACCGACCAGACGCAAGGCAACTGGAACGGCATCGTGGGACGGATGGAACTGCAGGCACAATGGGAAAAGATGAACATCCGTCATGTACGTGTGGTGCCCGATGCTGCCCGTCATCAGGTGCGTGTCATTGTTGACCTGAACGAGTATGCCCCTTCTTTGCGGGATGACTGTTCGGTCAACGTCTCGGTGCGCCCCCTGTCGGGCAGTGGCAACGTGCATTACCGGTCGAAGGATGTTGAAGGCAACAGACATGAGTTTACCATTGACCTGGGAGCCGACGCACAGCTGTGGGACGAGTTCCACCCCAACCTCTATCAGCTCATGGTTGAAGCTGGCGACGATGTATATGAGACCACCTTCGGCCTGCGCGACATCAGCATCGAGGGCCGTCAATTCTTGATCAATGGTCGTCCGCTCTTCCTGCGTGGCACGGTGGAGAACTGCTGCTTCCCGGAGACGGGCTATCCGCCCATGGAGGAACAGGAGTGGCTGCGCATCTTCCGCAAGTGCAAGGAGTACGGGCTGAACCATGTGCGTTTCCACTCTTATTGCCCGCCTGAGGCAGCCTTTGCTGCTGCTGACCGCGTGGGCATCTATCTGCAGCCCGAAGGTCCCTCGTGGCCTAACCACGGCGTGAGACTGAGAAGAGGCATGGCCATCGACCAGTATCTTCTGGAAGAGTCGAAGCGCATTGTCGATGAGTATGGCCACCATCCGTCGTTTGTGATGATGGCAGCAGGCAACGAGCCTGCCGGTGACTGGGTGACTTACTGCAACGACTGGGTCAGACAGATGAAGCAATACGATGCCACTAAGGTCTATTGCGGCGCTTCCGTTGGTGGCGGATGGGCTTGGGACAGTGGCTCGGAATATCATGTGAAAGGCGGCGCCCGTGGCCTGGACGAGTGGAACAGGACAGCACCTTCGTCGGACAACGACTATTACAGTGGCATGGAGTTTCCGCGAAACTATAAGGGTGACACCCCCAACCAGAGCCCCATCGTCGCCCATGAGCAGGGACAGTGGTGTGCTTTCCCCGACTTCAAGGAAGTGGCCCAATATACGGGAGCCTACAAAGCCCGTAACTTCGACATCTTCCGCGACTTGCTCTGCGACAACGGCATGGAGCAGATGGCCGACAAGTTTCTCATGGCCAGTGGAAAACTGCAGACGCTCTGTTACAAATATGAGATTGAGCGCAACCTGCGAACCAAGGACTATGCGGGCTTCCAGCTTCTGGGACTGAACGACTACAGCGGACAGGGAACGGCACTGACCGGCGTGCTCAACGTGTTCTGGCGTGAGAAAGGCTATACCACGGCCAAGGAGTGGCGCGAGTTCTGCAATGTGGTGGTGCCGCTGGCCCGTTTCCCCCGTTTCGTCTATACCACAGCCGACACCCTTGTGGTGCCTGTCGAAGCGTATAATGCCGCCTACGCCGACCTGAGCGACGTGCGACCAACCTATTCCATTGGCTATGACAGTCTGAACATGCTCACGGGTGGTCGGCTGTCGAATGTCGCCGAACTGCCCATTGGCAAGAACCTGCCATTGGGAACGGTGCGCTTCCCGCTCCATGACATCAAGGCCCCGGCCAAGCTCACGCTGACTATACGGATCTCAGGTGTAGTGAGCAATCACTGGGACTTCTGGGTCTATGAGCCTTCTGTGTCCTCTGACTTAGGGAACTTGTATGTCTGCGACACACTCGATGCTAAGGCTGTCAAGACACTGTCCAAGGGTGGCTTAGTGCTGCTCACGGCTGCAGGAAAAGTTACGCTGGGCAGCGATGTGAAGCAGAACTACCTGCCTGTGTTCTGGAACACGTCGTGGTTCAAGATGCGTCCCCCCCACACCACGGGAGCCTATATCGACATGACCCATCCGCTGTTCAAGTACGACTTCCCAACCGACGACTGGAGCAACCTGAACTGGTGGGAACTACTGAACAGGGCGCAGGTGATGAACCTCATGGAACTGCCCAAGGATTATCAGTCGCCCATTCAGCCTATAGACACCTGGCATGTCAGCCGCAAGCTGGGCATGCTCATCGAAGCAAGGGTAGGGAAGGGCCGTCTGCTGATGACCACCATGGACATCAGCCACGACCTTGACCATCGCCCTGTTGCCCGCCAGATGCGAAAGGCCATCCTGAGCTACATGCAGAGCGAGGATTTCAAGCCCACGATTGAGTTGACGGAACAGACGGTACGCGACTTCTATACCCGCCAGGCTCCTCCTGTGAATATGTTTACTAATGATTCGCCCGACGAACTAAAACCAAAACTGAAATAAACAACAATGAACAGACTACTGATTGCAATGCTGGCTCTCTGGGGAGCCGTTTCCCTGTGGGCACAGCCACGTGTGGTGGAGAACCTGAATTTTGGATGGCGTTTCCATGCCGGTGATGTGGAGAATGCCCAGCTGTCAGACCTTGACGACAGCCAGTGGCGTGTGGTCGACGTGCCTCACGATTTCCAGATAGAACAGCCGTGGGTGGCACCTGCTGCCGACGAGAAAGCCGACAATACCGACGTGGCCGCCAACATCAAGAGCCGCCTGTCGAGTCGTGGCTTCAAGGAGATGGGCCGTGCATGGTACCGTTATCATCTCACCCCTGCCGACTCGCTGAGAGGCCGCCGCCTGCTGCTGGACTTCGGCGGCATCATGTTCACGGGCGATGTCTATCTGAACGGAGAGCACATCGGTGGCACCGACTATGGCTACGTGGGCTTTGAGATTGACGTGACCGACAAACTGAAGCCCGGACGTGACAACGTGATTGCCGTGATGGCCGATACCCGTGAGCCAGGCAACTCGCGCTGGTATACAGGAGGCGGTCTTTTCCGCGATGTCCGCTTGGTGGCAACCAACCGGGAACTGTACTTCGCCCGCCATCCGCTTTTTATTACTACGCGTGCGAACCATTATATAAATGTGAAGGGCGAGTTCACCAACCGCACCAAGAATGCAGCCCGCGTAAGGGTGAAGATCTATGACCCTGACGGGCAGCAGGTCTATGAAGGCGTTCGCAGTGTGCCTCGCCACCGCATGGCCCGCACGGTGGAAGTGCCTCTCTCCGACGAGATTGAAGTGAAGGCTCCGCAACTTTGGGACACCGAACATCCCTGCCTCTACACTGCTGTAGCCTCGCTGATGCGAGACGACGGTACGGTGGCCGACGAGGTACGTTCGCAGTTCGGCATCCGCACCGTGGAGATAGGCCCCGACTACGGCTTGAAACTCAACGGGAAGAAGGTACTGCTGAAAGGCTATGCCAACCACCATTCGCTGGGCGCACTGGGTGCTGCCGCCTATCCGCGTGCCATTGAGAAGCGCATCCAGCTGATGAAGCAATTCGGCATGAACCATATCCGCACGTCGCACAACCCCTACAGTCGTGAGTTTATTGAGCTGTGCGACCGTTATGGCATCCTGGTTGTCGATGAACTCTACGACAAATGGACGCGCCAGCACACGGGTGGCCGCGTGGCTTTCGAACAGCTGTGGCAGCGCGATGTGCCCGAATGGGTGAAGCGCGACCGCAACTCTCCCTCGGTGGTGCTATGGAGCCTGGGCAATGAGCTTCAGCAAGACCCCAACATGCCCTTCAACGACTTCGGCGTGACCATGTACCGGCTCATGCGTCCACTGGTGGCCCGCTACGACAGCACGCGCCTTGTCACTGTGGCCATGCATCCGCGCTACCGCAACTGGGAGACCGATTCGCTGCCGTGCGACCTTGCCATGGTCACCGACGTGCAGGCTTACAACTACCGCTACATGTATTTCCCCGGCGACGGACACCGTTTCCCATGGATGACATTCTATCAGAGCGAAGCCACCATGGCCGCCATGGGACCCAACTACTTTGAGATGGAACTCGACAAGGTCATCGGACTGGCCTACTGGGGTGCCATCGACTACCTGGGCGAGAGCCAGGGATGGCCTGCTAAGGGCTGGAGCCAGGGATGTTTCTATATTGACTTGGAGCCGAAGCCAAAGGCTTATCTGATGAAGAGCATGTTCCGCCCCGACGAGCCTGTGGTACACATCGGCATCATCGACAAGAAGGGCGACCAGATATGGAACGGGGTGCAGACGGGCAGCGACGGCATGAGTGACCATTGGCAGCGTGTAGATGGACAGAAGCTGTCGCTCTACACCTACACCAATGCCGACGAAGTGGAACTCCTGCTCAATGGCCACAGCCTGGGCACAAAGCCCAATCCGAAGGATGCCAAGCACCGCAACCAGATCTTCTGGGAAAATGTGGTCTACCAGCCAGGCTATCTGGAAGCCGTGGCCCGCAGTGGAGGAAAGGTCGTGGCCCGTCATCGCATTGAGACAACGGGAGAAGCCACGCGCCTGAATGCTGAGGCCGACAATGCTGGGTGGAAAGCCGACGGAACGGATCTTCAGCACGTGCGCATCACGGCCCTTGACAAGAAGGGATGCCGTGTGCCTGCTACTGGCAATGAGGTGACCTTCAGCGTCGACGGTGATGCCCGCATCGTAGGTGTCATTAACGGCGACATCAACTCCAACGAGATGACCGTAGGCTCCAAACGCTCGCTCTTCAACGGCTCCTGTACCGTCATTCTGCGTGCAGGCCGCACCGCAGGCCCCGTTGTCCTGACGGCTGCTTCAGAAGGGATGAAGCCTGTAAAACTGAAGCTACAGATGAAGTAGAAACAGCCTGAATTCCACAAAAACACAACTTTTTTGAAAAAAAAAGGAGAAAAGTTTTGGCAGTTCGGAAAAATGTTGTACCTTTGCACCCGCAATCGAGAGAGATGCTCATCATATTAAAGATGGTGACTGCGGAAATAGCTCAGTTGGTAGAGCACAACCTTGCCAAGGTTGGGGTCGCGGGTCCGAGTCCCGTTTTCCGCTCACATATTGAAACAAAGAGAACGTTAGGGGTAGTCCCTTTCGAAAAATGCCCAGGTGGCGGAATTGGTA